>Ga0310690_10009022_pt1 | contig 12563 bp, 6 predicted proteins | sample AusTroGonzalo_MG_2_FD_207661 | JGI IMG/M metagenome (GOLD analysis project Ga0310690, IMG submission 207661) | Bovine rumen microbial communities from tropical cattle in Woodstock, Queensland, Australia - Gonzalo_04 (v2) (version 2) | ecosystem: Host-associated > Mammals > Digestive system >...
GTAGGCATACCCGGCCTCCAGGATCTTCTTCACCGCCTCAATCTGCTCGATGATATGGGCCGATGCCCGGGGCTCGATGGAAGGCGACTGCACGTTCAGAAGCCGCATGGCCTCGTGGTAGCGCTCCGTATAGTACTGCACCACCTCCATGGGCTCCAGCTGCTCCAGCCGGGCCTTCTTGGCGATTTTGTCCTCCCCTTCGTCGGCATCGTGCTCCAGATGGCCCACGTCGGTGATATTGCGCACATAGCGCACCTTGTAGCCCAGGTATTTGAGCAGGCGGAACAGGACATCATAAGTGACGCCGGGGCGCGCATGGCCCAGATGGGCGTCCCCATACACAGTGGGGCCGCACACGTACATTCCTACGTGGCCCTCGTGAATGGGTTTAAACAGTTCCTTGTTGCGGGAAAGGGTATTTGTGAGGTATAAAGGTCTCATCTTGTAAACTATTGCGTGTAGTTTACAAAGATAATCATTTTATCCCAAATACCTTACTCCCTTACCAAACAGATAAAGGAATAAAGGGTGCGCTCGCCCGCGTGGTCGTAGAGCTTGTTGTTGGTCGGATAGTTTACTACATGGGTATCAGGGTCGCCCTGCCCCTCCACGCACAGGGTGGAAGAACCGCCGCCATCCATGTTGATGGCGTCCCGGGGATTGAAGTTGTCAACCAGGAAGCGGGTGAGCTCCCGGGCCGACATACCCTCGCTGATGCCATCGCGCCGGCCGTCCACCACAATCAGCAGCAGGTGGTCGTCCTCCGTTGTGGCCACCACGGTGCGGGGATGCCGCACGCCCTGGTGACGGATCAGGTCCTCATAATTGAACCGTTCCATGGCATCCTCAGAATAGAATCCGGCAAAAGACAGTCCCACAGGATTGTAGTTGTCTATGAGCATGGGAGCGCTGGTGTAGATGTTGGGGACCTCGGAAGCGGCATAGAAGGAACGTAATTCCTCCCGGGTACGGCCCTTGCCTTCGTAGGCTATGCGCGGCTTGCCATCGGCCCCGATGTACAAGGCTGCCTCGCTCTTCCAGTTGGGTACGCCCGTTGCCATGATGGTGTTGTTGGGCATGTTGAACAGGGTCTCTCCGTCCACTTTGAGCACGATGGACGGGGGCTCGTAGGCGGCGTTCATGGCCACCACGGCGCCTGTCTCCTTATAAATCTGGGAAGTGGTCTTCTTCTCCGGAATCTCGCTCATCACAAACTTGAGGGCATAGCCGGGAACTTTCATGTCCCAATCGGCCACAAAGACCTGCTGGGCGCTTCCGGAGATGGGATCCAAGCCCGTGAAACTGCGGTATACCAGACCGGGAGCCACCTCGGTAACGGTCCACTCCCCTTTGGCCGGACGGTATACATACTTGGCTATTCGGGCATTCAGGAAATCTTTAACATCGGCCCATCTGTAATAAGGTCCCGTGACGGCTTCCAGTTTGCCAAAACGGGCTTCCTCTCCGTTCAGCAGAACCTTCACCAGGATGTCTCCGTTTCCCTTCTTAGGGGCAAAGAACACCAGCTGGATGTTGCCGGCCATGGGGGAACGGAAGGTCTGGAACCAGTACGGAAGCTCATCGGGCGTGGCGGGCACAGTGCCAAAGTCGTCAATGTCCATGAGCATGAGGAGGCTCATGAGCACGTGGTCGTGGCCGAAGCGCAGATGGGCGCCCCGCTTACCGGCTGTCAGCATGGCATCGGCCTTCTCCATGATGTCGTCCACGATGGAGGCGCAGGGCTGCTGGTAGGGATAATACTCCCGGAAACGCTCATAATTGTCCGTTTCCCAGAGTTTGGCATACTCCTCGGGGGTAAAGATGCCGTTAACATCTATCCGCACGTTCTCCGGAAGGCTGTTCATCCCAGCCACGAACATATACAGGTTGAAAAAGACTTCATGGGGATTCTGAAGTCCCAGAGCTGTATCGGTGTCCTTGAACAGGCGGGATAACACCTGGGGATATTCCGGGAACATGCGGAAGAAAAAGTTCTCTGATTTCTCTTTGTACGGAAGTACCATTTCCGGTCCCTTGTAGCGGAAGGGATTGGGGCCGGAATTAGGACGGGTGGCCTGCACGTCGGTGAGTCCCTGGTGTTCGTACACGTGGGTCTCACGCGCCTCACGGGCAACGGAAGCGCAGAAAGAGCCCATGCTCACGATGGAACGGGCCGATGGACTGGAACAGGCATCCACCTCACTCCCCTTGCCAAACACCGTGGGGAAACTGTGCACCATGGTGCGGGCGATGGCCTGATGCTGATCCCAACCCAGGGTGGTCAGATCCCCTACCCGGTAGCGGACCTGGTCCCACAGAGGCAGGCACTCCTTCAGGAGCCAGGCGCCGTAAGGAGTAAGGTTATCGGCCTTCTGCCCTTCTGACAGCAGGTTCATAATAATGGTATAGGCCTTTTCCGTATAGGCATAACGGGATCCATGACGGCCATAGTGGCCGATGTAAACGGCCTCATAGCCCTTGGGCGCTGGGGAGGACGCCTTCGGGCTGAGGTCGTACAGACAGTCCAGACCGGAACTCTTGTTCCAGGAAGCCAGGACTTCTTCCCGCACACCGGTGCGTTGAGCCAGCAGGGAGGCACAGAGCAAGGTCGCCAGGCCGGCCAGAAGGATTTTTTTCATAGTTTCAGTACTTCACAGTTATCAGAACGGGATAATGGTCGCTCAGGTTCTCGGTTCCTTCCACCAGTACCTCGGCGTTCTGCACCTCTACGGGAGCGGCATCCTTGAAGGCAAAGATGTAATCGATGCACTTGGACCGTTTTTTCGTGGAATAAGTGAGGTCCGTGCCCGAAAGGAGCGTCCAGCGCTCCAGGGCCAGGGCGATCACTTCGCTGTCCGGCAGCACATTAAAGTCTCCGCACAGGAACACGGGCTTGCCACAACCGGCATACCGGGTTGTGAACCACTCGTTAATCTTACGCATCTGTTCCATCGCAGCATTTGCGCTGCGATGGTCCAGGTGCGTGGCTGCAAACACACAATCGGCTGTCTCTACCACGGCCACACTCCGAGCCTCAGAGCCATCCCCTTGGGGAAGGGGGATGATGTAGGAGGACGAAACGGCTTTTTCTGACACCACACCATTGCCGTAGGCGCCTTCCCGATAGGGAATGGCGCGGGCAAAATGATAAGCCCAATCCGGCCCCAGCGCCTGGGCCAGTTCCTTCAGCTGGTAGGCGCTGTGCCGGGTGTTGCAACTGTCAAGTTCGTTCAAGGCCACCAGAGTGGCACTCCTATCCAAAATAAGCTGGGCTACATCACTTGTGGTATTGTCTTCATATTTTGAGAAAACTCCCACATTGTAGGTCATCAAAGTAAGGCTGCGCTGTGCCTTCTGCCCCTGACAGGAAAGCAGGACCAGAAGGGCCGACAGCAAAATCCATCTGTGTTGCATGAACTCTATTTTTTAACTACGTAAAAGAAGGTGTCACGGGGACGCTGGCCGGCATGGTCGGGGCCATCGGTTTCCTTGGGAGAACCGTCTTTACCCTCCGAACTTCTGTTGTCACAGGGATAGTTCACCACATGGGTCACGGGGTCTCCCTGACCCTTCACGCACATGGTGGATGATCCTCCGCCATCCAGGTTGATGGCATACTGAGGGTTGAAGTTCTTCACCAGGAAGGTGGTAAGGTTTTTGGCCGAGATTCCCTTGGCAAAACCCTCCCGCCGTCCGTCCACAACAATGAACAGTACATGGTTGTTCTCCGTCTTGGCGACGGCCGTACGGGGGTTGGTGTTGGAGCCCTGGTGATTGTACGGGTTTTCCGAAACGTCAGAGCCCCAGCTGGCCTTGGGATGCTTGTCGCAGAACTGTTCTCCCACCGGCTCATAGTCGTCAATGAGCATGGGCGCGCTGGTAATGAACGTGCTCTCGCTCTTGGCCCGCTCTGCGTAAGTGGTACGCCACTGGGCCAAATTCATGTCCTTTCCCGTAAACTCAATGCGGAAATCCTGATCCTGATTCAGGTAAACAGCTGCCTCGCTCTTCCACTGCGGAACATCCGTAGAACCAATGGTGGAGGCCGAGATGGTGGATATGGTGGTTCCATTCACCTTCAGGTACAGCGCCGTCTTTTCATAGCCGCCGTTGATGCAGGCTATGGCTCCCGTTGCCTCAAATACCTTGGAAGCGGTGGTTGCAGGACTGTAATACCCCAGTTTCACGGAAAAGGGTTTGGCCAGGTCGATATCCGTAACGTAGATATGCTGGTTGGTGCCAGTAACCTCCTCTTTCCCGTCGAAGGCGTAATACACCACACCGTCTTCGATGGTGGTAACCGTCCAGCCGTTACCGGCCTGGGGACGGACCACCTTGCCACGGTTGGCATCCCAGGGATGGGTATTCCCGGGCTCATCCCCGCCATGGGGAGGATTCACCACCGGCTTCGGAGGAGGAACGCTGGAGCCGGATTCATTCCCCTTGGTGCAGGCAAGCACCAGGGGGAACAAAACCAGCATTACATATATACGTTTGAACTTCATCGTTTACTTCAGTTTGGGAGCGTCACCGCTGAAATCCCAAGTATCGGCACTCCAGCCCATCCCGGTAGCTTTTGCAGAAAGGGTACCTTCTGCACCGGCGTAGTTGTCCTTCACCTCGGTCGCCCCTTCCTTGACAACCCCAGCGAAAGGCAGGGTGGCATTCCAGCCGATGCAGGAAGAGATGGAGGCGGTAATCACATCCACGCTGCCGGCAAAAATGCCCGTCTTGGCATCCGTGCCAGTAACCTCGCCGGAAGCATAGCAGTTGGTGACAATGATATTGCCCTTGGCTATGCCGATGAAGCCACCGATGTTGGCCTTCTCGCCGCCCACCACCTTCATGGTGGAATAGCAGTCGGTAATCTGGGCCTTGATGGCGTCATTGCCTTCCGGATAGGCGGCGAAGCCTGCTACCTGCGTATTGGAGGCCGTGATGGTACCACCTATAACGGCGCACTTGTTGATGTTGGGACCGTAGTCCACACCCACGAAGCCGGCCGAATTCTGTCCGGCATTGATGGTAACGTCCTCAACTACACAGCCCGTAATCTCGGATCCCTCGAAGCGGCCGGCCTGACCGGCAAAACCGGCCACACGGTTGGACGCGGAGGCATCGATGGTAACACCCTTCACGGTGCAGTTCTTGAAGACGGCGGCCTTGTTGATATTGGCCACGAAACCACCTACATACCGGACTCCTGCGGTAGGAGTTACATCTCCGCCTTCAATGGTGCAGTTCTCGAATTGCGCCCCGGCAAAATCGGTAACGCCGATGAAACCGCCAATATTGTTCTTGGAGCCGGAGACGCTGGAGTTCTTCACCGTAACACCGGTAATGGAGCAAGGGGTCAGATTCTCCGTCTTTCCCACATAAGCGGCCACCACACCCGCCTCGTTGGCACCTGCACTAATCTTTGCACCGGCAAAGATAACATCCTTGATGGTACCGTACAAGACTCCGGCGAAACTGGCATAGGCCGATTCACCCACGGTGAGGTTGGAGACAGTGTGTCCGCAGCCGTCGAAGTTCAGAAGCTTGTCGAAGCTTCCGGCATTGTTCAGCGGGGTCCAGTCAATACCTTCGAGGTCAATATCGGCCCCCAACTTAAAGTAACGGGTTTCTCCGGATACCATGTCGTCGGGCATACTCTTCATCTGCCCGGCCGTCATGATAACCCACGGATCCTCGGCCGTACCCTTTCCGGATTCATAGTGACTCGGGAGCTTCCAGTCGGCATTGTCCACCTCGAACACGTTCACCACGCCGGTCTTCAAGACGGACTCCTTGGTAAGGGTGATGTCCTTCTCGATGGTTTCGCCGGCGGTCTTTACGCTCAGGTTCAGGACAGTGCCTTCTGCCAGGGTTGCCTCGTTCCAGGAAGTGGCGAACCAGGCCGTGAACAGATGATGGTTGTCCGGAGTGCCGTTTGCAACGCCCAGATCCAACTTGTTCACCTTGGTTTCATCGTTGCCCTTGTAGAAGACTGCCTCCTCCGTGGCGATGGTAACACCCTTGACGGCACTTACCGTGTCCGGGAGGGCAAGGACCACCTTGAGGACGCCCGTCTGCTTGAGGCTGCCTCCGTGAGCCTCGGCCCAGGCCGGGGAGAAGGAGAAGCTGAAGTAGTCGTCCACCTCCGAAAGGGTGGCCACGTATTTCAGGTGGTCGTATCCGTTGTTACCCTCCTGAATCTGGTTGCTCCAGTCGTAGCTGGCAGCGTTGTCGGGATACTGGATGGAGAAACTTTCGCCGGCGACGGGACGGCCCGTGAACTCGGCATATTTGGCGGTAAAGCCGTCGTTGATGGTATAGACCTGAGTCTCCTCCGCACCGGTGATGGCCAGTTTGTCTCCAGCCTGCCAGCACCAGGAAAGACCTACGTAAGGGCCGGCCTTGGTGTCGGTATCGGGAATAACAGCCTTGATGGTAATCAGGTCTGTATCCTGCGGGGCCGGCAAATCCTTGCCCGCTTCCTTCACGCAGGAGAGGGCAGCCATACCGGCAAGCAATGCAATGATATATTGGGTTGTTTTCATACCTGATTGTGTTTATTCATTAAAGGGAACTTCGGGGAAGTCGGGGAGCTGGCCGCCGGTGGTATCATCGGCCACGGGGGCGTCTCCTCCCTTGAAGAAAGGAAGATCTCCGGACAGATCCCAGATTTCTTCGCTCCAACCCAGGTTCTTGGCCACCTGGGATGCCGTAACGCCGGCAGCGGCAGCCTTGCCATGGTAAGGGAAATTATAGTTGGTGGCACCGGGACTTACGGCCTTCTCCACCAGCGGGGATTCGGGAGAGGAGTTCTCCTGGTCAATCAGGACATTGGTGGTGTTGCCGGGGCAGTCGCTGAACACCAGGTCTGCGCGGCGGTAGCAATCCACATGGTAGTTCTTCAGGGCGGTGAAGCCCACGATGGCACCGGCGCTGTAGTGTACGCCGTCATCGGCCACATCGGAATAGATGGCCTTGTTCCAGGCAATGCACTTTTCTATGCGCTGACGGGGATTCTTGACGGCGTTTTCGCCCTTCAGGCCCATGATGGCATCTCCCACGATACCGGCATACTTGAACTGGGCATGCACCTCAGCCGTAGAATAGCAGTTGATGATGGCGCTCTCTGCGCCTTCCTGATTGGCGAGCATGCCGGCGATACCGCCCACCATGCGGTTTCCGGTGATGTCACCGGAAGTCCAGCAGTTGGACGTGACGCTCTTCTTGCCAGCCACAGAGATGTCGTAGCCGTAGATACCGCCTACATCGTATTTGCCGGTGGCGACGAGTACTACATCGGCCGAGCAGGCATCGATGGTAGCCTCGGCAATGACGCCGAACAGACCGCCCGTTCCGTGTGCTTTGGTGTTGACCACCTTACCGTTGACAGAGATGTTCCTGGCTTCCAGAGGCTGGCCCTCAACACCACCATAGCTGGCGATGATGCCCATCGGGATGCCCGCCCCAACGGTAATTTTGGCATTGTCCACCTTCAGGTTCATGATCTTACCCACGGCACCCTCGAACAGGCCGGTGGCTGCGGTAAGGTTGGAGATGGTGTGGCCGTTTCCGTCCAGGCTGAACGGTTTGTACGGAGCACTGTTGATGGCCTTCCACTCGGTTTCAGCGGAAAGATCCAGGTCTTCCGTGAGTTGGAAGTACACCATGGAACCTTCCACCAGTTTGGCATCCATAGCCTTGAACTCATCAACGGAGCCGATGGTATAGGGATTGTTCTCCGTACCGGGACCGTAGGGATCATAGTCGCTGGCTTTCAGGATTACATATGCCGCCAGGGTATCGGCCACTTCCCATTTCTCCGTCTGCTTGGCCTTGTCCAGGGTGACGGGCAGGATATAGGTAACACCCTGCTCCAAACCGGAAGCGCTCACTTTCAGGCGGGCCGTAGTGGAAGCGGTGGCATAACGGGGAATCATCACCTCGTTGGTAACGAATTCGTAGGCCGATCCGGGGCACATCTCATAGGTGGTGCCATGGGTCGCATTATAGGCTTCAACGGCGTCGGGATTGGCCTTGAAGCTGAAATTCATGGTAATATCGGTCACATTGCCCTGGAAGACACAGGCCTTAAGCGAATAGGTCTTGTTGGCACTGGGGGCAATCTCCACCGGCTCCTTGTCGCCCGGGATATCGGCATAGAAGATGCCGGTCATCGTGGGGTCGGAGCCTTCTTTCTTTTCTTTCTGGCAGGACATCGCCGCCACGGCAAGCACCGTCAGTAGGATGTATTTTACTGTCTGTTTCATGATGCAAATCGATTAGAAAGATAAACCGTCATTCCAGCCGGGATTCTGGGTAAGGGCGCCGGCCGTCAGGTTGCGGTCGTCGGTGGGGATGGGATACAGGTAATCCTTGTTCTCGTCCCAACTGCGGGCCGTATTGCCGTGCAGGACTATGAGTCCGGAGTTGCCACCCTTCAGGAAAATGTCCTTGCCAAGCTCCTTGGCAACGGCCACGGTCTTGGAGGTAGCCGAACCGGTGAAGATTTCAAGGTCTTCCGTACCATTCTGGTCCACGTCATAGACACCCTCGGCCGGGAAGTACATGCCGTAGAAGGGAGCCTCGAACATCTTGCCTTCCTTCCAGCGCATGATATCGTTGTAACGGAAGCCCTCCTGGCAAAGCTCTACGCCACGTTCGCGGCGGATTTCCAGGATTACGCCCTTGTTGGAATCGTTGGCAAGGACACTGCTCTGATAGCCGCCGTAGGCAGGATTCGTGAGGAACGGGTCCGGCTTGGCGTTGGCCTCGGCCAGGGACAGGGAAGGCATCCCTACGCGCTTGCGCAGCTGGTTCACGGAAATATCCAGGTCTTCCTGCTGGAGAGTGCCCAGTTCGGCCAGGGCCTCTGCATAATTCAGGTACACTTCTGCCGTGCGGAAGAGGATGATGTCGATGTCGGAGGCATTGTTGGTGTCCTGCTCCTTGACGGTGAGGTACTTGTCGGTATGGTATCCGCTGAAGGTTACCTTGAAGTCAGGGGAAGTGGTCATCGTTTCACCCATGCGCTTGTAACCGGGGGTACGGATGCTCTGGGTAAGACGGGGATCGCGGTCCCTGGTCTCGGCCATGAAATCCATGGTGTCCCAGCCGGCCTGGTCCGTAAAGCGGGAGCCGTCCGTCATCAGGAAGCTGGCAAACAGTTTCTTGGTCATGGCAGGGCAGCCGCGGGAGCCGGTGGTCTGGGCACTTCCGGAGTTGTGGATAACACCGTAGTTGGCATTGTAGTTACGGGCCAGGATTACCTCATCCATCAGGTCCACGGCGTTCATGGTGTGGAAGAGTTCCCAGTAGTTCTTATGCAAGCCGTAGCCGCTGCTCTGGATGAACTCCTTGGACACCTTGGCGCTCTCTTCCAGATACCAGGCATAGGACTTGGCATCGGAAGGAAGGGTCTGAAGGAACACATCACCGGCGTGATACTTCCGGAAAGTGCCTTCAAACAGCAGGAAGCGGGACTTCAGGGCCATGGCGGTCCACTTGGTCACCTCGTAGGCACTCTTGGTATTGGGAAGGTGCTCGATGGCAAAGTCAATGTCCTCGACCATCCTGGCCATAATGTACTCACGGGAGTCACGGGGACGGTTGAGCTGCTCGGTTTCGGTAGAGCCGATGGTCTGGTCGTACCACGGAACGTCCCCGAAGCGCTCTACCTTCTCGAAATAGAAGTAGGCACGGAAGAAACGGGCCAGGGCTTCATACTTGGTGCGTACGGCCATATCTTCGCAATGCTCCAGGTCTTCCAGAAGGGTGTTGATGTTGCGCAGGGCGCCCCAGCTCCAACCGCCACCGCTGGCGGGAACGGTCCGTTTGCCCATTTCCTCATTGGAAAGGTTGTTCTGGGTATAATGGTCGTCATTGCCCAGATAGATGGCATCGGCCGCGGGGAAATTCTCGTAGAAGGCAATGGCAAACGCCTTCAGTTCGCTCTCGTTCTTGAAGAAGGTGTCCGGGGTGAGCCTGTCTTTCGGCACGGCGTCCAGAAGGTCGTCGCAAGCGGTAAAAGCGAACCCGGCAAGCATTATAACGATAGGAAATAATATCTTTTTCATGGCTGGATTCATTAGAGGGTTATATCGATACCGAAGACGAAGCTCTTCTGCCAGGGATACAGGCGGAGGTTACCGCCGGTCATGGCCATTTCGGGATCTACGTATTTGCCGTGGAGGCCGGGGGCCAGATAGAAGAGGTTTTCACCGGTGAAGTAGATACGCAGTTTGTCAATGGAAGCCTTCCTGGTTATTCTCTGGGGAAGGGTGTAACCGAAGGTAAGGTTCTTAAGACGCAGGTAACCGATGTTCTGCAGGTAGCGGTCGTTCACCACACCCAGCGGACGGTTGGCGTTCATGGCGATGTAACCACGGGGACGCGGGTAGTAGGCGTCGGGGTTCTCCTCACTCCAGCAGTCGTTGAGGAAATCCTTGGGGATGAAGGTCATGTAAGGACGGGCATAAGGGCCCCAGAAAGAGCGTGCATCGGCACCCGGATACCAGTCCATGTGGCCGATACCCTGGAAGAAGACGGCCAGGTCGAAGCCGTTCCAGGAACCGGTCAGGTTGATACCATAATTATAACGGGGCTGGCTGTTACCAATGATCTGCCAGTCGCCGCTGTCACCCACTTTCTCTGCACCCTTGTTAATCTTTCCGTCACCGTCCAGGTCGGCGAATTTCATGTCACCCGCGAACAGGCCGTCGGGGAAAATCTGGGCGTCATTCACCTTGGACTGGTCTACGGTGTAGCTCTTGGCTTCCTCGTCGGTGAGGAAGAGACCGTCAATGTGGTAACCCCAGATGTCGCCGTACTTCTGGCCCACCCAATAAGTCTTGGCGAAGAGCTTGTCGGGGTTGTTGAAGCGGGTGATATGGGACACATAGTCACTGAACACTACGCTCACGCCATAGTTGAAAGGCTTGCCTCCCAACTTGAAGGTATCTCTCCAGCCGATGGTGAACTCATAACCTTTGGTACGAAGGTCGGCCACATTCTCCTTGGGCGCGGAAGCGCCGTACACGGCGGGAAGGGCCTCACCGGCGGTCAGCATGTCCTTGGTGTCACGGATGTAGGCCTCGGCACTCACTTCCAGGCGGTTGCCCAGGAAGGCCAGATCCACACCCAGGTTGCTCTGGATGGAGCGTTCCCAGGTAAGACCGGAGGAAACGGGGGCGCTGATGGTAGCCTGGGGCAGGTTGGCGCCGCCCAGCAGGTAAGAAGACTTTCCGTCAGTGGAAATGGTCTGGATGGCAGGATAGTAGCTGCTCATCTGCTGGTTACCCAGCTGGCCATAGGAGAAACGGATCTTGGCGTTGTCCCACCAGCCTCTGACGGACTGGAAGAACGGCTCCTCGGAAATTCTCCAGCCAAGGGAAGCCGACGGGGAGAATACCCAGCGGCTTCCGCGAAGGAAGCGGGAAGAGCCGTCATATCGGCCGTTCAGTTCCAACAGGTATTTTCCTTTATAATCATAGTTGATACGGGCGAAATAACCGGCGGTCTTCAGTTCGTTCTGACCACCGCTGGTCTCCTGGCGCTTCTTGACGTCAGGGTCGTTGGGATCCGGTCCCACCAGATCCTGGTCGTTCAGCTCCGTGGAATAGAGGTAGTAGCCCGTCAGGCCCAGATCCTTGATCCAGCGGGTTTCGTAGTTCACACCGGCCATGATCTTGAAATTGTGGGCATCGGCCCAGCTGTGCTCGTAGGTGGTATACAGGTTATACACCTGATAGATATTGGTGTTCACGCTCTCCGTCAGAACATCGTAGAAGCCATCCTTGTCGTTCTTGACCTGGATGACGCCGGGATACTTGGAATACTCCCCTTCCACGGAACGGTTCATATAGCGGTTGAACTTGAGGGCATATGTGTAGTCACCTTTGACGGTGAAGCCCTTGAAAGGAGTAAGGGTGAAGTCCAGGGTTTCCGTCAGATTGTCCACCTTATCCTGATTGAAGTGGTCGCTGTTCAGAATCATCATGAGGCCGTCCATGAGCTCATAGCCGTTGTACTTGGTGGTGTAAACCATGGTACCGTCCGGGTTCTGGGCCGGGAAGCTGGCGAGGGCGTGGGCCGTACTCTTGGCGAAGTTGTTGTTGATTCCGCTCTGGCCCGGATAGAAGTAGGAGCTGTTGAAATAGCTGGTATTGGAGCCGATACGCAGCCAGTCCGTCACGTCGAAGGAAATCTTGGCGCGCAGGTTCACCCTCCTGTAGTTGTCGGGCTTCTCCTTGAACATACCCTGCTCGTAGACGTAGCCGCCGGATACCAGGTAATTGACGGCACCGGTTCCGCCGCTCATGGTGACGGTGTGGCTGGTGGTAGGCTTGATATCATTATAAAGGACATGATACCAGTCCGTGTTGGCGTAGTAGTTATATACGTCCTGACCGTTCTCCTGGGTAATCACCACCCACGGGCGGGCGGGATTCTCCACCACGTCGTCGCGGCGGATCCACAGTTCCATCATGTCGGCATCGGAGTAATTGGCATACTTGGTACCCGGGCTGTAGGTGCTCCAGAAGAGGTTGTTCAGGTATACGGAATCGTAA
>Ga0310690_10009025_pt1 | contig 12561 bp, 6 predicted proteins | sample AusTroGonzalo_MG_2_FD_207661 | JGI IMG/M metagenome (GOLD analysis project Ga0310690, IMG submission 207661) | Bovine rumen microbial communities from tropical cattle in Woodstock, Queensland, Australia - Gonzalo_04 (v2) (version 2) | ecosystem: Host-associated > Mammals > Digestive system >...
ATACAAAAGGAAAACGCTATGGATATACAAGTCATTTGGTCCGATATTTTGCAAAAAGTGCTGGTTTCCTCCATCAGCACCATTGCCTTTCAACTCTATTTTGAAAAGGCAAAACCCTATGCCGAGGACGGCAAGACCTTGATATTGGTCGTCGAGCTCAATTCGGTACGGGAAAAATTGGACGTATACTACCGCCCCAATATATTGGAGGCTATGAAGAGTTGTAAAGCGCCGTTTACCGATTTCAAAGTCATTTTGGAGTCGGAAACGGACGAATACAAACAAGAGAATATTACCACGCCCGAGAATAAGATAGAGAATTTGGGGCTTCCTTTTATCAAGGAATACACCTTCTCTAACTTCATCATAGGCGACAGCAACCGTATAGCCGCGGCGGCCGCTCTCTCGGTCGCGGAGGCCCCCGGGGCGGACTATAACCCCATGTTTATCTACAGCCGCCCGGGTCTCGGCAAAACGCATATCTTGAATGCGGTCGGCAACTATCTACTGGAGCACAACCCCGAGTATAAAGTGCTGTACATCACGGCCGAAAATTTCACCAACGACTATATCTATTCTATCCGCAACAACAAGAACGCGGACTCCATGCAGAACTTCAACAACAAGTACCGCTCGCAAGACGTGTTGATGATAGACGATATCCAGTTTTTGGAGAAAGCGGAGAAGACGCAAGAGGCCCTATTCCACATCTTCAACGACCTCTACAGCGCCAACAAGCAGATTATCTTGACATCGGATAGACCCATCACCAATCTGTCCTTTTTCGACGAGCGCCTCTCTTCGCGCTTCGCCTCGGGTATCTTGGTCAAGATAGACACGCCTTCCTTCGAGGACAGGGTGGCCATATTGCAAAACAAAGCGGATAGTATGCTGATGAACGTACCCATCGAGGTACTTTACTACTTGGCCGAGGCCGAAAAAACCAATATCCGTATTTTGGGCGGTATGCTCAAAACCGTGCTATTGTATGCCAAACTCAACAAGTGCGAACATATCACGGTGGAGTTTGCCAAAGAGGCCTTGCACGACAGCGTGATGTCCGCTAAGGAAAACATCACCATGCAGACCATCGTCAGTGTGTGCTCCAACTACTTCGGCATCAAAGAAGAGGACATCTTGGGCAAGCAGAAAAACAAGGAATACGTAATTCCGCGTCAGTACGCCATCTACGTGATTACGGTGATGCTGCCCTCCATCCCCTTGAAGGCCATCGGCGACTTCTTTGGGGGTAAAGACCACTCCACCATTATCTCTTCCAGAGATAAAATAGGGCGTATGGTGCAGACGGATAAGAACGCCGAGCGGATTGTGGAAGACATCAAAAACCTCGTTCTCAATAAGTAATCCACAAGCCCACAAATAGGCAAATATATATCCACCTACTTGTCCACACGGCGCTTTCTACATCTTGCGGACAAGCCCACCAACCAAACACCATATAGGGTGTTTTAGCGAGTTGTCAACAAAACAACACGCGTTATGATGAAAGACAACGATTAAACAAAGAATATAAAAAGAAAGAAAGGAGACTAATTATGAAATTAACTTGTGACGGATTGGCATTGTCGGCTGCGGTGCTCAAAGTGAGCAAAGCCATGCCGGTGAAGAAGAACAACAGCATTTTGGAAGGCATCAAGATGGTAGCCAAAGACGGGTTTCTCACCTTGACGGCGACCGATTTGGAGTTGTCCATCATTACCAGAGTTGCCGCCAACATTCAAATAGAGGGCGAAGTGCTGGTTTTGGGCAAATTGTTTGCCGATTTTGTCAAGAGTATCAACGTGGACGTGATTGCTCTGGAGTGCGTGGGTGGCAAAAACCTCACCATCAAGTACGGCGACAACGAGAGCATTATCAAGTGTATGGAGTACGACGAGTACCCCAGAGTGGACAAAATCGACGAGAAGAGCAGTTTTGTGGTCAAAAAGGAAGACCTCAAGGACCTCATCAACAAAGTCAGCTTTGCCGCGAGCCAAGAGGACACCCGTCCCATCTTCAAAGGCTGCTTGTTTGAGATTATTGACAATATGATTACGTCGGTGGCGTTGGACGGCTACCGTCTGTCTCTTTGCAAAAAGCCCTGCGAGGCCCAAAAGGACGGCAAATATATCATTCCCGCCCGTGCCCTCACCGAGATTTTGCGCATCATCGACGAGGCCGAGGACGCCGTCAAGTTGGTATTTGGTCAAGAGAAGATGATGGTGGAGATTGGCGCTACCCAACTCATCAGCCGCTTGATTGTGGGTGACTACATCAACTACCGCAATATCATCAGCAGTGAGTTCAATTCGGTGGGAATATTCAGCCGCGATAAGTTCGCCGAGAGTATCAACCGCGTGAGCATCATTTCCCGCTCGGACAAGAATAACACGGTCAAATTGGAGCTCAATGAGAGCATGATTATGATTGACTCCCGCTCGGAGGTAAGCAACGTGCACGAGACTATCCCCGCCGAAATCACGGGCAAAGACTGCGTGATTAGCTTCAACTGCCGCTATTTGCAGGACATCTTGAACGCCGTGGACGATGAGTTTTTGAAAATCAACATCAAGACCAGCAACTCTCCCTGTATCTTCACGCCCGTGGATAAGGATGAGTATTTGTTCCTTGTCCTCCCCATGACCGTAAGAGCATAATTTGCGAAAAATGCGCGATTAAGGGCATATCCGCACGCTCACTTGTACCGTGTACAAGGAGTACACTGGGTACTCGATTCGCTCGTTTGAATATACCCTTACTCATCACATTTTTTGCAAATTACAAGTTATATATATTTGATAAATTAAAAAGTACCCTTCTTTAGAAGGGTATTTTTCATATAAGATGGGATTGATATGTTTCACGAGAAAAGAGTTTTTGATTAAATTATTAAGTATTAGTCATAATAGCTATGACAATTTAAGAGCGAGTATTTATGGCGATAGTCAATTCATGATAGCATAGCCATCAATTCATTGGTAAATAACCCGTCAAAGACGGATTTCACGCTTCCACGCTTCCGTTTTTCACCATTATTCGCTTCCCAATCAATTCTTCTTTTTCGGTAAATTCGGTGCAGGTGAGGAGCGTTTGGATGCCGTCGGTGGCTTTGATAAGGGCTTCGCGGCGTGTGGCGTCCAACTCGGAGAGTACGTCGTCCAGTAGAAGGACGGGTTTCTCCCCCGTATTCTTTTCAAAATAGGAGATTTCGGCGAGTTTAAGGGCTAATGCGGCCGTACGCTGTTGACCTTGCGAGCCGTACGTCCGTAGTTCTGTTTTGCGGCTAATAAGGGCGAAATCGTCGCGGTGAGGGCCGCAGATGGTATAGCGTAGGGACAGCTCCTTGTCGTAGTTGGACGAAAGGTGGTCGAAGAGATATTGATAAATTTGGTCGTATGTGCCCACGTCCTTGCGGTTGTAGGTAAGGGTCAGGTTGTTATCCTCGCCCGCGATGGCGCGGTGGATGGGGTCGGCGATGGTCTGTAAGGTATTCAAGAAGTCCTGCCTGGCCAAAATGATTTTGGCGCCTTCTTCGGCCAATTGTACGTTCCAATCGGGCATCAAAAACTTGAGTTCTTCCACCGAGGTGGCGTCTTTAAGGAGGCGATTGCGGTTCTCCAATATCTTGTTATAGCGAGCCAAAGCCGCATAATAGGGCTTGCTCTGCTGACACAGGCTGATATTCATAAAGCGACGCCTTTCGGAGGGGTCGGCTTTGACGATTTTGAGCTCGTCCGGGGCGAAAAAAATCACGTTGACCACGCCCATCAGGTCGCTCATTTTGCCTATAGCCACGCCGTCAATGGAGATTTTTTTGCCGTTGGGGAGGATGTGAACGTCCACTCGATGACTGCGGTATTTTTTGTCTACAAACAGAGTGACGTGCGCCTCTTTGTCCCCCATCTTTATCATCTCTTTGTCCTTCCCGGCACGGGGGCTTTTGCCCACGCCGCACAAATAAACCGACTCGACCAAATTGGTCTTGCCGGCGGTATTTTTGCCCTCGATGACGTTCAAAGAGGGGCAAAACTCGACCGTTTGCGAGGCATAATTGCGGAAGGACGTGAGGATGACTTTGGTGACGTTCATACTGGTATTGTAGTGGTTTTTTCAATAAAAATCAACATTTTTTGAAAAAATACTTTACTAACCTTTATATATATTATATAATATATATAATTTATTTTTATAATGCGCGTATACGCGCGCGCACGCATAAGATATAACGGAGGAAATATGGAAAACAAAGTGGAGAATACCTACAATCAGGACCAGATACAGGTATTGGAAGGGTTGGAACCCGTCCGCGTTCGCCCGGGTATGTACATCGGCAGTACGGACGAGCGTGGCTTGCATCACCTGGTCAGCGAGATTGTCGACAACAGTATCGACGAGGCGCTGGCGGGCTACTGCACGCACATCGAGGTGACCATCAACCAAAACGGCTCGGTCACCGTCGTGGACAACGGCCGCGGCATCCCCACGGGTATCAAACCCGAGGAGGGCGTCTCGGCGGTCGAGTTGGTATTGACCAAGTTGCACGCGGGCGGTAAGTTCGGCAACGGCGGCTACACCATCTCGGGCGGTTTGCACGGCGTGGGCGTGTCGGTCGTCAACGCGTTGAGCGAATGGCTGGAGGTCGAGGTCAGACAGTTGGGACACGTGTTCTATCAACGCTTCCAACGCGGTATCCCCGACGATAGGCTCAAGGTCATCGGCGATTCGGACGAGACGGGCACCAAAGTCACCTTCTATCCCGACAACGAGATATTCGAGACCATTCACTTTAAGTATGAGGTGTTGTCTACCCGTTTGCGTGAGTTGGCCTTCCTGAACAAGGGCCTCAAAATCACCCTGACCGACCTAAGAGGCGCCGAGCCCAAGCAGGACGTCTTCATTTACGAGGGCGGTATCGCGCACTTCGTCGAGGAACTCTCTATGATGCACGAGAATATGTTCGAGAAGCCCCTCTATTTTGAGGAGTCTTTCGAGGAGAAAGGCAAGGGCAAGACCATCTCGGGCGAGGTGGAGATTGCCATGCAGTACAACGACACCTACAACGAGATACTGTACGCCTACGCCAACAACATCAATACCGAAGAGGGCGGCACGCACCTGGACGGCTTCAAGTCGGCTTTGACCCGTATCATCAACGATTACGGCCACAAAGAGGGCATCTTAAAGGAGAACGACAAACTGTCGGGCGACGACGTCAGAGAGGGCTTGGTGTGCGTCATTTCGGTCAAACTGACCGAGCCCCAATTCGAGGGCCAAACCAAGACCAAACTGGGCAACAGCGAGATGCGTACGGTCGTGAGCCGCGTGATGAGCGAGTGCTTCGGCACCTACCTCGAGGAGCATCCCAAAGAGAGCAAGGAGCTGATTCTCAGGTCCATCACCGCCCAAAAGGCGCGTGAGGCGGCGCGTAAGGCCCGTGAAGAGGCCCGCCGCAAGTCTCCCTTGGAGTCCGCGTCCCTCCCCGGCAAGTTGGCCGACTGCTCGGACAAAGACCCCTCTAAGTGCGAGATTTTCTTGGTTGAGGGCGACTCGGCAGGCGGCACCGCCAAGACGGGTAGAGACCGCCGTTTCCAAGCCATTCTGCCCTTAAGAGGCAAGATATTGAACGTAGAGAAGGTGCGCATTCACCGCGCGCTCGAGAATGAAGAAATCAAGTCGATGATTACCGCCTTCGGTTGCGGTATCGGCGAGGACTTCGACGAGACCAAACTGCGCTACAACAAGATTATCTGCATGACCGATGCCGATGTGGACGGCTCGCATATCCGTATCTTGATGTTGACCTTCTTCTACCGCTTCATGAAGCCCCTTATCGAGTTGGGCCACGTGTATATCGCCCAACCCCCTCTCTACAAGATTCAGAAGGGCAAGCAGGAGTTGTACTTCTACGACGACGCGGCTTTGGAAGAGTATTATGCCGCCAACGGGCGCAAATCGGGTGATTTGCAACGCTACAAAGGTCTGGGCGAAATGAGCGCCGAACAGTTGTGGGAGACCACCATGAGCCCCGCCACGCGCACCATGGTGCAGGTCACGATGGAGGACGCGGTCAAAGCGGAAGAAATCTTCACCCTGTTGATGGGCGACCAACCCGAGCTCAGGCGTCAATTCATCGAAGAGAACGCGACCATCGTCAAGGATTTGGACGTGTAATGAGGTGCCGATATGATTAAGAAAGATGATAAATACGAAGAGATAATCGATAATACCAAGATAATCCACGTGGACGTCGAGCACGAGATGAAACACAGTTTCATCGCGTACGCTATGGCCGTCAACGTGAGCCGCGCCATTCCCGACGTACGGGACGGGTTAAAACCCGTGCACCGTCGTATCCTGTACGCCATGAACGAGCTGGGCTTGGACTATGAAAAACCCACCCGTAAGTGCGCGCGTATCGTCGGCGACGTCCTCGGTAAATACCACCCCCACGGCGACAGCGCCGTCTATGAGGCGTTGGTCCGTTTGGCGCAGGACTTCACCATCCGTTGTCCCTTGGTCTTCGGCCAAGGCAACTTCGGTTCGGTAGACGGCGACCCCGCGGCCGCCCAGCGTTATACCGAGGCCAAACTCAGTCGTATCGCCGCCGAAATGCTACGCGATATCGACAAAAAAACCGTCGACTTCTATCCCAACTTCGACGACACCTTGATGCAGCCCACCGTGTTGCCCGCTAGGTTCCCCAACCTTCTTGTGAACGGTGCGGACGGCATCGCCGTAGGTATGGCGACCAGCATCCCCCCGCACAACTTGGGCGAGGTAATCAACGCGACGGTGGCACTGTTGGATAACCCCGACTGCTCGGTGGACGATTTGCTCCAATACGTGCCCTGTCCCGACTTCCCGACCGGTGGCATCGTGATGGACATCGACAGCATCCGTCAGGCCTATAGAACGGGTAGAGGCAGCTGCATCATCCGCGCCAAGACCGAGATTGTAGAGCACAATGGTCGCAGCCGTATCATCGTGCACGAGTTGCCCTATCAGGTCAACAAAGCCAAACTCATCAAGTACATCGCCGATTTGGTCAAGGATAAGAAAATCGAGGGTATCGCCGACATCAACGACGAGTCCGACCGAAAGGGTATGCGTTTGGTCATCGACATCAAGAAGGAGTTCAATGCCCGCGTGGTGTTGAACACCCTCTTCAAGCACTGCGATTTGCAGGTCAGCTACAGCATGATTTTCTTGGCGTTGGACCAAGGGTATCCCAAGATTATGAACCTCAAGGAGATGCTGACTGCCTACATCAAGCACCAGCAAGAGGTCATCGAGCGCCGTACGCGTTTCGACCTCGAGAAGGCCTTGGAGCGCGAGCACATCCTCAAAGGTTTGGTCATTGCCCAGCAAAACATCGACGAGGTGGTGGCTTTGATTCGCGGCAGCGCGGACAAGAACGACGCCCAAGCCAAGTTGATGGCGCGCTTTGACCTCAGCGAGAAGCAGGCCAACGCCATCTTGGAGCTCAGGTTGCAACGTTTGACCGCCCTCGAGGTGGACAAACTCATCGAGGAGTTGGACGCTTTGGAGAAGGCCATCGCCGAGTACCGCGACATCTTGGCCAATCCCTATCGTATCAACGGCATCATCCGCGACGAGATGCTCGAGATTGAGAACAAATACAGCACCAAGCGCCGTAGCGAGCTGTCCTATGAGGGTTGCAACATCGACCTTGAGGACCTCATCGACCGCGAGGACATCGTGATTAGCCTCACCAAGGAGAACTACATCAAGCGTTCCTCTATGGACGAGTTCAAGAGCCAGCACCGCGGCGGTATCGGCGTCACCGCTCACCGCGCCAAGGATAGCGACCAAGTGGAGAAGATTTTCGTATCCTCCACCCACGACGAGCTGTTCTTCTTCTCGGATTGGGGCAAGGTGTACGTATTGAAGGGCTACGAAATCCCCGATGCCAGTCGCGTGGGCCGTGGCCGCACCATCAACAACATCATCAACATCGAGCAGGACGAGAAGATTACCACCATTCTGCGTATCAGCGAAGAGGACGCCGCGAGGGAGGAGGGCTACCTGATGCTCGCCACCCGCAAGGGCAAGATTAAGAAGACCCCCGTCTCCGAATTCGCGAGCATCCGTTCGTCGGGCAAGATTGCCATCAAGATGGACGATGACGACCAACTGGTGGCCGCTACTTTCGTCAAAGAGGGCGACCAAGTGCTCTTGGCCAGCAGTATCGGCAAGTGCATCCGCTTCTTGTCGGACGCCGTGCGTCCCATGGGTCGTACCGCCTACGGCGTCAAGTCCATGGATATCGACGGTGACGATTATATCGTCAGCATGAACAAAGTGGAGGAGGGCAAGCAGGTGTTGACCGTCACCACCAATGGCTACGGCAAGCGTACCGACCTATCCGAGTTCCGTCTACAGGGCCGCGCCGGCAAGGGTATCATGGCCGGTAAGTTCAACGACAAGACGGGCCGTATCGCCGACCTCAAGATTGTGGACGACACGGGCGACGTATTGCTAATCACCGCCAAAGGTATCATCATCCGCACGCACATCAGCGAGGTGAGCGTCATCGGTCGTACCGGCCAAGGCGTGCGCATCATGAAGACGGGCGCGGGCGAAGTGGTCGCGGTGGCCTTGGCTCCCTACTATGCCGAGCCCGACGAGGGTGAAGCGGTAGAAGGCGAGGAAGTCGAAACCGCAGAGGTTGAAACGGTAGAGGAAGGCGCCGAGGACGAAGCGATAGCAGTGGAGGCAGCGGAAGAAGCGGCCGACAACACGGACGACGACATCTGATAATCCATCAAAAAACAGGTTAAAATCAAAAAAAGGGGGTTGCAATCGCAACCCCATTATTTTATTATAGTAGTAGAGAGTATCGACGACGTTGTTTATCCGCTCGGATATAGTTGGTATTCGGCACTACGTTTGTATGAAAGGAGCGCCTATGAAACGAGTATTTGCCATTGTGTTGATAGTTTGCCTGTTGGTATGCGCGGCGGCTTGTACGCCCAAGACCGACGGCGACAACGCGGCCGTGTATGAGGAGGAGTACAAACTGACGGACGGCAAAAAGGCCATCATCATTATCCCCGGCCTATTGGCGAGCGGATTGTACGACAAAGAGACCGAGGAGGCTCTGTGGGACCCCATCAAATCGGACGAGGTGGATTTATTGGAGTTCATGGGCGTGTATGACGAAACCCACGTCAACATCACCATCGATACGCTATTGGAGGAGTGGCTGGACCTCTTCGACTACGCCGCCGACGTCATCGGCGACACAGACAAGAGCATCATGCGCCGCATTATGTGCGATGACCAAGGCGACCCCGCGCCCAACGTGGTGGGCGTGCCCGTGACCTACGAAGGCCACCTCAAATACGGCGCGCTGAACAGTTACAAGTGGTGGGCCGATGGGCTCAAGGCCGAGTTCGGCGACGAATACGAGGTGGTGGTTTTCAATTATAACTGGCTCACCGACACCCGCTACGCAGTCAGGGATTTTGCGCAATTTATGAAGGACAACAACTATACCGAAAGCATCCTTATCGGCCACTCGATGGGCGGTTTGGTAGCCACCGAATATTTGGCTTTGGGCGCAGAAAGCCGTGCACGTGTGGACAAATTCATAGCCATGGCCGTTCCTTTCTATGGTTCTTACATGGCCTCATCCACCTTCGAGAACCCCTACGTTTTCCAAGATATGATTGACTACTATATGGATATGTTTATGGAGAGCGACTTCGTGCAATCCAACGCCATCCTATCCAAATTGGACCTCACGGCCACCAAGGCGCAGATTATGGAGATGTACAACAATATGATAGTGCCCTTCCTCTTCAATTTGAAGTCGGTTTATCAACTGTTGCCGAGTGCCGAACTTTTGGAATTGCAGGCCTCGATAGCGGGCCAAGGCGCCTATGAGAACGGGCAGAAGATAGCGGCCGAAGACTTATTCGCTTGGTACAAGACCCGTCCCTTCACCACCACCAACGGCTTGGCGACCAAAGAGGAGGCCGCCTCCTTGGCGACCCGCGCCATCTTCGCCGATTGGCAGGCCTACCGCGACGGCTTCTACGTGGACAAGCCCGAGGGCAAAGTGTTCGCCTGCGACCTAGTGGACACCTACTATGTGGCGGGCAACGACAGCGCCACCGAGACGGCCATCGTGGTGGAGGGGGAGAAACGCTACTCCACCACCTCCCTCTTCGGCGACAGCGTGGTGCCGCTCCTCTCGGCCACCCGCGGCAAAGCGGCGGACAACCGGCACGTGTTCTTGGTGTCGGGCGAGGAGCATATACCCATGGGAACGCATTGGGAGGGGAGCGACCAAAAGGACATTGTACTAAAGATAATCAGCGGAAATTAAACGGATGAATTGCGCCTTTTGCGCATGATTTGACCTATCGGTCATGAATTGCAAACGCTGTTTGCATGAATTGCACTATCGTGCATTGTGGCTTTTTAATATAATCCGCTATGGCGTTACACCCCTTGCCAAAGGGGGGCTTGATTTGAAAACATTGGTTTTCAAATGGGGGGTTTGTCCCGCAGCGCCAACCTGCATTGTTTTTACCGCAATGGCGAAGCCAATTCATGGAGCGGTAGCGAGAATTCATGCCTGCGGCAATTCATGATGGCAGAGCCATCAATTCATTCGGCGTGGCCGCACGCACTTCAACGCGTATATGATAGGAAAAGTTGCCCGTTGGCAAACAAAGAAATGGTCTTTGCTGAAAATCCCTTTGTGGGAGGCTTAGATTGAGCAAAGAACACGATTTTCTATAAAAAAACGGCTTCAGTTTGTAGATAATCCCAAGATATAATCCGTTGACACATCGAGGAAAGCGCATATTTTAGCAAAGGTGTCAAGGGCGGGAAAAACATTTTCTTTCATATATTTTGATATAGTCTGTGCCGATACACCTACAGCGTGCGCTATGACGTTTTGGCGAATGCCGCTTTCTTTGATTGCCGTACGCAAACGAATTTGTATATCATTTAATTCCATACACTCACCCTGAGAAATTGTCGCATATTGGGTGATTTCTCGTCTTGACAATCGCATATTATACGATTTATAATAAAAATATGAGTTTTTTATATGGAAACCTCATAAAAGTGCATGCACAAAGGAGAAAAAAATGAGCAGAACGGGCAGAAAAGTTCTAAAGGTGTTCCTCATCATCATCGCATTGGGTATGGTTGTCGGTGGTTTGGTTATGACCATCATTGGTTGTTCGCGTGATGGCGATTACAAAATGGTAGGCTACAAAGAAGAAACTCGCGGCGGCAGAACGAGGGTTACCGACGTGTACTACGACGACGATTTCGTGGATTTAGGCATGGGCTTCGGCGGTATCGCGATGATGTTAGTCGGTGCTGGCGCAGGATGGGTCATTATTGCCCGATTCGATACGAGTTCCGGCTCGAGGAAAGTGAAGAAGAGCACTACCAACATCGCTGATGAACAATACCGTGCAAACGGTAAGATATCCGAATTCACGGTGGGGGACAAGGTACAGCGTATAGGCGCGCGTGCTTTTATGAATAGCTCGCTGTCATCCATTCGCATAGCCGAAAGTGTGACGACCTTCGGCGAGAGTGCATTCCTGGGGTGCACCAAACTTACCTCAATCGTTTTACCTGCGGACGCTAAGTATCTTAGCCGCTCGCTTTTTTTCGGGTGCACCTCGCTTGCCGAGGTAATTCTACCCGAAAAACTCAAGACCATTAACGATGAGATGTTCTGGGGTTGCCAAGCATTGGCGCATATCGACATTCCCGAGTCGGTGATGAGCATCGGAAGTTCCGCTTTCCGCAAGTGCTATGCCTTGACGTCCATCCACATTCCCGCCGGGGTTCGGACCGTGGGCGAGCATGCCTTCCAAGCCACACCCCAATTGACCGAGATTACGGTGGACGAGGCTAACGACTCCTACGTCGCCCAAGGCAATTGCCTGATTGACAAAGGTAGCAACACTCTTGTGGTCGGTTGCTGCGCCAGTATCATCCCCGAGGGTGTGGAGACCATCGGCGACAGTGCATTCCGCGAGTGCCATTCGCTTGAGAGCATTCGGATCCCCGAAGGCGTCAAAGTGATTGCCGCCTTTGCTTTCTGCGGTTGTTCACACTTGACCGACGTCACTTTGCCCGCCTCCGTCGAGAGTGTGGCCAATGCTGCATTCCGCGAGTGTCCCAACCTCGAGCGCATTAAGTACCCGGGCACCAAGGCGCAGTGGGCCGTCGTGAGTGACGGCAATGACGTAGGCGCACCTGTGCGGTGTAAGGACGGACTGGTGGAAGTGAAATAGACGAAGCAATCAATTCATTCTTATTTGCACGCGCATTATGCGCGCAGGCGTGCGCCTATGCGCATCGCGTATTTATAGGAATATAGGAATAGCGCCCCCGGGGCAAATAAAGGATAGCGCCCCAGGGCAAACAAAAAGCCACCGCATACATGAAGTGAACCCCATTTGGGACACTCAACAAAAAAACGCTTAACTAATATCTCCTATGGTACAATAGCCGTAGGAGGTATTTTTATATGGCAAGTAAAGGACAAAAGTTTAA
>Ga0310690_10009030_pt1 | contig 12555 bp, 12 predicted proteins | sample AusTroGonzalo_MG_2_FD_207661 | JGI IMG/M metagenome (GOLD analysis project Ga0310690, IMG submission 207661) | Bovine rumen microbial communities from tropical cattle in Woodstock, Queensland, Australia - Gonzalo_04 (v2) (version 2) | ecosystem: Host-associated > Mammals > Digestive system >...
TGCGCAACCATCTTCTCGGCATGCACGCCGGCATCGGTACGACCGGCGAAGGTGAGGGCGACGGGTTGGCGTAGGATGGTAGCAAAAGCTTCTTCCATCTCGGATTGTACCGTGTTTCCATTCGGTTGCGTCTGCGAGCCGTGGAAATCTGTGCCTCTATATGAGAAGGTTATGAAATAGCGCATGTTCTCGATTTTAGATTTTAGATTTTAGATTTTTGATTTGCTCGTTCACTTCCGGCGACAATTTCGCCTTGTAGGCGATGAGCATGCCTCCGCCGATGATGACAAGGGAGCGAAGGAGGCTATCAAGCCAAATATTCATAGATGGTACATAGATACACCATGCGTAGTTGATGGCGAAGAGCGCGATGAGCAATGCTGCGATCATCCACCAATTCTTATCCACAACATGGATATGCTCCAGCGGTACGACGGTTGCGATGATGAGGATATAATAGAGGCCATACGAAAGGAGGTTGCTTATAGCAGCGCCTTCCATGCCATATAGCGGAACCAAATAATTATTCAGGAGTAGGGCACTGATCGTCAGGATCAGCGAGAGCAATAAACTAAAGGCGTAAAATCGCGAGTAGTTCAATGCAGTGAAACAAATAGAGAACGTCCCCAAAACCAATTGGCTGACGCCCAAGATAAGTACCACGTTTTTCGCTTGCGCGAACGTAGCACCGTTAGGCAAAATATGGAAAATAAGATCAATATTCACCCACATGAATAACAGGATAAATCCTCCGATAAGCAGCATATTTCGAGTCACTTGTCGAATAAGCCGACAGCATTCATCGTTGTTTTGCTCTTTGATAGCTCGCGCCAGTTGTGGTGAAGCTATTGCAGCGACAGAACGGTTCGGTACGCTCACCATGACTGCCATATAGGTTGCAATCGCAAAGATACCGGTGCTATCCAGCCCCATCTTGGCTGTTACGAAGAACGAGGAAAGGGTGGGGGCAAGGACTGTGGTCACGGCGGAAATGATGAGGAATCCGGTGTAGATGAGGTATCGTCTGACGAGTCGTTTATTCTCGCGGAGGAAGGTCCAATCGGGGTGTAAGTTAATATGCCGGAGCGAGAAGAAATAGCACAGATTGATGAGCGCGGCTACTGCGTAATTGATACATATGCCGATGACTAAGCCGTCGATGGAGATAAGGCGGAATGCGTACAGCAGATAGATCGCCAGCAAGCCGACTCGAACCACGAGTTCACGTACGGCACGCGGAACGACGATATGCATTAGCACATTACAGGTTGATTCGCAGATGGCCTGATAGAGCATAAAGAACGCCAGGGGGAGCACGAAATAGTAGTACTCCACGAAGAGCGGTGATTTATCGCCAAACCATGCGCCAAGCGGCACACGGCATGCCCAGTATATGAGGGCGAATAGGATAAAACCGATGAACGGTACGACCAGTGCCCAGAAGAAGAAACCGTGGTCCTCGTCGCTGTTTTTCTCGTGGAAATACGGATAAAAACGAATGATAGAGGCGTTGGTACCCAGTTGGGCGAGGCCGATGAATAGCGTAGCAGCATCGATAAGCACTCGTGCCAACCCGATTTCCTCGGTAGTGAGGAAACGGGTTAACACGAAGAACGTGGTGACAATGCCTACGGCAATGCCCAGATAGGTCACTATCGTGCCACGAATCGATTGCTTAGCTATTACGCCCATAAAATCATTTACGATTTAATCATTTACGATTTAATCATTTGATTTCAAGGAGCTCCACCGTGAAGATGAGGGTAGCGTACGGAGGAATGGATTGACCTGCGCCGCGCTCACCATAACCGAGCTCGTACGGGATGTACAATTTATATTTGGAGCCAACCGACATGAGTTGGAGACCTTCGGTCCAACCTTTGATGACACCATTGAGCGGGAACTCAATCGGCTCGCCGCGCTGGTAGCTGCTATCAAAGACCGTACCATCGATGAGTGTACCCTCGTAGTGCACTTTAACGGTCTGTTCTGCTGTCGGTTTCGCACCTTTGCCTTCTACCAATACTTCGTATTGAAGGCCGCTCTCGGTTACTTTCACTTCTTCGCGCAGGGCGTTTTCCTGGAGGAATTTCTCACCCTCAGATTTAGTCTCACCGTATTTGAGACGCGAGATAACAGCGTCCACATATTGACTTGCAGACTGCATATCAAATTGCTCGGTATAGTTGTACATGCCATTGATGAAACCTTGCTTGATCAGATCAAAATTGGTCTCCAAACCTGCGATACCCAGCAAGCCGACGGGCTCTTGTTCGCGGATTGCTTTACCGACATTCTTACCCATAGCCACCAATTGCGGGTTGATAACATCAGTCTTGAGGCCTTTATTGATATTTTCAATAAACTCTTTCATGTCTTCTCCCGTGGTGTCGTTGCCAAGGAGATAGAGTCTCATCTGCGAGCCGTTGAGCATACCGAAAGCGTAGTTGAGGGAGTCGTTGTAGGACTTCAACTCAATTGTTTTCGCTTTTGTCGGGCACTTCGCGGTGATAGCTTTGTCCGCCGTGCCTTCTGCTTGCGCTTGGTAAGCCTCCATGAAGAAATTCTGTGCTGCATCGGCCGTCATAACGGTGGTGTCTTCGTTTAATGCATTGACAATACCCTGGAAGAAAATCTTCTCGTTCAGCGTCCATGCTTCATTCTCGGCTAAGCCTTTTTTCTCCATGCTCTTCACGGATTGACCGAACTGTTGACCTGCTTTGGCGATGTCGCTCAGTTCCTCTTCTTTATCCATGTATGCGGCCTCCATGGCATCAATGAACTCTGCTACTGCTTCGTCACTACTGTCGTTAGCGAGGTAGTACATTTTGATTTGTAAACCATTGAGCATACCGATCGCGTAGTTCACTGAATCCGTTTCATTATTCAGTGCTACGTCATGTGCTTGATAACTGTTGCCGCACGAGATCATTGCAATAGCGGCAAGGATTAAAATACTGATTTTTCTCATAATTTAATTTGTTTATTCGATTCCTAATAATTCTACTGTGAAGATAAGGGCTGCGTAGGGTGGGATAGATTGACCTGCGCCGCGCTCGCCGTAAGCGAGTTGATAAGGGATGAAGAATTTGTACTTCGAACCGATCGACATGAGTTGGAGACCTTCGGTCCAACCGGCGATGACGCCGTTGAGCGGGAAGGTGATCGACTCACCGCGACGGTAACTGCTGTCGAAGACCGTACCATCGATGAGGGTGCCTTCGTAGTGAACGCGCACGGTGTCGGTAGCTTTGGGTTTTTGGCCCAGCGAGGGTTCGAGAATCTCGTACTGCAAACCGCTGGCAGTTACCTTAACGCCTTCGCGTTTTGCGTTCTCGGCGAGGAATTTCTCGCCATCGGCCTTAGCAGCTCCAGCTACTTTGGCTTCCAGTTCCTGGAAGAACTGGTTCAATACCTGTTGCGCCTCTTGGTAGGTGATTTTCGGCTGTGCGTGCGTGAGCACATCTTCGATGCCTTGCGCGAGATCCTGATAGTTCAGTTTCTCTACACCGCTACCCATGAGGTTTTGTCCCATAGAGAGACCTAATGCATAACTGATTTTGTCCATGATAAATATTTGTTATTTTTGATTTATGATTTTTGATTTAATACTGCCGCATAACGGCTGAGGTATTTGCCGAGGATATCGAATTCAATATTGACGACTGTACCTACTTTGATATATTTGAAGTTGGTATTCTCTTCGGTATAGGGGATAATACAAACGGATACGTATCCTTTGTTGCCTTGGATGTCTGGTTCGCAGACCGTGAGGCTGACGCCGTTGATAGTTACTGAACCTTTATCGACGCAGAAATATCCGCGTTCGATCATATCTCGGGACGAGTCATATTCAAAGCGGTAGTACCAACTGCCATCGGTTTCGCGGGCTTCGATACAGGTGGCTTTCTGGTCCACGTGTCCCTGTACGATATGTCCGTCGAGTCTGCCGCCCATCAGCATGGAACGCTCTACGTTGACATAGTCACCGACCTTAAGCAGGTCAAGGTTCGTCAGACGGAGCGTCTCTTGCATGGCGGTGACGGTATAGAGGTCACCTTCTATCTTCACGACCGTCAGGCACACGCCGTTATGCGCGATCGACTGATCGATGCTGAGCGCTTCGCCGAAGGGGTTGCGCAGCGTGAAATGTTTATTGGTTTGCTCGGTCTCTATCTTAACGACCTGAGCCATTGTTTCTACGATTCCTGAGAACATTTTGAATAGGAAAATCTTTACGTGTTAATATAAATAGGTATATGCCGATCAGGATAGTGCCGATCGCCATAAGGATCCACATATTTTGTATGTAATACAAGCGGATAGCATAGTACACCGCCAATAGTCCAAGAGTCAATACAGTATAGCCGCCGATTGCTTTTAAATCATAGGGGATGGGGGCTTTGCGCTGACCAATGAAGTAGGACAGAAGCATAATGACGAAGTAGCACACCAGACTACTTCCGCAACTTGCCCAATACCCGATCAGCGGCACACAGACTACTTGTAGTACGAGCGTGATACCTAAACCGATGAGCGAGAAATAGGCGCCCCATTTGGTCTCGTCGGTAAGTTTATACCAGAAACTGAGGTTGAAATAGACCCCTTGGAAGACATAGGTCCACAGCACTACCGGTACGATCTTCAGTCCCTCCCAATAGGCACTGGAGACGATATAGCGGAAGATATCCAGGTAGAAAATGACGCCGAGGAGGATAAGGTACGAGAAGATGATATAGTACTTCATCGCGTCGGCATAGGCTTCTACGGACTGACGGTCTTTATGTTTTGCAAAGACGAAGGGTTCGTACGCATAGCGGAAAGCCTGGGTGAACATCATCATGACCATCGCTACCTTGAAGCAGGCGCCGTAGATACCCAGTTGTGCTTGCGCGTCCGCACCCGTATAAAGATAGGGGAAGAGGATGCGATCCAGGGTCTGGTTCATGATACCGGCTACACCCAATACCAGGAGCGGTAATGAGTAACGGAGCATCTGTCTTAGCGTGGCGCCATCATAATGCCCGCCTTTAGGCATCGTGAACGGCAAGAGACATAGGGTCTGGATAATGGTCGCCAAGATATTACTGAGGAAGACATAGAATACATCATTCTTACCCAATATTACCAAGAAGAAGATGTTAAATCCGATATTCAGTACAACAAATAGCAGTTTGAGTATCGCAAAAACCATCGGGCGTTTCTGGTAACGCAGGTACGCAAACGGGATGGAAGCGAAGGCGTCCAAAGCTACCGTCACTGCCATCATAGCGATGAACTCCGAATGATCCACATAACCGAGGAAGTTCGCTATCGGTTGCCGGAAAAGCACTACTAAGACGGCAAATAGCGTACTGGTACTAAGCAACGTCATGAACGCTGTCTTGTATACGCTCTTGGCATCGTAGTCCTCACGGTTGGCGAAACGGAAGAAACCTGTCTCCATGCCGTAGGTGAGAATGACGAGCAGTAAGGCCGTCCATGCGTAGAGGTTGGTGACGATACCGTAGTCATCGGTACGCGCCAATACATAGGTGTATAGCGGCACGAGCAGGTAGTTCAGGAACTTACCTATAATACTACTCAGTCCATATATGGCGGTGTCCTTCGCCAAGGATTTCATTTCACTCATTGCCTGCTACACAAATTACGATCTCACCTTTCGGCGGAGTGGTTTTATAATGACTAATTAATTCTGCGAGTGTTCCGCGTTGTGTATCCTCGAATTTCTTGGAGATCTCTCGAGACACCGATGCTTTGCGTTCTTCTCCGCACACAGCTGCTAATTGCTCCAAGGTCTTGACAAGTCGGAAAGGCGACTCATAGACGATGAAGGTCTGATCGAGCGCCGCTAAGTACTGCAAACGTGTCTGACGCCCTTTCTTCTGCGGAAGGAATCCCTCGAAATAGAAGTGGTTGTTAGGTAAACCGCTGTCCACGAGTGCCGGCACGAAGGCTGTCGCACCGGGAAGGCATTGGATTTCGATATCTGCTTCTGCGGCAGCGCGCACCAAGAAGAATCCCGGATCACTGATGGCAGGTGTACCGGCGTCGCTGATCAATGCAATGTTCGCACCCGCTTTGAGACGCTCCACGATATCTGCTGAGGTCTCATGCTCATTGAACTTATGATGACTCTTGAGCGGCGTATGGATATCAAAATGCTGGAGTAAGATACCGCTGGTGCGTGTATCTTCTGCAAGGATCAAGTCCACCGACTTCAGCACGTCTATCGCGCGGAACGTCATGTCTTGCAAGTTGCCTACCGGTGTCGGAACGATGTATAACATTGGTTATTGGTGATTGGTTATTGGTGAATGTTAACCAAAGCGGCGGTGGAGGGTGACGATGAACTGCTGGTAACTATTGGATTCTTGATCCCAGTTGAATTGGCTGATGTAGTTCATTGCCTCGTCAAACGAACCTAAATCGTTGAGTTCGCTGAGGGTACGTTGCATCAGTTCGGCATTCTGACCGAAGAGTTCGCGTTGGTACAAGAATCGGTCACCCAAGGAGATAGCTTGGCGGATATCTTCTACGGCTTTGCCATAAACCGCTGCTTTCGGCGAAGCAACCTCCTCTTTTACCGGTTCGGGCTCTACTGTTTGCCCCTTTCCGTCTGGCGTTTCCCCCGTTTCATCGGGGGACACCTCAGGCTCTTCTATTATCGGCTCAGCAACCGGTTCCGGCTGAGGTTCAGCTACAGGCGCTGCTACTATCACCGGTTTCTCTACGACTACTTCTTTGACAACTTCTACTGGTACCTCTCTAATGACCTCTTTTTCGATCACCTGCGGCTCAGGCAGCGGACGATTTTTGAGTTCCGCTACCTCAGCCTCCAGATTTGCGATGCGAGCTTCTAATTGCTCGAAATATTTTATTAACTCATTCATTATTTTGTGGCATCTTCTAATTTACCCATCATTGCGAACATAAAGATAGCGGCAACGAGACATACACCGATGAATACGCTCCAAACGAGCCACAACGGCAGACTGCCCCAGAGGAAACCACCTACGGAAACGAGGAAGTTACCTAGTGCAGTGGCTACGAACCAACCGCCCATCATCATTCCTTTGTATTGCGGAGGAGCCACTTTGCTGACGAATGAGATTCCCATCGGGCTGAGCAGCAGCTCACCGAAGGTCAGTACCAGGTAAGTCAGGATCAAAACGTTAGCGTTCACGAAAGTACCCTCACCCGTTACGCGTGCCAATTCTTGCTCAGCCGGACTCAGCAGACCGATTGAGCAGAATGCCATCACTGCGTATGCAGCGGCAGCTACCAACATACCATATGCGATCTTACGCGGTGCAGAGGGCTCTTTGCCTTTCTTCGCGAGCGCACCGAAGATAGCCATGCTAACGGGAGTCAGAGCAACAACATAGAACGGGTTGAACTGCTGGAAGATAGGAGCAGAGATGCCCAGTTCTGCGGGATGATTCAGATATTGGTAACCCAATACACCCAGAATGGCAACACCTATGCAAACCCAAATGGTCTTTGCTTTACCTGTACCTTCACCGAAGATGCCGAACAAAGCGTACACCAAAATAGCAACCAGTACGAGATTCCAGATATTGAAGGCCATCGTCTGTACACCTGTTACAACCGGTGTCACGAACTCATTGGCGAAATAAGTTAGGGTAAGACCATTCTGGTGGAAAGCCATCCAGAAGAAGAGTACCACAGCGAATACAAGGCACAAAGCCACGATACGTTTCTTGGTTTGCTCCGGCGTCAGTTCTTCTACTTTCTGACCACTTGCAGCGGCTTGCTTAGCCGTATTCTCCACATGCTTGAACCAAGGACGGCAAGCATAGTAAATAGCGATACTTAGTATCAGCGATGCACAGGCAACTGCGAAGGCGAAATGGTAACTGTCATTCACGCTTACGCCTAGTGACTGCTGTGCCCAATCCATGATCTTCACAGCAGCAGTAGGAGCGAACATGGCACCGATATTGATAGCCATGTAGAAGAGCGAGAAAGCCGCGTCGCGACGGTCTGCATATGCAGGGTCATCGTATAGGTTTCCGACCATTACTTGGAGGTTTCCTTTGAACAAGCCCGTACCGAAACTGATCAATACCAGCGCACCGATCATACCAGTCATGGCAACAGCCGTACTACCATACTCGATACCGCCCATCGGAATAGCCAGTAGCACATAGCCGAGGAACATGATAATGATACCGATGGTCACACATTTACCGTAGCCGATCTTATCTGCTACAATACCACCGATCAACGGCAGAAAATAAACGAAAGCCAGGAAGGTGGCATAGATAGAGCCTGCAGCCGAAGCCGACAGACCGAAATTAGCGCGCAAGAACAGCGCAAACACGGCTAGCATTGTGTAGTAGCCGAAACGCTCGCCTGTGTTGGCCAATGCCAACGCGAACAATCCTTTTGGTTGATTCTTAAACATAATTATTTTGGTTTTAATTTTTTTTTCGGTATCTTGGTATACCGGTATCACGGTATATCGACTATTTCAGTCCACCCGTATTTATCCTCGCTTCTGCCGTACTGGATATCTTTCAGTGCGTGGTAGAGCTGACTCAGGACCGGACCGGGTTCATCGCCGAACGAGTAGGTAATGCCTTTCTCGGTATCCACTACTTTATTCATGGGCGAGATGACAGCTGCAGTACCGCAAGCCGCGGCTTCACTCATATCCGCCAACTCTTCCAACCGAATCCGACGTCGTGTCACTTTCATTCCCATCTCTCGAGCGAGCGTCATCAGACTATCGTTTGTGATACTTGGCAGGATTGCACTTGATTTTGGCGTTAAATACTCATTGCCTTTAATGCCTATGAAGTTGGCTGCTGAGCACTCGTCGATGAACTTATGCTGCTTGGCGTCCAAAAAGATACAGTCGCACCCCATGGCGTGTGCCGCTTCGGTTGCTCGGAAAGAGGAGGCGTAGTTACCGCCCACCTTGAATTGTCCCGTACCGTACGGCGCTGCACGATCCACATAGCGGTTCACGATGAAAGTCGTACAATGGAACTTACCCGGGTAGTACGGACCAATCGGCGAGGGGATGACGATGAACTCAAAATCTCTACCCGGACCTACACCCAAACGTGGCGTCGTACCGATCAATAAGGGCCGGAAATAGAGCGTTGCACCTGTGCCGTAGGGCGGAACAAAATCCATGTTCTTCTTCAGTGCGAGGCGAATAGCCTTGCCGAATAACTCTTCCGGAACGGGTGCCATGAATAGGCCTTTTGCACTCTGCGCCATGCGGCGTGCATTGTCCCGCCAACGGAAGATACGAATCTTCCCATCTACTCCTCGAAACGCCTTCAAGCCCTCAAAAGCTTCCTGTCCATATTGCAGACAAGTCGCCGACACATGCAAGTGCAGGAACTTATCCTTCGTGGCGTACGGTTCCTCCCATACTCCGTCATGATACCCCGCCCGAACGATATAGTCGGGTTCGGTATAATGAAATCCCAATTTACTCCAATCAATCTCTTTCATCAAACAATGTATCTAAACAACTCAATTCCGTTTGCCACGGATGTTTATCGGTCCAAATCTCTCCGCTCCAATCCAATGTGCGATTTTCGATTATCGATTGTCGATTTTCGATTATAGTGGGCCTTTCTTTTTTTAACAATGCGACCAGTGTCGCGTTCAGTTCGTCATTCAAGTCTAACAACCATTTGTACTGTTTCTCGTAGAACGGCCGCAAGTAGTCCGCAAAATACAAGAAGTACGGTGTATGTTGGTACGCGCTCACCAGTGTTATCCAATGTTGGTGTTGCCAACGGGTCTGGTAACTGATCTGTATGTCGCGCGTCAACTGCTTATGCTCTACTTTCCCCACCGGAACGGTCAACCGCACCAATTCTCCTTTCGCGTCGCGAATCAGACATCTGTTGCGAAAAGTCTGTTTCTCGAAGCTCTCCATCTGTTCTATCGTGGCGGGTTCGCTCATCAGCGCCTGCAGGTACGACAGCGGAGGTAAATAGGCGGTAGGTAAAATCATCTTCCTGTTGCTTTATTGCCCAAGCGGTTCCAACGGATACCGTGTTTATCTTTATCTACACTCAGCCAGATGAAGACAGGTCGTCCAACGATATGATCTTCGGGCACAAAACCCCAATAACGGCTGTCGGCACTGTTATGTCGATTATCGCCCATCATCCAGTAGTAATCCATCTCGAACTCATACTCCTCGCCGATTGCTATCGGCTTGAACTCATAGGCCTCGGCAATGCGCTTGTAGATCCAGTAGTTCTCTTCGGTGATAAGCACCTTATCGCCCTTCCGCGGAATATAAATCGGACCGTAGTTGTCTCGTGTCCAGGTATTATGTCCTAACGGATAAACAGCTCCACCGCGTTCTTCAGGTTCAACTTCTATCGCCAGTACATGCGGGTTGCGTTCCAACTCTTCCTTCATAGCCTTCGTCAACGGGAAATGCCATGTCGTGGCATCAATCTGCATTCGGTCGGCTACACTCACGCCGAGTTTTTCGAGGTACTTCGCTCCGAACATATGTCCATCGGTGAATACCAGATAATTGAGTTGGACTCCTTCACGGAAAGGTTCACGTTCACCATTCACATAAATGACATTATCCACGATCTTTAACGAGTCACCCGGTGTACCTACACAACGTTTCACGTAGTTCTCTCGCCGATCAACTGGTCGCGTTACGATCTCACCAAAGACATCTTTGCGGGCTTTGATCACATGCTCACCGTAATAATAACACAGCGTGTAATAATCCGGGTTCACCATCTTCGTACACACGGTATCACCTGCCGGGAAATTGAACACCACGATATCGCCTTTCTGGGGACTTGTCCAACCCGCCAAACGCTTGTACTCCCAATGCGGCTTATCCAAATAACTCTTACCGCCGCCTAACCAATTGGGCATCGTGTGTTGCACGAGCGGCATGCTTAACGGCGTCTGCGGCACACGTGCTCCGTACGCCATCTTGCTCACATACAAAAAGTCACCGACCCGCAAGGTCTTCTCCAAACTCGAACTCGGAATCTGGTAGTTCTGGAAGATATACAGATTGATAAAATACACCGCTACCAGCGCAAACACGATCGCATCCACCCAGGAGCATAAGGTGTACAATCCCGGTTTCGTGTCTTTGTATTTCCTCCACCAGTTATAGTTGATATACTTCGTGGTAAAAGCGTCCACGATGATCGGCAGCAACACCAACCATCCGAGACTCTTCCAGTCGCCCCATGCGACCCAAATGACGAACGCAATATACAATGCGCTCCATATTCCTGCGCGGATCCATCCTCCGCGCGTCGTTTCTGTTACTCTATCTTGAAAACTTTTCATACTAAACTTTCTGCTGCTAATACGGCGCCGAGTGCAAAGCCGCGACGACCTTTCGCAATATGCGTGATAATAATCGTATCTTCTTCGCTGTCCCATGTCACCACATGCGTGCCCGGAACTTCTCCCTCTCGAATGGATTCGATAGCAACATCCGTGCCAATTTGTTCGGCAAGTGTTTTTGCTGTTCCACTCGGTTTGTCCAATTTGTGAATATGGTGTGTCTCAGTGATAGACGGCGTGTACTGCGGTTGATCCTTCATCACTGAAGCTAATGATTTATTGAGATCAAAGAAGATATTGACACCTACAGAGAAATTGCTTTTCCAGATAAGCATAGGTTTGTCGTGCATCTGTTTGTCCTCTGCTATCAACGAAGCAGCATCCCAGCCGGTTGTGCCGCACACGACGGGTACGCATTGCGCCCACGCGCGTAAAATATTATCCTTGGCGGTACCCGGCGTAGTGAACTCGATCGCTACATCTGCGCTCTTCAAATCAAACTCATCTCCCACATCAATACGCGCCACGATCTCGTGACCTCTACTCAGGGCAATCTCTTCGATCATATGCCCCATCTTTCCGTATCCGATAAGTGCTACTCGCATATATTTTACAAAAAAATCGTGCAAAGGTACAAAAAATAAATGACATATGCAAGCATATGCCATTATTTTCGAATAATTGTGTAAATTCCGTCAATTTTTCCACATTATTTCCAGTTCTTGGGACAGATTTTTGTGCCATCAGGCAGGATGGGCTTGTTCAAAACAGTAACCCATTCCGGTCGTTCGACACTCTTGTCTTGTGACTCAAATTCGTAACTATTCGGGCAAGGGTTCTCGGGATTATAGTCCTCCCTTTTTTTGATGAGTCCCGTGCTCCATACTTCGGGATTGAGAACTCCTTCATCCCAGGTTGTATAGGCCCAAACCGTCTCACCCCAAGGTCTCCACGGACGTGCCAGCCAAACTTGTCCCGGAACGGGCGATTGAATATGACATTTATAGAATAACATCCCTCGCGTTTGCTTAGTGCATCCTTGATCTCCGCCGGAACGGCCAGCAGCGATATAGCACTTATCACCCTTTTCTTCGGTGATATTGGCGATGATGGTAGCCTGATCAACACAGAGCGTCATGGCACCGAAGATGAAATCCACTGATCCTGAAAGCACTCCGCCTTCCCAGTAAATAGATGCTCCTTGATCACCATATAGTACAT
>Ga0310690_10009031_pt1 | contig 12555 bp, 11 predicted proteins | sample AusTroGonzalo_MG_2_FD_207661 | JGI IMG/M metagenome (GOLD analysis project Ga0310690, IMG submission 207661) | Bovine rumen microbial communities from tropical cattle in Woodstock, Queensland, Australia - Gonzalo_04 (v2) (version 2) | ecosystem: Host-associated > Mammals > Digestive system >...
ATAAACCCCCTGACAGGAGAGGTCATTGAGGAGGGCCCCATGCATGGAAAGGCGGTCGGAATAACCGGAACCGGAGTCATAGCCGCCCTCGCCAACGGTATGAAGACAGGCATCATCAGCAATTCCACGATCAACACCAGCGACGGCTACCTCACACTGCAGGACGGCATCAGGATCAGTTCTGCCGATGTCGAGGAGGCTGGAAAGGCCATCGGTGCCCTCAGATGCGGGTTCCTCACACTCATGGACGCCGCAGGCCTCTGGGTGGACGGAGTCAAGAAAGCCTACATGTCCGGAGCGTCCGGTCTGTACGTCGATCCGATCAAAGCGCTCGAGGTCGGAATGGTCTCCCCCGGAGCCACTGATATCGTGCAGTTCGGGAACACCTCCATCGGTATGGCGAGGAAGATCATCTTCGGAGAGATCACCCTCGATGAGCTGAAGGATTTCGCCAAGAAGCTGCTCGCACAGCATGTGATGTTCGCCACATCCGACTTCTTCAAGAACCTGTACTCCGTCGAGTACTCGCTCTGGTGCGGAGGCATGCCCTGGAGCGAATACAACAACATGCTCGCCATGTACAACGTCAAGCCCATACCCGAGTCTGTGGATCCCGCCAAGATCAAGCACAAGAGGCTCGCAGTCAGGGATCTGCCTGACACCGAGGAATGCAAGGTCCACATCATACAGGCCGGTACCACGACCACCGGCTTACTCGACGGATGCATCGGATGCAAGAAGTGCATGAAGGAATGCCCCGAGAAGGCGCTGACCATCGTCGAGAAGGATGACGGAAGGTGGGCGGAGATAATGACGGACAGATGCGGAGGTACCGCTTGCAGGAGATGCGAGAGGGTATGCCCGCAGAGCTGTCTGCACACACTTGAACTCAGGCCCGCAGCCTAAACCAATTACGATCCAAGGATGGGCTCCGGCCCATCCTGCTATTTTTTGAAAAAAAATTATCAGAAATAATGATGCCCCCTGCCGGGGGCTAAATGTGATTCAATCGTCGTTGTCGTCCCTGTCGTGCCTGGAGATTCCCAGACGGGCGGCGATCTCCGCGATCATATCCTTGACCTCGTAGACATCGCTCCTGACCATGGCCAACTGAGTCTTCAGAGCGGCAATCTGCTCCTCGTTCCTGTTGACCTTCTCCTGGAACTCCACGCTGACCCCTGACATCTTGGCAGAGCGGGCCCCTTCGGATTTCAGGACCTTGACCTTGTTGATGGTGTTCTCCCTCTTGGAACGGAGCTTGTTCGACTCCTCAGTCAGCCTCATCTTCTCTCCGACATCGTCGTTCATATCGGCCTCGACGATCTTCTGCTCCATGACTGACAGCCTCTGCGTCATGTCCTGGATCTCATCGTTGAGCTCATCGATATCCTCCGAATCCGAGACCTCGTACCCCTCGTATGCCTTGGCGGCGATGGCGTTCCTCGCATTCGTCTCGTCCATGACCAGCTTGCGGTAGTCCCTTCCTACTGGTTCGAACGATGCACCGATGGGATAGACGCTTGCGTTCAGGTTCCTGCTCGCAAGGGGCAGTTCCAATCCGGCTTCGATATACGAGTCCTCGATCTCCTTCCTGCGGTCGTTGTACTGCTTGATGGTGGCGTCTATCTCCTCGATGCGCTTCTTGTCGTCGTCGGTGAGATCGCCCTTCTTCAGAATGGCCTCCTTCTCGGATTCGAGGTGGGATGCCTGTTTCCCGAGGAAACGGATCTCCCTCTCGTATTTTGTCGATGTCATTTGATTGCCTCTGAGTCGGAGATAACATACAGATATATATAGAAGTGTATGGGCAGTCTTACTATCCAGCGCATATTATTATGATTAATCAATATTTTAAAAGAAAGTCCAGAACATATCGATTTATCCACAGAACACATTGCGATCATCATGGAAGAGCTCTGTTCCAAATACGCAGAGGACGACGAGGACCTCCAGGACAAGATCCGCTGCTTCCTCTCGGATCGGTCCATCGAAACCGTCACCGGAATCCGCCGTATGGGCAGGGAGAATCTGGTGAGGTTCGTGCATCAGATGAGCGAGAGGAGCTGTTCCATATTCCCGGACACTTCCGGGGAGATAGTGGTTTTCTATCATTGGCAGGGGATGGAAGGACCTGCATCGGAGATTCTGGAAGAAGACCCGGATAAGGACATCCTGTACGGGCAGGACCTATGCCATCAGGTTCCCGCCGTTGTGAGATTCAATGTTAAGAAATGACGATGGAAGAAGTTTCATCCGTCGCGGCCGGGGGATACCGCTCCAATGCTCACTCGATAGCACTGGCGGGGCACTCGTCGATGCAAGCACCGCAGTCGACACAGACATCCGCGTTGATGACTGCGACGTCGCCGATGGTGATTGCACTCGAGGGGCATGCGTCTGCGCATGCTCCGCATGCGACACAATCTGCTTCTTTCACTGTAGGCATATCAATAACCTCTTAACAGGCTATAATAACGGCATATTTAAAATCAAGGCAGAAAAGGACCTTAAATTATTCCCGACGTCATTTTAGGAAACCATAGCATATCTTATCTATCTCCAATCTCTCATCCGTTCCGTTGGGAGATGGAGGGTGGCCGACGGTAATCCGCAAGGATGGCTGAGGAAGTTCCCTCCTCCAAGGGCAAGATGGACAGGCGTAAGCCTGTACGGCGAGAGCCGTGGCAAGGGCCCAGAAACGACACAGCCCCGGTAACAAGGATGATCCGAACGTCGGTGACGTTCCCGGGGATTTGGTGAAACGGCGACCCCCCATCGGAGCAAGTTCATACAACGGGGAAGACCTGCCCGGGACCCGTGGGTAGAACGCGAAGTTGAATGCCACCTGAAACAGAAGGGGGGCTACTACCATCACCTGACACTTCATATCAAGATGATAACCATGATGCTCCAGCGCACACCCAAGGTCTCCAGGGAGACAGGAATAAGGACAGTACCCACCAAGGAGACCCTGGAAAGGGTCATGCCCCTGCTGGGATTGGCAGGCATGGGGGAGCCGGAGGACATCACAGGAAGGGACAACGTCGGCATCCCGGTCTTCTCCATAGACAGACAGCACACCGCACTGGGGAAGCCCAAGTACTACAACGGGAAGGGCCCCACCCTGGAGCAGGCCAAGGCGTCGGCAATAATGGAGGCCATAGAGAGGTACTCCGCCGAACAGAGAGAGGAGGACGAGGTCGTCTACGGCTCATACAACCAGGCATCCGAGGTCATGATGGCCTGCGACCCGGTCAGCCTCATCCTTCCTCTGAGGGTGCTGGACAGGTACAACAGGAACACCGAGATCGCATGGGTCGAGGCTTTCGAGATGTTCAGGGGATGCCCCATTTGGGTACCAGCATGTGCCGTGTTCTACCCATACGAACCCGACACCGATCTACAGCTCTTCAGCTGGCATACCAACGGGATAGCTGCAGGGAACACCATCGAGGAAGCCATCCTCCATGCGCTCTTCGAGGATATCGAGAGGGATGCCTGGTCCATCGCCGAATACAGGGACCACGCCAACGCGGACATACTCATCAGGAACGAGGATTCCATACCGGCCCAGCTGATCAAGAAATTCAAGGACCAGGGCATAGAGATCCATCTCAAGGACCTCACGTCCGATATCGGCATCCCTACCATTGGGGCCGCCGCAGACGATACCGTGACCAAGGACCCCGAACTCCTTACCATAGGCGTAGGCACGCATCTGGACCCGCAGATCGCAGCCATCAGGGCGATAACCGAGGTGGCCCAGAGCAGGACCACCCACAAGCACGGCATGAAGATCAATGCCCAGATCCAGAAGAAGACTCAGGAGATGGGTTACGACAAGATCAAGCAGATCAACCATATGTGGTTCGGCGAGAACAAGAAGAAGATCTACCTCGAGGACATGGCGGACAGATCCACGGATTATGTGCTTGACGACATAGAGGTCGTTCTCCAATCCCTCATGGAGGCCGGTTTCGACCAGGTCATCTGTGCGGATCTGACCCGTCCCGAGCTCGGGATACCCGCAGTCAGGATGATCGTACCCGGACTCGAGGTGTGCACCATGGACCCCGAGCGCGAGGGCGGAAGGCTGCGCGGGATGTGGCCCCCTCAGAGGAACCGAGATGTTCGAGGGCATCAAGGCTGTGGGATTCGACCTCGACGGCACGTTCCTGAACACGCACGTCGACTACGGTGCGATAAACAAAGCGGACGTCGACGCCTGCGTTAGACATGGCATCCCGTTCGACGAACTGGTATTCACCACCGAGAAGAGGCTCAGGAGACCTATCTACGATTGGCTCGAGGCCCACGGCAGAGTGGACGAGTACCCTGCCATCAGCAGAGAGATCGACGAGGAACTGACCAGGATAGAGTTGGAGTACGTCCATGAGGCGAAACCATTCCCAGGCTCCATCGAATGCGTGAAGGAGCTGAAGTCCAGAGGACTGAAGGTCGGTCTGCTAACACGCGGGAGCCGCCTTTACGGTGATACCGCCCTGAAGGGTGCGGGCGTGAGAGAACTGTTCGATGCAGTCGTGGGGCGCGATTATGCGGACTACGACGATGCGAAACCCTCCCCCAAAGCGATGATGTACTTCGCCCAGGAGCTCGGTGTCGAACCGTCGGAGATCCTCTATCTGGGAGACAACAGAACGGATTACCATTCGGCCAGGGATGCGGGGACGCCGTTCGTAGGCGTGCTGTCTGGATCCATGACCAGGGAAGGATGGCTCGGGGAGGACCCGGAAATGATCACCGTCCAATATGCGGGCGACGTCATCGGACTCCTCTGAGACCGCCTCCCGTTCCTTTGGTCCATTCTACAGAAAGATACCCGGGGGAATCCCCCGGGAAGGCGTTTTCTTGATCTGATCTTACTGGCTTCCGTCACCGAGCTTGTGGTGCCTGTCCAGGGTCTTCAGGTGCTCGAGGTCGTTGTATCTGAACCTCTTCCTGTTGGCCTCGAAGGTCTTGTTCTTGGGGAACATCTTCTTCATGGTCTGGAGCATGATGCTTCCGATGGACATGATGGGCTTTCCGAGCTTGATTCCGAACCTGGTGTTGGCGCAGACCACGTGTCCGGGGTTGACCACGTCGTGGTGGTCCAGGACGGTCTTCAGCTCCCTCATCTTCTTGACGGTTGCGGAGTTGTGGATCACGTCGAGCTGCCATGCGAAGAACACTCCCAGTCCGGTGGACCTTCCGCCGTACTCGGCGGCCCTGTCTCCCATGTAGAAGTTGAATCCGAAGGGCAGCATTCCGGTGATGAGCTCGTCGTCCTTGAAGTAGTAAGGCATGAACAGGGTTGTGGACCTGTCGACCATGACTCCGATGATTCCACCGGGCTCCATTTTCATCGCGTCGAATCCCTCGTAACAGACCTCGACGTACTCTCCCCAGTTGTGGGCGGGTACGATGACCTCTGCGGGGATCTCTCCGACTCCGACCTTCCTTGCACGGAACTCGTAGCACCTCTCGTCCCACTCATGCTCGCAGATGTCTGCGGAGACCTTCCTTCCTCCGTTCTTCTCGGCGGCCGCGTCGGCGAAGGCCTCTCCGAGGTCGTTGTGCGCCGCGTCACCCTGGAAGGTGATGAGGAACAGGTTGCTCACATCGGGAGCGTGGATTCCGGCCTTGTGCTGGTTCTGGAAGTGCATGTAGTCCGACCATGCCAGGTGGAGGGGCACGACGGATGGGTCCTTGACGATCTCCTGCAGCGCGGGGTTCGCACTGGAGAGGGCGTCGTACTCGTATCCGCAGTACCTGTACTCTCCGAGGGGGTAGATCCTGAATGTGACGTCCGCGAGGACTCCGAGTGTTCCCTCCGCTCCGGAGAAGAACTGGTTCAGGTTGTAGCCCATTCCGTAGCATCCGACTCCGTCGAATCCGGTGGTGATGATGTCTCCGTTGTCGACGATGATGTGGGAGTTGAGGATGTTGTCCTTGGCGGACTTGTACTTGTAGGAACCGATTCCCATTCCGTTGGTGGAGATCCATGCGCCGATGGTTCCCGCGGGGAAACTGGAGGGGTACGATCCGATGATGTATCCCTTCTTCTGGCAGGCCTCGAGCAGGTTCTTCCATGTGCATCCCGCCTGGACCCTGACATACCTCTCCGCGGTGTTGATCTCGAGGACCTTGTTCATCTTGGAGGTCATGTCGATTATGATACCGGCGTTGGTGGGCATGCATCCTCCGAGTCCCCATGTCGCGTTTCCGCGGGGGGTGACGGGGATTCCGTGCTTGAACGCGATCTTCATCACTGCTGCGATGTGCTCGGGCTTCTCGGGCCTCACGATGACATCGGGGATACAGTTGAATGCCAATCCTGCCTCCTTGGGAAGGGGAGCGAGGTCGTGGCAGTAGATGATCCTGTCCATTCCGTTGGTGTTGACGTTCTTCTTTCCGACGGCGGCTTCGAGCTCCTCGATGATCTCGGGGGTGACCTTCCTGACGAAGTTGTGCTCCTTGGGCTTGACTCCCATGAATCCCTCCGTGACCTTCTTGATGAAGGCGTTGGTCTCGGGTGTGCGGTACTTGCTGGCGCACCTCTTGGAGCACCTTCCACCGAGGGTCTCGGCCATGTCGGCGATCTCGTCGATGTCGGACTCTCCGCCCCTGATCTTCACAGCGACAGTGGTGCAGTCGGGGACGTTTCCTGCCACCTTGTAGTCGGTGCCGTTGACATACTCGATAAATGCTGCCAGGTTCTTCACGGGGATGTAGAAAGTGGGGCTCGAGGGGCACATGCATGCGGCTCCCTCGATTCCTGTCCAGAGATCGTCCTCGATCTTAGTGGCTCCCTCCATGAGGGCATCGGTGGCCTCCATGTCGAGTCTGACGAATTCCTCGCTTCCCTGGTAAGCGACGACGACCTTGTTGCCGTTGAATGAGATGTGATAGGGCTTGACGGAGGGCTCCTGTCCGACCTTCTCGAGGAAGGTCTGCAGCTCGGCGGGTCCTGCGACCTCGTAGGATGCGACCTCCATTGTTCCGGCGGGGTACATCTGGAGCGTGACTGCCGTGATGATTCCGATCCTTCCTGCGGAAGCGACCATCGTCTGTGTGAGGTTGTATCCGGACATGTAGTATCCAATGATGTCGTATCCTGTCTCGATGGCATTTCCTCCGCAGTCGACGGCGTAGACGTTGAAGACGTTGTCCTTGATGGTTCCGTACTTGTAGGAACCGATTCCGGGTGCCTCGGTGTAGACCCAATCCTCGACCGTGGCGTCCTTTCCTGCTGGGATTGCTCCGAGGAAGAATCCCTTCGCCTCGACAGCGTTCTCGAGATCCTCGAACCTGCATCCGACCTGGACCTTGACCGTCATGTTGACTGTGTCGATGAACTCGATGGCCTTCATCTTCGAGAAGTCGAGGACGACATCGTTCTCGCCGCAGTGCTTGGCAGCCTTGGAGGAGATAGCTCCCTTGGCGTCGATGACCGCCTTGACGGCCGCACATACGTCCGCCTCGGTCTCAGGTGTGATGATAGTCCTCTCTCCCTTCTGGATCTTGCCCTCTCCGATGACGCCTGCGATGCGGTCCAGGACCTCATCCTTCAGGGGTGCATCGTTATACTCGATTGCTTTCATTTCTTATCTCTCCATAGCTATAGCTTTGGCTTTATGCGTGTGCGACTTATTTCCTATAATATAAAGGAGCACTGTCTGGACACGGACAGTAATGAGAAATAATGAGATTATCCCATATCCCGGTCCGAGGAATCCGTTGCCGGATATCTAAAAATCGTAAGTATTCCTTCTTCAGATTATTGTGTACTTAATTATTAAATGTAAAAGCTTTATTATCTTTCAAATTTTAGTAAGTATTTACTATCGCAGAATCTCCTCATACTATCTGCGTCCGTTCTGAAAAGATGGGTCCTGCATCTGCAGTCGGAACATCCGAAACCCTTGTGAGAAGGGACCATGCCTGACTCCTCCGCCATCCTGGCGAGCTCGCATTCCTGGATGTAATCGGGATACGATATGTAGGCCTCGACGGAATCCGCCCTCGCCGTAAGGTAGTCGGCATGCCACTTCAGGACCTTGTCCTTCCTGAGATGCCTCTCTATCCTGGGATCCAGGCCGCCGAGGGCGCTGCCCACGTAGCAGTACAGCCCTTCGTCGAAATGTAAGGTGCCGAGGGCGCCGACCTGGATATCAAGGTCGGAGCCCAGGGCGATGGCGAGCACGTACGTGCCCTTGCGCCTCATTGTTTCAGGGAATCCTCGTACTCGACCTGCGAACGGGTCTTGATGCGGATGATGACGCTGCTGTCATCGATCCTCGATGGCTCGATGTATGCGACGTCCCCGAGCCTGCGTCCGTAGACCATCACGTTCTCCAGGTAGTCCCTGTTCTCGGCATAGGGTATCTTGACCCTGAGACCGTCCAGGTGCAGGACCATCGGCGAGGGCCTGAGGCACATGTCGATGGGTTCGTAATCCTGGAGGATCTGCTTGATCTCCGCAGGATGGACGAACAGCGGGTCCTCCTCGATGGAGAGCTTCTTGTCCTTCAGAACCGCCTCCAGGGTTTCGCAGATCTCGTCGAGCTTCGCCCTCTCGTCCGCGCCCTTCATCCTGGATGCCTTCCTCCCCACGCCTGTTACAAGGGCATCGTAGGTGTCGTCCACCCCGTCGGGCTTGGGTCCGGATACCAGCACCACGGGCACGTGCAGGTCCTTGATCAGGTCGGTCTTCTTCTCCACGCAGGGCTTGAAGTTCCCGAGGCACATCACGCATGCATCGTACTCGTCGATGATACCCTTCTCCACGGCGGAGATCTGGGAAGTGTTCTTCCCGCGTCCCCTGGCCAATCCCATGACTACGGTGACCGCCCCGGCCCTCCTGAGTATCTCTGCGACATCGCAGATGGGGTGGGGCATATGGTGCCTTCCGAGGGTCGGTCCAACGACCGCGATCTCGGTACCGGCGAGAGGCACTTCCTTGACCTCCCCTCCGATCTCCTTGCACAGTTTGGAGATCTCCTCCCTGTCCTCCCCTGGGATGGACATGATGACCGTCAGCATCTGCGAGGACCTGTTCTTCTGGAGGACCACGCCGCCGACATCCTCGATCATCTCGAAGAGCTCGTCGGAACGGTATATCCCTCCGTCGTACATCATGACCTCGAACATCAGGCGGCACCTCCCATCTCTACGTGGATGGCGCGTCCCTCTTCCATCATCTCGGGCTGCATGAGCTCCTCGGTGGCGATGACGGTGATGACGCCGCCGTCTATCAGAGTGCGGCGGTTCTTGATGCCTTCCGGCATGGACCTCCAGATGGCCCCCATGATCTCCCTGAGGTCGTCCTCGCCTGATGCGATGACCATCTCCTGGAGCTCCGCCATCTTGGCGTTGGTGATCTCGATATCGAACCTGGTCTGCTGGACGACCCTGTTCCTCCCGTACTTGGTCCAGAGGGCCCTGAGGACGTCGGGTGCGTAGCGCTCCTGGTTGATGGTCACATAGACCATGCCTCCCTCCTCCCTGACGTTGGCGACATCCACCACGGTCTTGTTGCCGGGGTCCGCCTTGAGCACGATGGAGAAGATGAACAGCGGGACCTTGGGCTTCAGGACCAGCTGCGCCTTCTCGATGAGCACGGCCTTGTTCAGGTCGCTCATCGTGTCCTCGAACAGTTTCCTGTATGCCGCATCCCCGAATGCGTCCTCTCCGTCTACTATTACTTCCATACGATCCCTCACAGGAATCCTGAGCTCAGGAGCGCTCCTCCGACGGCCCCGATGTACTGGGAGTCCGGAGGCACTATGGGCTGCTCCCCGAGCACCTCTCCTATCTGGGTGACCAATCCTGAGATCAGCGATGTTCCGCCGACCTGGATGATCGGGTGCCTGACGTCGATCTCCTGGAGCTGCTGCTCGTATACCTGTTCCGCGACGGAGTGGCAGGCGGCGCATGCCACGTCCTCGAACTTCTTCCCCTCTCCGAGGGTGGTGACCAGGTCCTGGATACCGAAGACCGAGCAGTATGAGTTCATCTTGGCGTTCCTCCAGTCTCCCTGGTCCGCCAGCCTTCCCAGCTCGGTGATGTCTATCTTGAGCCTATTGGATGTCATCTGCAGGAACCTTCCGGACGCTCCGGCGCAGATTCCTCCCATGGTGAAGTTGTCGGGTATACCGTCCCTGACGGTGATGGCCTTGTTGTCCATTCCTCCGATATCGATGATGGTGGCCTCCCCCTTCTGCCTGTTGGCGAGCCAGACGGCTCCCTTGGAGTTGACCGTCAGCTCCTCCTGGACCAGCTTCGCCTTGAAGTGCTCCCCGAGGGTGAAACGTCCGTACCCGGTGGTACCGATGGCCTCGATCTGGTCCAGTGTGACGCCGGCCTGCTCGAGTGCGTTGTTGAGCACCTGGGTGGCGGATTCGATGACGACCGCTCCCGACGGGGTCCAGTCCTTGCCGATGATCTTGTTGTTCTCCATGACCACAGCCTTGGTGGTGGACGATCCGGAGTCCAGTCCCACCGTGAGACCGGTCTGCCTCTCCCTGGCAAGGAGCTCCTTCCTCGTGACGATGGTCACCAGGGCCTCCATCCTCGTCAGGAGCTGGGACGCCTTGAGCCTCTCGGTGAACGAGTAGGTGACGACAGGGAGCTTGGTGTGCTCCTGGATGTACCTCCTGAGCTCGTTCCTGACGAGTGCGGCCTCGGCGCATCTGAAGCATGTGGTGATGAACACCGCGTCCGCCTCGTACTTGCCGGATGCCAGGGCCTCGGCCCTGGCGATCATCAGCTTGAGCTGGGGGGACCTGGGCTTGAATCCGAAATCGGCGACCGCCCTGTCGATGTCCGCCGAGGATACGTCCGGGTAGACTATCGTCGCCCCTACGGACCTGGCTGCCTTCTCTATCTCGTACTGTACGCTGCTGTACTCCGTACCGCAGGACAGCTGTGCGATCTTGATTGTCATTTCAATCCCTCCATCCATTCCTTGGCCTGGGCCACGAAGTTCACCGCATCCTCGTCCGTCTCAGGGTACTTCACCGTGAGCGTGGGGATGCCGCGCCTGTGGACCAGATACTTGATCATGAGGTTGGACCTCTCGCATCCGACGCAGCCGAAGCTGTACGGGCAGTCCTCCATGACTATCGCCGCATCCGCGGCCTCGATCAGCGGACCCCACAGGGCTAGCCTCCCCCTCACTCCGGAGGGGACCTCGATTCCTGCGTACTTGAGTCCTTTCACAACGTCGTCGAGTGTGACGTTCATGGGCGGCATGTCAACCTCCAGATTGTCCACTCTCTCCTGTATCGCCGCCATCGTGCTGAGCGGCTCGTGCCCGAATCTCTCGACCAGATCGAAGAGGACCAGGCTGTTCGGGGGATCTATGAAGATCTTCATCACTGCACCTCGCAAATCTTCTTGAAAGCGTTTACATCAAGACGTTTCCTGTCCTCTCCGGGTTTGAATTTGGCTCCCTTCTCGACCTGCTCCAATCCGTATTGGATCTTCGAGAGGAGCGCCCACTCCTCCTCGAGCTGGGCGAATCCGGGCCTTGTACCGTGCTGGGCGCGGCAGCGGCGCGGGTCGCTGCACCTGTACGCCCTGATCTTCGAGAACACCTCGTTGGGGTACTCCTCCCTGACCTTGGCCAGGATCGCCAGGTTCTCTTTCCTTGGTGCCTCCACGAGACATCCGTAGCAGGTCTCCTTGACCAGTGCCTTGTCGCCGAAGGCGTGCACCATGCGGACCAGCTGGTCCGGGGTCAGCATCGACCTGGGCGAGATCATGTACAGCCTGGTCTCCCTCTCTTCGCTCATAATTCAACCTCCCTGATGTACACGACGTCATCGTCGTTCAGGTCCTTCATGAGCCTGTCGAGATCGTCGTCGAATTTTCCTATGATGTTCGTACCGTACGGCTCCTCTCCTGTGGGTCCGTACTCCTTGCTGTCCTGCAGCCTGATACCCATCAGACCGTGGTGGGGACGCGCCTGGTTGGTGATTCCGATGTCACCGCGCTTGCACTTCTTGAACTGCTTGTCGTGGGGGACTATGTCCTTCCCCTTCATCTCGTCACCGTAGAAGGTGACCATCGGCAGGCCCTCGAACGTGAACTGCACGGTCATGGACCCCACGGGCTTGTGGCTGAGTCCCGTGATCTTTCTGAAGTAGTGGACGCTCCTGGGGTCGTCCTGCTGCTGCAGAGTGATCTTGAAGACCCTGTCCTTGGGGACCCCTTTGATCGTAACCTTGCCGTCCTTGAGGGCGGTGATGGTCTGCTCCGGGGTCTGCTCCACGACTATGGCGTCGTCGGATGTGTCTCCGACGCGCTCCGCGGTGATTCCCGCGTTCTTTAGGAACTCCTCGCCGGCCTTCATCGTCATACCGACGGCCAGCGCCCTGGGCGGGTTGGTCACGATGGTGAAGATGTCGTCCTTCTTCGCGTATCCGACTATCGCCATCCCGTTGGTGACGTTACCGGCTATGTTGTGCGAGGACGACTGCTGTCTCTTGTCCTTGAGTATGTACAGCCTTCCCTGGCCGAGCCCCTCGCACCTCACGGCGACTGTTCCCTTGT
>Ga0310690_10009032_pt1 | contig 12552 bp, 19 predicted proteins | sample AusTroGonzalo_MG_2_FD_207661 | JGI IMG/M metagenome (GOLD analysis project Ga0310690, IMG submission 207661) | Bovine rumen microbial communities from tropical cattle in Woodstock, Queensland, Australia - Gonzalo_04 (v2) (version 2) | ecosystem: Host-associated > Mammals > Digestive system >...
GAGGGGTTGTCCGTCCTGAGCCGGGAGTAGTCTGCTATCTCTTAGAGCTCTTTCTCTTTCTCCTTTTGGGAGTGGGCTGCTCATCCCCTATAAGTTTGTCTTTCTTTATGTACTCCGGATCGTAGTAGAATATATATTTAATTTCCCCGTTTGGAGCTGTTGTCTCCTTAGGGTTTGCTCCTCCATCCGGGGAGGTGGGGCTTAGTATCTTAATATCTATCATAGTCTGAAAGAGCGCCCGGAGTTTATCGTCTGCTCTCTTTTTGTATTTCCTATATAGCTCCATCAGTCCAAGCTCTTGCAGTAGTGTACTCTTATACCTCTCAAAGACTCCCCCACTCCTGTAGTATCTCCCTAAGAGGTTGAGAAAGTCTAACTTTGCCTCCGTTATCTGTCCCGTAGCGGCTAAGCGTTGCATAACGTCCTGAGGGTGCTCTGAGTAGCCCTTTTCTAATTCCTCCCTAAAAGCCGGGTTTAGTACTACATTGTAAAAAATAGCTCCATCCTTTGCCCTCCTATATATTGAGTTTATCAGGAGGAGGCTCTGTCTCATTGTGTCCCCGTTGGGATAGGTTATATTTACTCCGCTATTGTGGACGCTTTGGAGCGTCTCCCTCATCTCGTTTTTCTGAGCGTTTGTAGGTTTCTCTCCCTTTTTGAGCCCGTATGCCTGAGCCGTTATCCCTGTGAGAGGGAAAATAACTTGAGCGTAGCTGTAGCGCCCTTTATACGGCTCTATTATAGTCCCATCCTGTAGGGTGTTATTCTTGATAAGTCCTGTATTTTGCTCCGTTGTCCCGTTGTTATAGCTTGTATTATAGAGCTCCTGAGCCAAAGCTAAGTTTAGCCTCTTAAGCATAACAGGGGAGACTCCCTTAGGCTGCTCTATAAGGATAGCGCCCGGCTCACTTTGGCGGAGAGCTAAGTCTTTCTTACTGAGCAAAGAGTCAAAGATAGTCCTCTCATACTCTCCCCTATTCTGCTCAAAGTTCCGGGATATATGGAAAGCTGAGGGGAGCTTTCTTGCTGCAGTATCCACTCCCGTCCATATAGTAGGAGTCTCAGTAGCTCCGGAGTCTGCCTCTTTTATCTCAGGAACTCCTAAGGGGGCGCTCTGCAGCTCTGCCTCCTGTAAGGGAGTGGGCTGTATGTCCTTTATGTCTTTATCTGTTTTCATTTCGGCTCTCTGAGGTGTCCTGTATGTTCATTATTATAGCTCTGACTCTGCTCTGCTGAACTTGCTCCCGCGTCTTATCAATATCAGGCACTACAGCGTACCTCCTCATACTTAAATATAGCGCTGTCTGCTCTTTTATCAAGTCCTCCGGGGAGTTTTCTTTCTCCATCTGTCTAAGTTTCTCCTCCTCCCGGAGCGCGTTGAGCTCTGAGTACTTACTATCCTCTTTGTCTAAGATAGGCTCTTTAAGGCTATCTATTAAGCTAAAGAGATAATCCGGGAGAAAGTCCTCTAAGTCCTTATCCTCACAGAGACGCTCTACTACAGCCTGATAAGTGAGGAGCTCCCTTACATTGTATCTCAAGCGCCCGGAGTCATAGTTGAGCATAGCGTAGAGCCTCTGATATAGTGGGGCTATAGTTCCATCCTCCCGCTCTGTGTCAAAGTAGGGAGCGCCTATAGCCTCTCTCATATCCTTTAAGTCTTGCTCTACTCCCTCCTCATAAGCGCTAAAGCTCCCGTCCTCTTTCTTTGCTTTGAGTATGGGGCTGAGGTGGTTTGCAAGCTTGCAGTATTTCTCTACCTGAGTAATTCTGTTTATATGATAGCGTACTATAGTAGCGTTTCTGTCATAAGCCCTATAAGCCCGCTCTACAGGGGGAACTAAGTAGTTAAAGATATTATGACAGAGCCTTATATAGTGATTAAATACGGCTTTCTCTTTCTCCGGGAGGTTTCGCGCCCATTTACGGATAGCCGCTCTACTGCTTTCTGATATTATACCCGTCCGTATTGAGGCTATAGAGAGGGAGTAGTTATCCTCTACTATCATAAGCGCCAAGTCCCGCGCTGAGCCTCCCTTTTTGGCTAATTCTCTGCCCCATTTCTTGAGCTCCTGTAGTGTGAGCCCCCTCCTCAAATATCCCATATATGTAGATTATTATTTTAGTATTACTATTTTGTTGTTTTCGCCTGTTCCCCGCCTGTTCGTCTGTCTGCAGTATCAGTCCTGAGCGGAGCGCTCTCCCGTTGTTCGTCCGTTGTTCGCTGCCTGTCTGCTCTGCTCTATAGCGTCCAAAGCCTCCGGGATAATTCCTACTCCGTACTGAATAGCTAAGCCGGTGAGGAGCTCTCTCTCCTCCTTATTGAGTCTCTCTTTCATTTGTCTATTTTAGTATTACCATTTTCTCTCTGTTTTCTTTCCTCAGCGATCCGGAGAGCCTAAGCCTGTGTCTGCCTGTTTATAGCCTGTAAAGAGAGTATTTTCTCGCTTATAGCTGTGATAGCCTCCTCCGGTGCTGTGGCTATCCAATTAGTCAGAGCCTCCTCCTCTATCTGAGTCTGCTCCTGTATGCTGATAGCTTGCTGTTTGGGAGCTACATAAGCCAAGAGCTGAGTATAAGCCCTTATCCTCTCAGAGGGAGAGAGCGCTGCTAAGTCCTCCTCCATCTTTGTAAGGTGTTTCCGCCCCTGAGCCTCCTCCATATACTTAGTAAGGAGTCCCCCTATAATTTTCTTAGCCTCAAAGCCTGTCCTGTTGGGAGTGCCCTTAACGCGTCCTCCCGTCTTTTTTCCTTTCATAGTCAAGTCCAAAAAGTCTCTACTATATCATAGTCTCTAAAGTAAGCCGTAGCCATAGCCCACGCTACTATAATAAAGCCCTCAAAGGAGCTCTCCTCTTTGCTGAGCTCTCCTCCCTGTATAGCTCCTAAGAGCTGCTCCCTCTTAGTCTTTGCCTCAGTACTGCAGCTCTTGACAAATCTATTATAACAATCCCGGAGAGCGTCCTCCGTTTTGCCCTTAGTAGCCCACAGCCTGAGCGCCTCCTCAGGAGTGAGGCTCTTTGCTATCTCGTTTATTTGTGTCCGTATCTCCTCCGCTATCATAGTGTCCGCCCTTTATAGTTTCTGTCAATAAAGCGCCCATCATCAAAGAGAGACTTATTTACTGCAGCCTCCGCTCCCTCCTGTCTCTGCTCCGGAGTGAGTGGGCTATCATCCTCCGCATAGAGCCATAGCTCAAAAATCATCTCCGCGTCCTGTAAGCTCTCGCAAACAATCTCCCGCTCCCATAGTTTGCCCTGAGGAGTTTTTCCTCCATCGTGAACTATATAGGCTGTCCCCTCCGGGTGTGTAGCGTCCGCCCTGAGGTGTACTCTCTCCACAAAGGGAAAGCGCCTCCCGTCTCCTCCCTGTATCATCCTGAGGAGGTTTTCTCTGTCTGTTGCCTGTTCGCTCATAGTCCTATATATCTAATTTCCCCGTCCTTTGGAGCGCCTATCTCAGTAGAGCCTAAGTCCCTTACAGGGAGGGGAGAGTACTCTGTCTTAGTCTTAGCCCATTTTGCAGAAAGTTCCCGGAGGAGCTCCAAGTGCTCTAAGCTGCAGTACTCAGAGAGTCTCTCATAGGGTTTCCCTGTCTTGTAGTGGGAGCGGAAAGAGTGCTCCCTGTAGCCCACTCCATTAGGAGCGCCCTCCGGGGTTGTATAGTGGACTATCTCTATATAGTCCTCTGTCTCTCCTGAGCCTCCCTGTATCATATTTAAGAGGCGCTCTCTTTGGGCTGTGGGCTGTCCCTGTGTGCTGCTCATTAGTCCGTATCTTTAAGAGTTTGTCTGAGGGAGCGGCTGTCCCATCCGGGGAGAGTGTCTCAGTATCTCAGCCTCAGAGAGTTCCTCCTTTGTGAACTCCTCCGGGTGTGTATAGTGCCTGTTCCAAGCGTTAAGAAAGGGGTTTATTCCTCTCATATAGCGCCCCTCATCCTGTACGGAGGAGAGTAGGGAGTCTATCTTTTGCTCTCCCTCCTGTATCGCCTGAGCGTCCGTCTCCTCATAGACGTAGATGAGAAAGAGTAGCCCCTTCACTTTGTCCAAAGTCTCAAAAAGCTGCTCATCAAATAAGCCCCCGCGCTTTCTGTGTAAGACAAAAGCAAAGCTCTCCGGGTGCTTAGTGTCCGCCCTGTAGTGCACTCTCTCTATATAGGGGTACTCCCGCCCGTCTCCTCCCTTTATCATAGACAGGAGACTCTCTCTCTTTTGCTGTGAGCTGCTCATAGGTTTTCTATATCGTTAAGGAGAGACTCCGCCCACTCCCGCGTATAGGCTGCAATAGCAAAGCCTCCCGCTACTACTACTCTAAAACGCGGCTCTTTGGAACTCTCCGGGATGGAAAGCTCCTCTATATAGTTCCCGCCTCCCCGTATCATTGAGAGGAGGCTCTGTCTGCCTGTCTGAGCGCTACTCATAGTCTCTATATTTTTTAATGTCTGTAATGCAAACTTTACGGACATTAAGGGATTATTTTTAGTATTACTATTTATCCCTCAAGCCGCGTTATTTGCTGCTTTCGTCTGTCATTAAGAACTCCTTAAGGTTTTCCTCAGTTATATAGCGCTTTCCGTTTATTTTGCGGGACTTGAGCCCCTTTTTGTTTATGTAGCTATAAACTGAGTACTTTCCTACTCCCATCATTTCCGCTATATCGTTCACGTCATACAGCTTTACTCCTACTACCTCAATCATATCTATATAGGTTAAAGTTAAAAATCTGTCTTTTTATCTCTCCGGATCGCTGAGCCCACTCCATCAGAGAGAGCCTGTCTCCTCATACTTTTTAATAGCCAAGTCAAAAGCTGCCTCTACTACCTCCTTTATAGTCTTAGTCTCCTGTAGTCCTATATCCCGGAGCTTAGCGTATTTCTCAGAGTTTACTAACATAGTAGCCCGGCTGTAGCCCTCAGTTAGGCTCTCTCTGCTTACTCCTTTCCGGGGACGTCCCCTCCCGTCCATCCGCTTTGCCCTGAGCGCTGCCCTGAGCTCCGCGTCCTGTATGGAGGAGAGTATATCTCCGCGTCCTGAAAGAGAGCCCACTCCATCCCCGGAGGGAGCTGTCTGCTCCGCCTGAGCTGTGGGCTGCTTTGGAGCGCTGCTCTTTCCTGTGGGCTTAGTAAAGAGAGCGTCTAAGCCTCCGCCCTTTGTAAAGTCTTTCTTTGCCATATCGTTTTTAATATTACTATTTATCCCTGTATCTCCCTGAACTCCTCAGGATAGAGCTCCCGCGCTTTGGCTGTGAGCTGCTCCTGTATCTTAGTCAAGTGAGAGACTCCCTCCTCTGTGGAGAGTATGTCTGTATTACTGAGGACTAAAGCTGCAGTATAAGCCTGTAAGGTGTCCCCGCGTCTGAACTGCAAGCCCACTCCCTCCGACTCATCCCAAAGGGTTAAGAGAGCTCCGTCCTCCTGTAGCTTGTATCTGTCCTGTGCCATATTTTGAGTATTACTATTTTTCTATTCTCAAAGATAAGGATATTATCTCTATCTGTCCCTATTTTAGTATTACTATTTTTTAACTCTCGCTAAGAGCTCCTCTGTGAGTGCCCTATAGTCCCGCGCTCCGTTGCTGTTTGGAGCGTAGTCTGTTATAGTCAGTCTCAGGAGCGGAGACTCTGCTACAGAGATATTCTTTCTTATTTTGCTCTTATATACCTTATCCCCGTAGCTGTCCCGGAGGAGCTGCTCTATTCTACAGGAGAGGCGGCTGCTCTCCCATCTTGTTAAGAATATGCCCCCTAAGGATAAGGACGGATTACTCTTAGCTTTCGTCTCCTCTATCAGAGCCTCCACTTTTAGAAGCCCCTGAGCCGGGAGCGCCTCTGCAGTCAGAGGGATAAGTACTGAGGAGGCGGCTGCAAAAGCGTTGCGGGTTATCAGTCCTAAGGACGGGGGACAATCCAATAGTATAAAGTGATAGTCTGAGGAGACGCTCTGCAGTAAGTCCCTGAGGATAGTCTCCCGCTCTGCAGTCCCGGCTAAGTCTCCCTCTATATCCCCCAAGTCTGAGGAGGAGGGAACTAAATAGAGCCCCTCCTTTATCTCCTCCTGTGGGAGCTTATATAATCCCCTGAGCGCCCCGTATATTGTCCCGGTGGGCTCATCCTGTAGGAGGGAGCTGCTTAGGTTTGCCTGAGTGTCCAAGTCCACTAAGAGAACTCTATAGCCGCTCTCTGTCAGTATTGAGCCTATAGCGGCTACTGAGGTAGTCTTAGCTACTCCGCCCTTTTGGTTTGCTACAGCAATTATCCGCGCTTTCATATCTCCTCCTCCCCGCTATAGTATAAGTCCCGCTCTATCTGTGGCTGTCCGTCCGGGAGCTTTACGCTCTCAAGCTCTGAGAGGGTAAAATAGCCCCACTCCGTCTCCAATATATGCACCTTTCCAAAAAAGAGCCAATCTCCGCCCGGCTGCTCCTCTCCCTCTGCTACAAGCCAAGTTCCCGCCCCGTAGGGGTTGAAAAACTTACAGACAAAGTGCTTTTTTCTCTTGTTTTCCTGACTATAGAGAGGGTACTTTTTAAGCTCCTCTATAATCTCCTGAGTTAGTAGTTTCATAAGCCTATTATTTTAGTATTACTATTTTCTATCAAAGTCTGCAGTATTGAATATATTTCCCTGAGCGCTCTCTGTCTTAGCCTCCGTCTGAGTAGGCTCTTTGTAGTTCCCCCTTATCCTCCCGGTGTTGCCGTTTATATGGAGGAAAGCTGTAGCGCCCTTAGGGAGAAAGCGGCTCTTTGTGAGCTTTGCGTAGATAGTGCCGCGCTCTCCTATATGGAGCTCCGGGAGTTCTCTCTTTATCCTATCAAACTCTACTCCGTCCTTATCTTTCAGGGGACGCTCCGCGCTGCTCCATAAGAGGAGTATCTCTGAGGCTTTGCGGGGTATGTTTATAGAGTCTGCTATATCCTGATTACTGAGAGAGAGTGGGCTTTCCGCTCCTCCCTCTGCTTTGAGCTGAGCGCCCAGTACTATAGGAGCGTCCACCTCCTGAGCTACTAAGTCCAAAGAGACGCAAATCTCCTTTAGCTCATCTGAGCGGCTCTGCCCTCTCTTTGGGCTGTCAGAGTAGAGCTCCTGTACATAGTCAATAAATACGGCTCTTATAGTTCTGTCCCTGTCTCTGAAAGCGTACCGGAGTAAGCCCTCCAAAGTCTCTATAGTATTATCCTCAGGCTTTATCAGGCGGAGCTTTTTCTCCCGGATCGCTTTGTACTCCGGGAGCTTTCTTTCAAGTTCCGGGAGCGCTGTTCTCTTTATAAAGCGGGTTGAGCCGTTGCAGAGGTACTCCTGTAGCGTCTGCTCATTATTGCCCTCCGTTAAGTCAATATCCATATAAGCGTTAAGGAGCTGCCTGTTTACGTTTTTCTTGTTTTCCTCATAGCTTATATAGAGTATCTCTCCCGGCTGTCCGTCCGTTGCCAAGTCAAGCGCCAAGCTCTGCAGTAAGCGGCTCTTTCCGTGTCCCGTAGCGCCTCCTATAAAAGTGAGCGCCCCGGATGGGAGTATAAAGCGGTACTCCTGAGCGTCAAAGCGGAGGGATATATTTGTAGGTACTCCGCCCTCCTGTCCTTTGTACTCCTCAAAGAGTGAGTCTATATCCTCATTGAGGTAGTGGGAGTACTCAGTCTCCCGGCTTATCCTCTCAAGCTGTCCCGCTCCGTTTCTCATCAGGAGGAGAGCCTCCTCTGTCTTTCCGTCTTTGAGGAGCTCTGCAGCTTTGGAGTGTAGGCTCTTAGCTTTCTCCGCCTGTAGCTGTCTGTCCTGTTCTGCTTTGATTTTGTCCGCCTCCTCCTGTATGTCCTCAAAGGTTATCAAATCCCCTGTAGCTGCCTGATAAGCTTTGAATAAGAGCGCCCGCTCCGTATCTGTTATATATTCAGAGTTGGATAGTCTGAGAGTGTAATATTTCAAGTCCTCAAAGTCTTTAAGGGTGCACCTCTCCCCGTCTCCGCCCTGTTTGGCTATTACTCTATCTCTCTCCCGGTTGAATAGCCAAAGAGCCTCAGGCTGAGCCTCTGATAGGATAGAGCGGAGCTCCTCTGCAGAGTGTGTCCCTAAGTAGGAGTCTAAGTCCATCTTAGCCCCGTCCTCCTGTATGGGGAACTCTGCCACATATCCCCGGAGGTGGGCTTTCCTTATCTGCTGCAGAGCTTTCTCTATTTTGCCGGGGAGCTGCTCCTCATCCTTAGAGCCGCGCTCCGCCCTGTCAAATAGTAGGGTTATCTTATCCGCCCCTTTGCGTCTGAGCTCTGAGAGCGCCTCTATATTGAGCTCTCCTCCTGTGGCTGCTACTACATAAGCCAAGCCCACAGCCTGAGCTCTGAGAGCGTCAAGCTCCCCCTCTACTATTGTTATGTCCTTATCAGAGCCTACTCCTGTAAGCCGCGCTCCTGATAGCCCAAAGAGAGACTCCTTAAGCCCTGAGCCGTTTGTATTGTGGTATTTATGGGGCTTTCCTCCGTCCGGGAACTCTATTCCGTCCTGTATTATACGGAACTTAATCCCCCGGAGTCTCCCTCCTGATATGTAAGGGATAGATAGCTTATAGTAGTCTGAGACTTTGTGCCATTTTCCCGCGCTGCCCTTTACGTCTGTGAGGAGTTTAAGGCTCTTAAGCTGCCCCTCCGTCTCAGGAGTGAGAGCGCCTAAGCCCATCCTCTTAATAAGCTCCTCAGAGTAGCCGCGCTGCTCCTTTAGGTACTTGAGCACGTCCGCCCCCTCAGGCTTAAAGAGAGCCTCCTCCATCCGCTTGCATATCCTCAGGAGAGCCTCCTGTCTCTCCCGGTAAGCGGTGTACTCTGCAGTATCAGTCTGAGGGAGTGAAAGCCCACAGACGGAGCAAAGCCTCTCTAATACCGGGATAAGCTGCTCCCCTTTGACTCCGCGCCCATAGCCTAAGCGCTCCGCCTCAAAGTCCACAAAGGAGAGGCTGTCTGAGCCGTTCCTGTCTGCTATACGTCCAAAGTAGCGCTCTGAGGAGTAGCTCCCCTGTCCGTCTGAGCTGTCCGCTCCGTTTAGGTGTTTTGGGCTCTCCCATACTTTGCCGCGTCTCTTAAAGCCCATATCAGGGAAAGCGCTATCCAAGCGCTCAAAGAGAGCGGGATAGAGCTCATTTTGGATAAAGTCCGTTAAGCTGTTCATATTTTAGTATTACTTTTTCTCTCTGTTTACAAAGATAGGTACTACTTTGAAAAAATCAATACTGAGAGCTATATCTGCTCCTGTACTGCCTCAAGCTCCGCCCTGTAAAACTTGATACTCTCCTGTAGGGAGGCGGCTATAGAGATAAGCCGCTCTATAAGTTCCGCGCTGTTATCCCCGGCTTTGTTCGCGCTCCGGATCGCCCGGAGCTGCTCATCTATAAAGCTGTCCCTGTTGTCTGTGTCCGGTACATACTCAAAGAGAGTGTCCTCCTCAGGCTCTGAGTTGAATAAATAGCCCGCCTCCCGGAGGAGCTCTCCGCCCGCGTAGTCTATTACTATACGGAGGATATTTCCCTCCCTGTCTGTCAGTACGTCCTTAATAGAGAGCTGTAAGCCGCGCTCCTGTGCTTTGTTTGCTAATTCTGAAAGTTTCATAAGTCTATTATTTTAGTATTACTTTTTTTCTATCTGTCCCTTTATTTTGAGGATAAGCTGCTCTATATAAGCGTCCCGCTCTGACTCATCCTTTACTATCCGTCCGCCTATCTGCAGCTCCTTAACGGGAGGGAGCTGCTTTGTTATCCAATCAAGTTTAACTCCCTCAGAATAGACGGAGGCTTTAGTATATCCTTTGCTTTCGTATGTCTCTATCCTGAGCGGTGTATCAGAGCTGAGCTCCTCCTCAGACGCTAAGGAGAGGATAATAGAGCGGAGTACTCCGGAGTAGAGAGGTAGTCCTATAGAGTAGAGCTCCTCCCCGTCCTGTACGTCAAGATACCAATATTTAACGCGCTCTTTGCCAAAGCTCCGCTCTTTGCTGTGGATGGAGACTAAGCGCCCCTCTACATAGGTGTAAAAGACTTTACTCCCGTCCTCATTTGTCCTAACTATCCGCCCCTTTGCTATAGTGAGATATATCCTACTGAGCGGCTGTACATCATTTCCTAACATAGTCCTATTATTTTGATATTACTATTTTTCAATAAGCCCCATCTATCAGGAACTCAGGAGCGCTCTTTAGGCGGAGCTCCTCTTTGATAGACTCTGTATATATCTGAGACGTAGTGGGGGAGGAGTGGCGGAGTACGGCTTGCACGTCCGTTATAGAGCCTCCCTGTTTGAGTATCATAACGGCTGTAGTATGTCTCAGGCTGTGGGCTGTGAACTCCTTTCCGTCAAGCCCTACAGAGATAAGCCCGGCTTTGCAGAGGCGGCTTATAGAGCGGGTGCTGAGTCTCCCTCCCGCGTCCCTGTGGCTTACTGATACAAAGAGAGGCTCTGCTCCCTTAGCGCCCTTTCTCTCCGTCCTGAGATACTCCTTTATAGGCTCAAAGGCTTTGTCTGAGAGTACTACAAAATCGTCCTTATCTGTCCGTCCCTTTCCCCATACCTTAAGGATACGTCTCTCCCCCTTAAAGGTTATGTCCTCCACGTTTGCCCGGATTACCTCTATAGTTCTGAGCCCCGTCCTGAGTATAAGGTTTGCTATAGCATAATCCCTCAGGGAGAGGCTCTCTCTGTAGTGCTCCAAGAGCTCCGCGCTCTTAGCCTCTGAGAGGTGCTGCTTTTTGAAAGCCTGTCTCCGGGGAGGAGTCTTTATCCCCTTAGTTATGTTGGGGTATATCAGGAGAGACTCCGCCCACTCATAGAACTTTCTCAAAGAGACTATATAGCTCCCTATAGTGAGAGCTGCCAAGCCCTGAGCCTGTAGGCTGTCCTTATAGTTGAGTATGTCCTCCCGCGTCAGCTCTGAGAGCCTCCTCCCTGTACGCTCAATCCAATAGAAAAACTGAGAAATAGTCCGCGTATATAGTGCCCGGCTGCTCTCTTTTACGTCCTGAGACGCGATAAAGGAGGCTACTACTGCTCTCCAATCCTTTACAGCTCCGCTCTGCAGACTCTTAGAGGAGGCTACTCTTACAGCCTGTCCTCCTACTACTATTAACTCTCTACTCATAGCGCTTTATTTTAGTATTACTATTTTCTTTGCCCCAAAGATAATACTATTTTTTTAATTGCAAGCGTTTTTCTGTTTTTTTAGTATTACTATTTTTTGAGAGACAGGAGAGGAGAGCCCACTCCATCAGGAGAGCCCCCTGTAAGTCTTTCTTTTTTACTCCGCCCCGGTGTCCCGCTTGAGCTGTTTTTCCGTGGTTCGCTCGTGGTTCATTTACGGGGAGCGCCCTCAGGTGTGTAAGGTTATTTTCTCCACCCGCTTTGGAGGCTTTATCCGTAAAATATCCGTAAAGGGTACAAAGTGGAGCTCCGTCCTGTAGGGTGTTATCCTCCGCTCCCTCCGGATCGCGTGAGGAGAGCCGCTTATCCTGTAAGCAAAGCCCACTCTCTCCGCTTTCAAAATAGAGCCATTTTTAGCCCCTCTGAGCCGTTTTGTTTTGGGGCTGTCCGTTTGTACTCTGAGGGGGAGAAAGTCTCACAGAGCGCCCCATTTGTGCCCCGGCTGCTCTATTTTGCTCTACTTACAGAGCGGGAGTCTATTTTAATCTACTTTAGACGCTCTAAGGGATAAAAAACAGACAGAGGAGGAGAGCTCTCTCAGCTATCCCCCTCCGATATGTAATACTAAAATATAGATAGTGCAAATATACTCATTTTTTTTAGTATTACCATTTTCTCAGTTGCGCTATTTTGCCCCCTGAGTTTTACTCCTCATCAAAGGGAGAGCCTGTCTCTGTGTCAGGTGTCCCGGATGGAGTGCCCGGCTTGTATGGGAGCTTAGCCCAGTACTCCTCCATACTCTTAGAGATTTTGTCCTTTGTGTCCTGAGAGAGTGTCTTTCCGATATTTGCCCGGCTGAGTTTCATCCTCTGAGCCGCGCTCATATCATTTCTATAAATCCGTTTCATAGGCTTAGATATTTTGAGATAGTTATTATAGCGGGAGCTGTAAGTATAGCCCCTGTAATAAATATAGTTAAGCCCCAAAAAGTGCAATTTTTCCCGGTAATTTTACAGACGTGATAGAGCCCCCGCCTGATTTTGAGGGTATGGGGCTAATAATTCATTGTGAGTATAGTAGGAGTAAACTATAAGGGAGAGATACTCCCTGAGCCGTTTTTCCCCTATCCCTTTCTCTGTATTTATTGAAAAAATATATATATCCCTGAGGGGCTGGACTACCTGTAAAAAAGCTACATTTTCCACATTTCCTCCCCCCTTTTTCGCCAAAGTCTCCCCCCTTTTAGTGTAAAAAAGACAGAAAAAAAGGAGAAAGAGAGCCTCAAAAAGAGCTCTCTTTTCTCATTATTTATAAGTTATATAAGTAATATAAATAATATAGGCTAAAAAATCCGCTTGTAAGTTATTGATATATTGATATTTGCAGAGGGGGCTTTCCACAAAGTCTCCCCCCTATTTCCACAAAGTCTCCCCCCTATTTCCACAAAG
>Ga0310690_10009033_pt1 | contig 12551 bp, 13 predicted proteins | sample AusTroGonzalo_MG_2_FD_207661 | JGI IMG/M metagenome (GOLD analysis project Ga0310690, IMG submission 207661) | Bovine rumen microbial communities from tropical cattle in Woodstock, Queensland, Australia - Gonzalo_04 (v2) (version 2) | ecosystem: Host-associated > Mammals > Digestive system >...
CGACCAGAACTCACTCGAAAAAGCGGTACAGTCGGCGAGGAAAAAAGGAAGGTGACCAATAATCACTTATTAGTCACCTTCATTCTTGTCAGGCACGTCGAAGTCCTTAATATTTGTTTTCGGTCTTTTCGATCTCGTGCCGGGTGATTTTCCACTTGTCCATCGCGCGCCAGGCGTAGGCGATGTAAGCCACGACGAACGGGATGAGCATGGAGACCCAGAACATGACCAGGAGCGTGAAATAGCTGGAGGAGCTGTTCCGGATGGTCAGCGAGCTCTGCAGGTCGATGTTGGAAGGGTAATAGGGCGTATCGTGGAAACCGGCCAGGAAGAAGACCCCCATGACCACCAGGATGGCGCCGGGGGCGGCGAACCAGAAGCCCCGGCGGCGCTTCGTGAAGATGCCCAGGTACAGGCCCGTGAGCAAGAGGAGGACGCCCGCGGCGAACATCGCCATCACCACCGGCTGCTCGAGGAGGTTCTGCAGGTATTTGTAGGATTCCATCGATACGGTCCCGTCACTGTCCACGGTGTAGCCGTCCCGGAGCATCAGGACGATGAACCAGGCGGCGAACAGGAGCAGGAACGGGATTACCGCAATCTGGAGGGTGCGGCGCATCTCTTTCCGCACGGCGTGCTCATCCACGACGTGCAGGACGTACAAAGCGCCCAGGATGACGGCCAGGAACACCAGGGTCAGGCCCAGCAGGACGGCGTGCCATTGACCCAGGGCCTCGAGGCCATGCCAGGGACTGGCCCACGTGCTGATGATCGGGGAAGACGGATTCGCGATGGCGGCCTTGTCCACGGTGAAGCCGGAGCCCGTGAAGAAGGTGCCGACGGCCGTGCCCACGAGGAAGGGAGCCAGGATGCCATTGGCCTTCAAGGCGATACGGAAGCTCTTCATGCCCAGCAGATTGCCTTTCTTGGCGTAGAACTCGTACGAGACCGCCTGGAAAACGAAGGTTACCAGCAGGAGCATCCACACCCAGTAGGCGCCGCCGAAGCTGGTGCTGTAGAACAGCGGGAAAGAGGCGAAGAACGCCCCGCCGAAGGTGACAAGGGTGGTGAAGGTAAGCTCCCACTTGCGGCCCGTAGCGTTCAGGACCATGCGTTTCTGGGTATCGTCCAGCCGGTTGTTCAGGAGTTGGACGTTCGCGCCCTGGACGAACATCAGGGCCACGAGCAGGCCGCCCAGCAGGGCGATCAGGATCCACCAGTAGTTTTGCAGGAATTCGAATGTCATGGCTTAGTCCTCCGTAATTTGCGGTCCTTTTCCGATGGCGCGCACGAGAATCCGGATCTCGATCGCGAGGAACAGGGCGAAGATGGCGAGGAAGAGGAAGAAGGTGGTCTTCACGGCGCCGGCGCTGAGACTGGAAATGGCGACGTTCACGGGCAGGAGGCCCTGGATGGTCCAGGGCTGACGGCCCACTTCGGCGACGATCCAGCCGCACTGGCCGCAGATGTACACGAGCGGGATGCAGACCAGGGCCGCGATGAAGAACCATTTCTTGTTCTCCAGCCTGTCTTTCCAGGCGAAAATGAAAGCGAGGAGCAGGAGGAGCGCCATGAGCATCCCGAGGCCGATCATGCCGCGGAAGGCCCAGAACACGATGCCCACCGGCGGGATCACATCCTCGGGCTTCTCCAGGTGGCCGTAGCCCATGTATTGGACATTCTCGTCCAGGATGGCCTTGGCGACAGCCGCGGAATCGGGGTTACTCTCCCGGAATTCGCGGTAAACGGTGAGGGCGTCAAGCGCCTGGCGGCCCCGTTCCATCTTTTCCGCGACGGAAGGGATTGTGTTGCCGTCCTTGTCGACATACCCGTTCAGGATGTCGTTGATGCCGGGGACGAAGCCGTCGATGTCGTGCGTGGCGAGGATGGAGAGCATCCCCGGAATCTTGATGCCCGGCACGATGGTGAACGCCGCGCGCGGGCCGCCGTCCTCGAGGCCTTCGGCCGCCGCCAGCTTCATGGGCTGGAACTCGGCCGCATGGACACCGGACGAATCGCCGGAGAGCATCACGGCGGCGGAGCCGACGAGGCCGACGACCGCACCGACCAGCATGCTCTTGCGCGCAAACTCGGTCTCGCGCTTTTTCAGCAGGTACCAGCCGCTGACGGCCACGACGAACACGCCGCCGGTCACCCAGCCGCTGGTGACGGAATGGAAGAACTTGGACACGGCGACGGGGTTCGTGACCACCTCCCAGAAGGCCTGGGCCGATGCCATCTCGCTGCGGACGGTGTCGGGATTGAAGGTCGTACCCACGGGGTTCTGCATCCATCCGTTCGCCACGAGGATCCAATAGGCGGAAATGGTGGCGCCGATGCCGGTGAGCCAGGTCGACGCCAGGTGGAACCGCTTGGAGACCTTGTGCCAGCCGAAGAACATCACGGCGAAAAAGGTGGCCTCCATGAAGAAGGCGAGGATGCCTTCGATGGCGAGCGGCGCGCCGAACATGTCGCCGACGAACCACGAATAGTTGCTCCAGTTCGTGCCGAACTCGAATTCAAGGATGAGCCCGGTGGCGATACCCACCGCGAAATTGATGGCGAAGACCTTCATCCAGAATTTGGCGGTCTTTTTCCAAAAGTCGTCACCCTTGACGACATAGAGTGTCTCCATGATGGCCATGATGAGCGCCAGGCCCAGCGTCAGGGGGACGAAGAGCCAATGGTAAGCAGCGGTCATGGCAAACTGCAGACGGGACCAGAAGACTGTTTCCATGTTGTTTGGGTTAAGTTAATAAGTATTTGTATTCACGTTTTTACGGGTCAGATTCTCCCCCACGATCTCGCTCTTCTCGGCGTCGGTCTTCCCGGCCATGGCGGGACGGAAGAAGAAGACGCGGAGGATGGCGAACAGGATGAAGAATTTCAGGACGACGAGCCAGATGAGCGGGCGGCCCCAGGTCTGGTTTCGGAAACCATCCCGGTAGAAAAGCCAGATTTTTTTCAATAAACCCGCCATCTTTGTGCCGTTTCTTGCAAATATAGCCATATTTTTCGGGATTTTTTAGTATCTTGTCCCCGATGCATAAAACCGTGATTCCATGAGCAAACTTCTGAACAAACTCAACGACCTGACGAAAATCACCCGCCGCGCCGCCTTCTCCGACATGGAGCAGCAGATCAAGAAATACAAATACGGCTCCGACGCGTTCATGCAGATCCTGGAGAGCCGTTACTCCTGCCACGCCTTCACCCACCATCCCGTGTCCGAGGCGAAGCTGGGCATGATCCTGGACGCCGGCCGGATGGCCCCGTCGGCGGCGAACCTCCAGCCGACCCGCATCTTCGTCGTCAAGAGCGAGGAGGCGCTCGCCCGCCTGCACCAAGTGCATCCCTGCTACGGCGCGCCGGTGGTCCTGGTCGTCGGCTGCCGCAACGAGGAAGCCTGGCTCCGGCCGTACGACGGGATCAATGCGGCGAAGACCGACGCGGCCATCGTCCTCACGCACCTGATGCTCACCGCCACGGACGTGGGGCTGGCGAACATGTGGATCTGGGACTTCAATCCCGGCCAGCTCCGCGAGGTCTTCCCGGAAATGCGCGAGCACGGGCTGTATGGCATGCTCGCCATCGGCCATCCGGCCGCCGGTGAAGGCAAGCCCACGGAACTCCACGAACAGCGGAAGCCCCTCGAGGAGCTGGTCATTGAACTGTAAACGCTTGAAAAAGATTGAAGTTGTCGCGGCCCTCATCATCAAGGAGGGTCGCGTTTTCGCCACCCAGCGGGGCTATGGCCCCTGGAAAGACTGGTGGGAATTCCCGGGCGGGAAGATGGAGCCCGGCGAAAGCCGGGAGGACGCCCTGCGCCGGGAAATCGCCGAAGAGCTTTCCTGTTCCATCACCGTGGGAACGCTTCTGGACACGGTGGAGTGGGATTATCCCGAGTTCCACCTCACGATGCATTGCTTTCTCTGTACGCTGGACGGGGAGGCGCCGCACCTGAATGAACATGAAGCGGCGCGCTGGCTCTCCGCCGACGAATTGCTGTCCGTGAACTGGCTCCCGGCCGACTATGGCCTGCTGCCCCTTTTGGCCGAACATCTATGAGGGTCGTAATCCAACGGGTTTTGCAGGCCTCCGTGTCCATCGGCGGCACGGTGACGGCCGCCATCGGCCCGGGCCTGCTCGTCCTCCTGGGCATCTGCGAAGAGGACGGTCCTTCGGACATCGAGTGGCTCGTGCGCAAGATTGCTGGCCTCCGGGTGTTCGACGACGCCGACGGCGTGATGAATGTCGATGTCCGCGACGCCGGCGGCGACGCGCTGGTAGTCAGCCAGTTCACCCTGATGGCATCGACCAAGAAAGGCAACCGCCCCTCCTACATCCGCGCCGCCCGCCCCGAGGTGGCCATCCCCCTGTACGAACAGTTCTGCGCTTCTTTGGAGGCGGCATTGGGCAAGCCCGTCCCTACGGGCACCTTCGGCGCCGACATGCAAGTCTCCCTCGTCAACGACGGCCCCGTGACCATCTGCATCGACACGAAGAACAAGGAATGACTGTCGACGGATTATCTTGGTGGATGAGCACGCGAGAGGGAACGATTATGGCTTAAAACGTTCCCTCAGCCGTGCTGGAGCACGCGTCGGGGAACGAAAACCGCCGGAAATGTTCCCTCAGCCGTGCTGAGGAGGCAGTTCCGGGAGAATCTTGCACGCTATCGCCCCAGGATCAACCGCACGCCCCCAACGGCAAGGAGCGATTGGGCGGCCAGGTAGGTGGCCATCACCACGAAGTGACGCAGGGGGAAGGTCATCACGCCGAAGGTACCCATGGCGATGCAGGAGTCGGAGAAGGTGAAGAGGAGGGCGCCGGCCAGGAGGATCCACCAGGTCGTGCGGTGGCCGCGGGGCATACGGAGCACGCCAGCCAACGCGCTGAAGATGAGCAGCATCAAGACGAATCCGTAAATGCCCATCGGCGCCAGGAGGGCGCCATGGATGCCGATGGCCTTCACCAGGCCGGCCACCACGACGGCCATCACGGCGAGGGCGATCAGCCATTGCCGGAGGGTCAGGCCTTTCCAGGACTTCGACCCGAACAGGAACAGATAGCAGACATGGCCGATGAGGAAAGCGCCGATGCCGGCGGCAAAGAACGGGAAACCCTCCTTGATGAGCAACACGTCGCCCGCGCAGCCGAAGAGCTGCGCGGCCACAAGCAGGCCGACCTGACGGATATCCCGAATGTCACGGTCGGGCAAACAGGCCAGCGTCGTGGCCGTGAGCAGCGGCAGCAGGGCCGGTTTCACAAGTTCTGACAGGCTCGTTCCCTGGATGCAACCGATCAGGTTCAGCGCACAGGCGATCAAGAAAAAGGTGCAGGGAATGCACCAGAGGGCAGTTTTACGCACGGCTATTCGTTTTAGTGTCCCGAAAGATAGGCATTCCCTGCGAACATTGCAACCCGGTTGCATCCGGGACGGCGTATCTTTGCCTTCGGAAAAAAGAACTGAACTATGATATACGAAGACCATCATCATCACTGCTGTCATTCCGAAGATGCTGTAGGTTCTCTTTGTCATTCTGAGGAGGTCGCAGACCGACGTGAGAATCCCGAACACAGCCTCGGGCATAAGCACCATGAGCATGGGCACGAGCACCACCATCACCAGGAGGAGGGCGGCGTCAAGGAGACAGTCGTCAAAATCACGCTGGCAACGGTGCTGCTCATCGCGGCGGTCATCATCGAGAAGAAGACGGATTGGCCCACTTGGGCATATCTTCTTATCTATTTAATCCCTTATCTCATCGTCGGTTGGGAGACCTTGACGGAGGCGGCCCAAGCAATCGTGCACGGCGAGGCCCTCGACGAGAACTTCCTCATGAGCGTGGCGACGCTCGGGGCCCTTGCCATCGGCTTCCTGCCGGGCGCCGAGGCGCAGTTCCCCGAGGCGGTATTCGTCATGCTGTTCTTCCAGGTGGGCGAGCTGTTCGAAGGAATCGCGGAGGGCCGGAGCCGGAAATCGATCGCGCATCTGATGGACATCCGGCCGGATACGGCCCATGTCGAACGCGGCGGCGCGGTACTGACCGTGAAGCCCGAGACCGTGCTCCCCGGCGAAACCATCGTCATCCAGCCAGGAGAGAAGGTGCCCATGGACGGCGTCGTCCTGGAAGGCCGCTCGAACCTGGACACGGTCGCCCTGACGGGCGAGAGCGTGCCCAGGGGCATCGGCCCGGACGACGAAGTCCTCTCGGGTTGCGTGAACCTCTCCGGCGTACTGCGCGTTCGGGTGACGAAGGCATTCGGCGAGTCCACGGCCTCGAAGATCCTGGACCTCGTGGAGAACGCCGCGGAGCGCAAGTCCCGCAGCGAGAGCTTCATCACGAAGTTCGCGAAGATCTATACGCCCATCGTCGTGGGCCTGGCGGTCGCACTGGCGGTGATCCCGTCTTTGATCACGGGCGAATGGGCCACATGGATCTACCGGGCGCTGATGTTCCTGGTGGTGTCCTGCCCCTGCGCCCTCGTGATTTCCGTGCCGCTCACGTTCTTTGGCGGTATCGGCGGCGCCTCCCGGAAGGGCATCCTCGTGAAGGGCGCCAACTTCCTGGACACGCTCAGCCGCGTCCGAACGGTTGTTTTCGATAAGACCGGCACGCTCACGGAAGGGGTCTTCGAAGTGACGGCCGTGCATCCCGAACTCATTGACGAAAAGGAACTGCTGCACCTGGCCGCCCATGTGGAGCGCCACTCCATGCATCCCATCGCCGCGGCGCTGCGCAATGCCTATCCCAATGAAAAGGACGACTGCCTCATCAGCGATGTCGTCGAAACCGCCGGTCACGGCGTGATCGCCCGTGTCAATGGGAAGCGCGTCGCCGTGGGCAACGAGAAACTCATGGCGCTCGAAGGGGCGGCTTCGCACCCCTGCGAACTCAAAGGCACGATCGTGCACGTGTCCATCGACGGTACCTACGCCGGGCACATCGTCATCTCCGACCGCGTGAAGGCCGATGCGGCCGAGGCCGTCGCCGCCCTCCGTCGCGCCGGCGTCCGCCGCACCGTCATGCTCACGGGCGACCAGCCCGACATCGCGGCGGCCGTCGCCTCCGCCGTCGGCGTGGACGCCTGCTACGCCGGCCTCCTCCCCGCCGACAAAGTCGCCCGGGTCGAGGCCTTGCTGGCCCCCCGTCCTGATATGGCCGATCAAGTCGGCCATGACAATGAGCAGGTGACCGGGCCTGACTCCCCCCGTCATTCCCGGCTTGATTCTTCTCGTCATTCCCGGCTTGACCGGGAATCTGCTGCCGGCGCAGTTGCGTTCGTGGGCGACGGCATCAACGATGCGCCGGTCCTCGCCCGCGCGGACCTCGGGATCGCCATGGGCGCCCTCGGGTCCGACGCGGCCATCGAGGCGGCGGACGTCGTCCTGATGGACGACAAGCCCTCGAAGGTCGCCGAGGCCGTGCGCATCGCCCGCCGCACACTCCGCATCGCCCGCGAGAACATGGGCTTTGCCATCGGCATCAAAGTGCTCGTCCTCCTGCTCGCCGCCGTCGGCCTGGCCACCCTCTGGATGGCCGTCTTCGCCGACGTCGGCGTCACCGTCCTCGCCGTCCTCAACGCCATGCGGGCGCTGAAGGCGTGATTGTCCGGTCGGCCCCTCCTTCCCACAGGAAGCCCCACACTCAATCCTGCCTCCTCCCGTTCCCCCGCGTCGTTCAGCACGGCCGGGGGAACGTTTTTGCGGGTAATCGTGCCCGCTCGCGTGCTCCAGCACGGCTGGGGGAACGTTTGGGGCACTTTTCGTTCCCTGACGTGTGCTCACTCCTTGTATTTCTTGGACTTGAGCGCCTGGGAAATGACGCGGGCCGGGATGAAAACGGCTTGAGACAAAGTGATTGCATCCAACCTGTATTTCTTGTTCAACCGGACAGCCAGGGCACAACGGTCATCATTGGAGAGATCGGACAGATTCCGGCCTTCCGTCATCAACGTCTGCTTGACGATATCTTTTGCCTCCTCCACGGAGAAAACGATTTCCTCCCCTACCAGGTCGGCGATTTCCAAAAACGCTTCGTAATCCTTTACAAGGCGTGTCTCATATTCCTTCGCTGTCGGGAACACCTTATACAGGACATCCATATCGACAAAGCTTTGCGGCAATACCATTCCCAAGCCCGGGTGGATCAAGCGATCGGGAGGGATGGACACATGGGTCTGAAACATCTTTTTCAATGCCCGAACGGACAAGTCGCCCGCCCGGACGGTTTCAAACAGACGGGGAATTTCCGAATAAAACGCCATGGATGAACCGAACAAGTACCCGCCCGACCGGATGTTCATGACTTCGGAAGCGTTCCGCGCGATATATATGCCGTTATTCCGCATCTGATCCTCATTCACGACAGGTATCAACTTGAAATCATAGTCTTCAGGAAGTGGGGGATGTCCATCCTCTGCCAACCGCTTGTTAATCCGGCTTCTCACATAGTCGAATACGGCCACGCAATCTTTCCCCCGGCCCGAAAGGAGCAGGTGAAGATGACTCCGCATTACCTCATAGGAGTGCACTTTCACGGAAAACAGTAGGTCCAGGAGAGAAATCGTATTCACCAGATAGACATATTCAGCATCGTCATGGCAGATCATCCCCTTCTTCCCATCCGTACACAAATGATAATAACCTTTCTTCCAGGATTTGTACTCGGCTCTTCTTTTTTGCCTTTTATCCATTTCGTTCTGTTTCTCTTTCCCGCTCCTCACGGGTGTTGTTATTCTTTCCGCTTGCCATTCGCTTCTTCCTTGAGCGGTTTTCCTGTTCCGCTTCGTTCCGCAGCACGGTCATCTTCGCCAGACAGCACGGCCAGGGGAACGTTTTTGCGGGTAATTGTGCCCGCTCGCATGCTCCAGCATGGCTGGGGGAACGATAGGGGGCGTTTTCGTTCCCCGACACGTGCTTGTGGCTTCTCATCGGCACACGCGCGGTTTACGGGCCTGCGGAGGGCGTGCCTTCCACGGCGGCGAGGGTGGCGACGGAGATACGGGCAGAAGTGTAGGGGCGGAGGGCGGCATAGCAGGCGTACAACGTCGCGCCCGTCGTATATGTATCGTCCACAAGGAGAATGTGGTGGGCCGATGCAAGGACCGTCGCAGGAGATTCCGGGTCAGGCCCGGAATGACGGAAATAACGGAAGGACTGAAGCCTGGAATGACGCCAAACGGGCTCGGCGCGTGCTTCGTCATGGCCGACCCCGATCGGCCATCTTTTGAAGAGCCGGGATAGACGAAGAGAAAAGAGCCGGCTCCATTGGGAAATCAGTCGTTTCCATAAAGGAAACCATTCAGGTACGCGAAAGGCCGATGCCACATTGCGGGCCTTCTGCTCCACCGATAAGCGTGTCTGTGTACGGGTGCGACGGGCACGAACAAGAAGGTCTGTTCGACAAAGTGGAAGACTCCCGCTCGAGCCGGGAGTGACGAAAGGCGTAGAGACGAGAGGAGCGGACTTCGTCTCGGCCGACTCCAATTGGCCATCTGTCGGTATGTGTGGGACTGGTGGCGTATGGTCGAGGTTGATGGACTTCGTCACGGCCGACTCCGATCGGCCATCTGACAGAGGGTGTGAGATGGAAGAAGTCAAGCCGGGAGTGACGGGTTCAATGGGAATCGACGGGGCGCTCGCGTCATGCCCGGCGGTGAGCGGGCATCTGGCGGAGCGATAGGCCTCGACGAGGGATTGGGCAAGGATGGCGGCCTGGTTGTAGCCGCGGGAGCGGCGGCGGGTCCAGTGGAGAGGGACCGGAATGACCAGGTCGATGTCCGCGAAGTGCGGGGCGGCGGCGAGGCGACGGCCGAGGAGGGCGCCGAAGTGGCGCCCGGCGGCCAGGTCGCCGTGGTATTTCAAGGCGCGGGGGATGGCCCGATAGGCCCCTTTGTAATACATCAAGGCTACGGCATACGCATAGTCCATGGGCTCTGTCCCCCGGTGACGTTCCAGCACGGCGTTGAAACGGTCGGCCAGCGGGTTGTGCGACTGGAGCCAGAAGCGCGTATAGGGCACATCGGCCGCGCAGCTAAGACACAGATGCCGCTCGCGCATGCCCAGCCTGCAGCCGCAGGCCAGGCATTCCCGCGGCATGAACAAGTCGCCAAGGGCCGTTAGAAAGTCAATCATCAACATCGTTCAAAAGATTCCTTCGTCGGTCTCCGACCTCCTCGGAATGACTGGGGGACGATATCCTCGAAAGGACAAGGGGGCGCCGACGGAAAAGAGGACGGGCGGCGCCGGGGCGGGGTGCAAAGATAGGGTGCACAAAAGAAAAACAACACAGGTTGTTGATAACTTGTGTTGTTTCAGTATATGGATTATTTGTTTTTTGCGCCGGGCTACTCCCCGTAGATATACTTGTGCTGGTCGGGGGTGAGGGTGTCGATGGTGATGCCTTCGGAGGCGAGCTTGCGGAAGGCGACTTCGCGGTCGATTTCGGCGGGGACGTTGTTCAGCAGGGCGGGCATCGCGCCGCGGTGCTCCACAAGGTAGCGGGCGCTGAGGGCCTGGATGGCGAAAGACATGTCCATGATTTCGGCCGGGTGGCCGTCGCCGGCGGCGAGGTTCACGAGCCGGCCTTCGCCCAGGATATAGACCGTACGGCCGTTTTCCAGGGTGAAGGCTTCGATGTTCTGGCGCGCTTCGCGCCGTGTAACGGCGTTCCCGCGCAGCCAGGCGACATCGACCTCCACGTCGAAATGGCCGGCATTGCAACAGATGGCACCGTCTTTCATCGTCAGAAGTTCGCGGGCCGTAATCACGTCCTTGCAGCCGGTCGCCGTGATGAAGAGGTCGCCCAGCGGGGCGGCATCGGCCATCTTCATTACGCGGAAGCCGTCCATCGCGGCCTCGAGGGCCTTGACCGGATCCACTTCCGTGACGATGACGCGGGCGCCGAGGCCTTTCGCGCGGAGGGCGATGCCCTTGCCGCAAAGGCCGTAGCCCGCAACCACGACGTCCTTCCCGGCGACGATGAGATTCGTGGTCCGGTTGATGCCGTTCCACACGCTCTGACCGGTGCCGTAGCGGTTATCGAACAAATGCTTGCAGTCCGCGTCGTTCACGAGCATCATCGGGAAGCGCAGAACCCCCGCGCGCCCCATCGCCTTCAACCTCAAAATGCCGGTCGTCGTTTCCTCGCAGCCGCCGATCACGTTGGGAATCAGGGAAGGAAACTCCCTGTGCATCAGCGTCACCAGGTCTCCCCCATCGTCGATGATGATGTTCGGACCCACCTCCAGCACGCGGCGCAGGTCCGCCTCGTACTCCTCCATGGTGGCCCCATGGATGGCGAATACGTTCAGCCCCGCATGGACCAGCGCGGCCGCCACGTCGTCCTGCGTGGACAGCGGGTTGCAGCCCGTCGCGTACATCTCGGCGCCGCCGGCCGCCAGTGCCAGGCACAGGCGGGCCGTCTTCGCCTCCATGTGCACGCTCAGGGCGACCTTCAGCCCCGCAAAGGGCTTTGTCTCAACGAAATCCTTCTCAATGCCCGCCAGCAGGGGCATATGGTCGCGGACCCAGCGGATCTTCAGTTCCCCGCTTTCCCACAGGTTGATGTCTCGGATATGGCTTGCCATCGGTAAATCACTTTTTTGAAGGGGCAAAGTTACCGAATTCCAGCGTATTTTCCTATCTTTGCACCCACGAAACTAAACCGAACGAACCATGGGTATGTTAGACGGAAAGGTGGCCCTCGTGACCGGCGCCGCCAGGGGCATCGGCAAGGCCATCGCGCTGAAACTCGCATCGGAAGGCGCCGACGTCGCCTTCACCGACCTCGTCATCAACGAAGCGGCCGAGGAGACTGTCTCCGAGATCGCCGCTTATGGACATAAGGTCAAGGCGTATGCCTCCAACGCCGCCAAATTCGACGAGACACAGGCTGTCGTCGAGGAGATTATCCGGGACTTCGGACGCATCGACATCCTCGTCAACAACGCCGGCATCACCAAGGACGGCCTCGTTATGCGGATGAGCGAGGAGCAGTGGGACGCGGTCATCGCCGTGAACCTCAAGTCGGCCTTCAATTTCATCCACGCGGTCGTCCCGCAGATGGCCCGGCAGAAGAGCGGGTCCATCATCAACATGGCCTCCATCGCGGGCCAGATGGGCAATCCCGGCCAGGTCAATTACGCATCTTCCAAGGCCGGGCTCATCGCCATGGCCAAGTCCGTCGCCAAGGAGATGGGCTCGCGCGGCATCCGCGCCAACGCCATCGCCCCGGGTTACGTCATCACCGAAATGACGAACGCCCTCCCCGAGGCTGTCCGGGAAGAATACATCAAGAACATCCCGCTCAAGCGCGGCGCCACGGTCGAGGAAATCGCCAACACCGCCCTCTATCTGGCCTCCGACCTCTCGTCCTATGTGACGGGCCAGGTCATCGCCGTGAACGGGGGATTGTACTGCTAAGCAACAGGCTGATTCTCAATGCTATATAAAAGAGTCTCTGTCCCAAAAAGGACAGAGACTTTTCATTAACTCGCTGATGCTCAGGGATTTCGCCCGCAGGATTAGTTCCGCAGGAGGATCC
>Ga0310690_10009034_pt1 | contig 12550 bp, 9 predicted proteins | sample AusTroGonzalo_MG_2_FD_207661 | JGI IMG/M metagenome (GOLD analysis project Ga0310690, IMG submission 207661) | Bovine rumen microbial communities from tropical cattle in Woodstock, Queensland, Australia - Gonzalo_04 (v2) (version 2) | ecosystem: Host-associated > Mammals > Digestive system >...
GCTGCTCAGTTTTCAATGACCTCTTAAACAAGCGGGGCGCATTATGGAGATTTTTTTGCCCACGTCAACTTATTTTTTCACTTTTTTTCAACTTTTTTGCAAGCCACAGGTTTTACTGAAAAATTTTCTCAATTTTTTTTCGTTTTCCCTGTTTTTTTTGTTTTTGAGGCGCTTGCGGGGCGTTTTAAGGACCATTTTTTGGCTATTTCCGAGTGCGCAAGGCACCGCAGGATCCTGATAAAAAAAATGCGGCTCCGAGAGCCGCAATTATTTTGGGAAAAAGAGGGCTGGATCAGTCTTCGCCCGACTTGTCCAGATCGTCAACGTTGACGATGCTGTTCAGATCGGAAAGTATCTCGTCCTTTTCGTTGATACCCTTCTGGAAATCGAAAGCTCCCTCCATATCGAAGCGCTCGCTCCTGCGTCTGATCTCGGCGCTGCGAAGTCTGTCCGAAGCAGCGGTCTCTTCCGGCTTCTTGACGTCTTCGTAACCGGGGATACCGACTTCGTAGTTCGTTTCGTTGTACCTTGGGAACCCTGTTCCGGCGGGGATCATCTTACCGATAATGATATTCTCCTTGATTCCGCGGAGGACATCTCTCTTCCTTTCGACGCTTGCGTTCGTGAGGACTTTGGTCGTCTCCTGGAAGCTTGCCGCCGAGAAGAAGCTTTCGGTCTGAAGAGCAGCCTTGGTGATTCCAAGAAGCAGCGTGCTCCATGTCGCACCGCGGAGTCCCTTCTTCTCCATCTCTTTGTTGATATCCTCGATCTTCTCCTTCTCAACGACTTCGCCCTTCATGAGCGTCGTATCGTTCGGCTCGAGGACCTTTACCTTTTTGAGCATCTGCTTGACGATGATCTCGATGTGCTTGTCGTTGATCGGAACGCCCTGGAGTTTGTAGACTCTCTGGACCTCCTGAACAAGGAACTGTGCGACCTTCGCTTCGCCCTGAAGCTCAAGGATGTCGTGCGGATCGACCGGTCCGTCGATAAGAGGTTCGCCGGCCTCGACAAAGTCGCCGTCGTGAACGTTGACGTAGCGCTCCTTCGGGATAACTACCGGCTGAGTCATCTCTCCGCCCTCTTCAGGAGTGATCGTGATGATACGTTTCTTGGAGGTCTTGCCGTCCATAGTGATCGAAACTGTACCTGAAATCGCCGCGACCTTGGCGGGGTTCTTGGTCTTTCTTGCCTCGAAGAGGTCGCTGATTCGCGGAAGACCGCCCGTGATATCCTTGGTTTTGCGCGCAGATCTCGGGACCCTCGCGATAACGTCGCCGACGTGGACCTCTGCACCGTCCTGGACCTCGATGAAGGCGTTGACCGGGAGCTGATAGACAGCCTCGCCCCTTGCGATCATCTTGATCTTCTGCTTGCCCCTCTTGTCCTCGACGATGAAGATCTGAGGAGACATCTTCGCGTCACGGGAGGCGATGACGGTCGATTTTGAAAGACCCGTCTGTTCATCGCGGTCGACCTTCATGGTGATACCTTCGACAAGGTCGTTGAAGGCGATCTTACCGTCAGCCTCTGCGATGATCGGGCTGTTGTAGGGATCCCACTCTGCAAGAACGGTATCCTTTTCGACCATCTGTCCGTCCTTGACACGGAGCGTCGTTCCGTATGAAAGCGGGTATTTCTCCCTCTCTCTGCCTTTATCGACGATGAATATCTTACCGTTTCTGTTGAGGACGACCTGTGTTCCGTCCGGTTTTTCAAGCGTTTTGATATCCTTAAATACGACGGTTCCCTTTCTCTTCGACTCGTGGCTCGATTTCTCGACCGTTCTGGATGCGACGCCGCCGACGTGGAAGGTTCTCATCGTAAGCTGGGTTCCGGGCTCGCCGATCGACTGAGCCGCGATGAAGCCGACAGCCTCGCCGACGTTGATGATGTGACCTCTCGCAAGGTCTCTGCCGTAGCACTTCGAGCAGACGCCGTACTTGCTTTTGCAGGTAAGGACCGATCTGATCCAGACTTTATCGATACCGGCCTCGACGATCTTGTCTGCGACAGCCTCGTCGATCATTTCGTCTGCGTTGACGATGATTTCGCCGGTGTCGGGATCTTCGATGTCGTCAAGCGCGACTCTGCCGAGGATTCTTTCACGGAGAGGAGAAATTACCTCGCCTGACTCGTTGAGAAGGGCCTCGATCTCGATTCCCATGCTGGTCCCGCAGTCCTCTTCGACAACGACGACATCCTGAGCGACATCGACAAGACGTCTTGTAAGGTAACCTGAGTTCGCGGTTTTAAGAGCCGTATCCGCCGAACCCTTTCTTGCACCGTGTGTCGAAATGAAATAGTCAAGAGAGTCGAGACCCTCTTTGAAGTTTGCAAGAATGGGGGTTTCGATGATCTCGCCGCTCGGTTTCGCCATAAGACCGCGCATACCGCCGAGCTGTCTGATCTGGTCCTTCGAACCTCTGGCCTTCGAGTCCGCCATGATGTAGACCGGGTTGTCTGATGGCATGACTATCTCGCCCCAGATCGGATGCTGGATCTTCTTCTCCTTGAGAACGTTCATCATCTCGTCCGTGACCTTCTCGTTAGCCTTGTCCCAGAAGTCTACGATCTTGTTGTAGCGCTCGGAGTCGGTGATCTGACCCTCTTCGTACTGTTTCTGGATCTCAGCGACATCCTTCTCCGCCTTTGCAATGATCGCCTGCTTTGCAGCCGGGATCTTGATGTCGTCAACGGAGATCGAATATGCTGCGATCGTGGAATATTTGTAACCGAGGTTTTTGATCTTGTCGGCAAAAACTACCGTCGCCTTTCCGCCTGCGATCCTGAAGCTCTTGTCAAGGATATCGGACCAGTCGCCCTTCTTGAGCTGTCTGTTGATCATGTCGAAGCCGAGCTCGTGGGGAGTGATCGCCCAGATGAGAAGTCTTCCGGCTGTCGTCGTCTCGATCTTCCCGTCGACTCTGACGCGGATGATCGACTGCCAGTCGATAACACCGGAATCGCGAGCCATAAGAGCCTCTGTATCTGAATAGAATATCTTGTTTTCGCCCTTTGAATTCGGTCTCGCAGTGGTCAGGTAGTAAAGTCCGAGGACCATGTCCTGCGCCGGCGTGATGATCGGTTTTCCCGATGCCGGAGAGAGGACGTTGTTCGTCGACATCATCAGGACGCGGCTCTCAAGCTGGGCCTCGATGCTGAGCGGAAGGTGGATCGCCATCTGGTCGCCGTCGAAGTCAGCGTTGAACGCAACGCAAACCAGCGGGTGGAGCCTGATCGCCTTCGAATCGATCAATACGGGCTCGAATGCCTGGATACCGAGTCTGTGAAGGGTCGGAGCACGGTTGAGAAGCACCGGATGCTCGCGGACGACCTCTTCAAGGATCTCCCAGACGACGTCAACGCCTGAATCGATCATGTTCTTCGCGGCCTTGACCGTCGTTACGAGGTTCCTCTCCTGAAGTTTATTGATGATGAAGGGCTTGAAGAGCTCGAGAGCCATGACCTTCGGAAGTCCGCACTCGTGAAGCTTGAGCTCGGGACCGACGGTAATAACGGAACGGCCTGAGTAGTCGACACGCTTACCGAGCAGGTTCTGACGGAAGCGGCCCTGTTTTCCCTTCAGCATGTCGCTGAGAGATTTAAGCGGTCTGCCGTTCGTGCCGGCTTTCGGACGATGGACCTTCTGGTTGTCGAAGAGCGCGTCAACAGCCTCCTGGAGCATACGCTTGTCGTTTTTGATGATGACGTCGGGAGCGCCGAGGTCCATCAGCTTTTTCAGACGGTTATTCCTGGTGATGACGTTTCTGTAGAGCTCGTTGAGATCGCTGGTCGCGAACCTTCCGCCGTCAAGCGGAACGAGAGGTCTCAGATCCGGCGGCAGGACGGGAAGGACAGTAAGGATCATGTTTTTCGGCTCTTCACCCGAACGGATGAACTTGTTGAGAGCGTTGATCCTCTTCTGAAGCTTCGCCTGCTGGTTTTTATCCTTGCAGTTTTCAAGCTCGCTTTCGACCTCGTTTTTAGTCGCAACGAGATCCATCTCCTCGAGAAGCTTTCTGAGCGGAGCAGCGCCTGTTTCAGCGTAGATCTCGTCCGGACCGTACTTTTCGAGCAGAGTGTTGTAATCCTCCTCCTCGATGTATTTGCCGCGAGGGAAGCCGTCGATCTTCGACTCGAGAACGACGTAGCCTTCGCAGTAGATGACGCTGTTTACGTTCGCCGAGCTCATTCCGAGGATGGTGCCTACATAAAACGGAGTCGTCTTGACGTACCAGATGTGCGCTATCGGAATAGCCAGCGTGATGTGGCCCATCCTTTCGCGTCTGACCTTGGATTCGATGACCTCGACTCCGCACTTTTCGCAGACGATGCCTTTGTATTTCATGCGTTTGTACTTTCCGCAGAGACATTCGTAGTCGTTTTGCGGTCCGAATATTTTTGCGCAGAAAAGACCGTCCTTTTCGGGCTTAAAGGTCCTGTGGTTCAGGGTTTCGGGCTTTTTGACCTCTCCGTATGACCACTCCAGTATTTTTTCGGGAGAAGCGAGCGAAACCTCTATCGCTTTGAAATTATAATCGGTTCTTTTCTTGTCCGAAAATTTCAGGAATTCATCTTTCACGGCTTCCTCCTATCTGTTGTTGTTGTTATCTTTGCCGTTCTGGTCGGAGATCAGATTTACATCGATGCAAAGGCTCTGCATCTCCTTGACAAGAACCGAGAACGATGCCGGGACACCCATTTCATACTTGTTCCTGCCCCTGACGATCGACTCGTAAAGTTTCTTTCTGCCCTCGACGTCATCCGACTTGATAGTCAGGAACTCCTGAAGACAGTATGCGGCACCGTACGCACCGAGAGCCCATACCTCCATCTCTCCGAGTCTCTGTCCGCCGAACTGAGCCTTACCGCCGAGAGGCTGCTGAGTAACGAGCGAGTAGGGACCCGTGCTCCTTGCGTGGACTTTTTCGTCGACCAGGTGGTGGAGCTTCAGGAAGTACATTACGCCGACCGTGACATCCGACTCGAAAGGCTCGCCCGTCCTGCCGTCGAAGAGGATCGTCTTGCCGTTTTCGTGCTCGTTGGTGTCGCGGAGGATCTGACGGATCTGCGATTCCTGGGCGCCGTCGAAAACAGGCGTAGCGGTATAGATTCCGCCCTTCATCGACTTGACGAAGCTGCGGAGATCGTCTTCGCTAGCCTCATCGATCATCTTTGAGACCTCCGGACTAGGATCAAGCGCATCCTTGAGGATCTTGCGCATCTTGTCCATGCCGTAGTTCTCCTCGAGGTAGCGGTTGATCTGCTCGCCGAGACGTCTCGCGCCGAGTCCAAGGTGGACCTCAAGGATCTGTCCGATGTTCATACGGCTGGGAACGCCGAGAGGATTGAGAACGATATCGACCGTTCTGCCGTCCTCCATGTAGGGAACGTCCTCCTCCGGAAGAAGCATCGAAACAACACCCTTGTTTCCGTGACGGCCCGACATCTTGTCGCCGACGGAGAGCTTTCTCTTGATAGCGATGAAGACCTTTACCGACTTGCTTACGCCCGGTGCGAGGTCGTCGCTCTTCGTTATCTGCTCGATCTTGGCGTTGTACATTTTCTTGACCGTCTCGACCTTTCTGCCCATCGCGAGGATGAACTCCCTGATGCCTTTCAGAGCCTCTCTGTCGTCAATGCTGATGACTGCCAGAGCGCTCTCGGGAAGAGCCGCAGCCTTCGCCTCGTCGATAAGAACGCCCTTCTCGATGATGACGGCGTTGTTATCGTTGCGGAGCTCTGCATCTGTCGTCTTGCCTACAAGCATCTTTCTGACAAGCTCGTAGGTGTGTTTTTCGATGATGCGGACTTCGTCGTTGCAGTTCCTGTTCACGGAATCGACCTGCTCCTGCTCCTGCTCCTTCATCCGGTTGTCCTTCTTGATTCCCTTTCTGGAGAAGATCCTCGTGTCGATAACGACACCCTCGGTCCCCGGATTGACGTAGAGAGAACTGTCTTTTACGTCGCCGGCCTTTTCACCGAAAATGGCACGGAGCAGCTTCTCTTCGGGGGTCAGGACCGTCTCGCCTCTCGGGGAGACCTTTCCGACGAGGATGTCGCCGGGTTTGATCTTCTGACCGATCCTGATGATACCGCTGTCGTCAAGCTTCTTGAGGATCTCTTCCGATGCGTTCGGGATATCTGCCGTGATCTCTTCGGGGCCGCGTCTCGTATCTCTTGCCTCGCAGAGGAACTCCTCGATGTGGATCGACGTGAAGTAGTCGTCCTTCAGAAGCCTGCGGTTGATGAGGACCGAGTCCTCGTAGTTGTAGCCGTTCCATGGCATGAAGGCGATAAGGACGTTCTTTCCGATCGAGAGCTCACCGCGGTTGATCGCAGGACCGTCGGCGATCGTGTCGCCCTTTCTGACGTAGTCGCCGACCGAAACAACCGGTTTCTGGTTGATCGCGGTGTTCTGGTTCGAACGTTTGTATTTAGTAAGGTTATAGATATCGACATCGACGCCGTTGTTCTCTTCGACCTTTACAACGACTCTCGAGGAATCGACCTTTACGACAACGCCGCTGCGCTGAGCGAACTTCGTGTAGCCTGAGTCTCTCGCGACATACTTTTCCATGCCCGTAGCGACCAGAGGAGCCTCTGTTTTGATGAGAGGAACAGCCTGACGCTGCATGTTCGAACCCATCAGGGCCCTGTTTGCGTCATCGTGCTCGAGGAAGGGGATCAGCGCCGCGGAGACGGATACAAGCTGGACCGGAACAAGATCGACGAGCGTGACCTCGTTTCTGTTGACCCTCGTGACCTCGCCGTCCTTTCTGCCGTTGATATACTCGTCAACGATCATGTTGTTCTCATCGAGCTTGACCGAAGCCGGCATAACGACCTGCTTGTTACCCTCTGCGATCGCGTCGAGATAGACGATCTCGTCCGTGACCTTGCAGTCCTTTACGACTCTGAAGGGAGTCTCGATATATCCGTACTCGTTGATCCTCGCGAATGTCGTCAGTGAAACGATAAGACCTACGTTCTGACCTTCGGGCGTCTCGACGGGGCATATCCTGCCGTAGTGCGTCCTGTGGACGTCTCGGACCTCGAAGCTAGCGTGTTCTCTCGCCAAACCGCCGGGACCGAGTGCCGAAAGCCTTCTCTTGTGAGTGATCTCCGAAAGTACGTTCGTGTGATCCATGAACTGGCTGAGCTGACCGCCGGCGAAGAACTCCTTCAGCGCAGCGACGACATGCTTCGAATTGATGACGTCGCCGGGAGTGTAGTCGTCCATCGTGTTGCCGGCAAGTTTGTCCTTTATCATGTGAGCCATCTTGAGAAGACCTGTTTTGAAGGTATCCTCGAGGAGCTCGCCGACAAGCCTTACACGCCTGTTCCCGAGGTGGTCGATATCATCGACCTTGCCTCTGCCGTCGGTAAGGTTGAGGAGGTAGATGATCGTGTTCATTACATCCTCTTTCCTGAGCTGCCTGTTGGTAGCCAGCGGGATATCCTCGCCGAACTTGTTGTTCATCCTCAACCGTCCTACCTCGCTGAGATCGTAGAACTCCGGGTTGAGGAACGTCGTATTGAAATAGCTCTGAGCCACATCGAGCCTTGCAGGGCTGGAGGGCTGCTGGAGCTTGTAGATCTCGATAAGCGCGTCTTCCTGAGTATTGACCTTGTCGATCTTCAGGGTGTTTGAAAGGTAGGGCGAATAGTTAAGGCTCTCGAAGTAGATGATCTCGAACCTTTCGATCCCCTTGTTGATTATGTTGTCGAGCGTCGAAGCGGTGAGATCATCGTTGGTATCGGCGATCTTTTCACCGGTCTTCGGATCGAGAACAGCCTTGAAAAGGCGCTTTCCTTCAAGGTAAGCCGCAGGGATCGCAACCTCCGTGATCCCTTTGTTCCTAAGCTTTCTGACCTGGAGTTTGTCACCCTCTTTGATGATGACATCGCCCTCACGGTCGACGATATCGATAGGAGCTCTCTGCTTGGAGATCTCCTCTTCGCTCTTGTCGTAGCTGAGAAGCTTGAAGAAGACGCCGTCCTTGTAGAGGATCTTTTCTGATATGTAAAATCTGCTGATAATATCTTCTGTAGTATAGCCCCACGCCTTTAAAAATACGGTCGCGGGGAATTTTTTCTTTCTGTCTATCTTGGTATAAAGATTTCTTTTTGCATCGAACTCGAAATCGAGCCATGAGCCGTGGTAGGGGATAAGGCGGGACGAATAGACCTCGTTGCCGCTGGTCGATTTAAGCTTGTCGACATCGAAGAAGGTGCCCGGCGAACGGTGGAGCTGGTTGACGACAACTCTCTCGGTTCCGTTGATGATAAATGTTCCCCAGTCGGTCATGCAGGGAATCTTCCCGAAGAAAATCTCCTGCTCGGAGCCGACTCTCATGTTGCTCCTGTGGTTGGTGTTCTCCTCAACCTCGTAGGAGGTAAGACTTACGGTGATTTTTATCGGAAGTTCGTACGAAACGCCCCTCAGCTTGCACTCGTCGACATCGTACTGAGGATCGCCGATCCAATAGCTGTGGAAGGAGAGTTCCATCGCGTTGTTGTAGCTAACTATCGGGAAAATGGACAAAAATGCGTTGTTCAAACCGATCTTTGCTCTTTCGGACTGAGGTATGTCCTTCTGCAAAAGGTCTTGAAATGATTTTTTCTGCACATCCAGCAGATCCGGAATATCAGTTACATTTTTCGTTATTTTGCCGAACCATCTTCTGGCCCTGAAATTCTGTTGACCTAAAATCCCCATCATTACCTCACTTTTTCGCAGGTGATCAATCAAACATTCTAAAAAACAAAACAAGGTAAGACAGTACAAGACTGCCTTACCCTCAATAAATTCAGATACTTATCTACGAACAATCTGTAGAAGTATCGATTTTAACTACTTGATTTCGACCTCAGCACCAGCTGCAACAAGTTTAGCTTTCATTGCTTCTGCATCTGCCTTCGAGATTCCCTCTTTTACAGGCTGCGGAGCGCCTTCAACGAGATCCTTCGCTTCCTTGAGGCCGAGACCGGTAATAGCTCTTACTTCCTTAATGACGTTGAGCTTGTTTGCACCAGCCGACTTAAGAATTACGTCGAACTCGGTCTTCTCTTCTGCTGCTGCTGCCGGAGCTGCGCCAGCTACTGCTGCTACTGCAACCGGTGCTGCTGCGCTTACACCAAGCTCTTCCTCGAGTTCCTTAATAAGCTGCGAAAGCTCCAATACGGTCATTCCCTTAATGAATTCCTTTACTTCTTCTTTTGTCATTGTTCTCTCCATAAATTAAAAAGTTTTGTAATTAAGCCTGATTTTCAAGTTTGTCTCTATATGCCCCAAGCAGGCGTACAAACGTTTCCGGAACTGCGTTAAGCAGCCGTACAAAATTCTGCGGTACAGCAAGCATTGTTGCAAGAAGTTTCGCTTGAAGCTCCTCTTTGCTCGGAAGATCTGCAAGTACCTCCACTTCCTTGGCTGTAAGAGTTTTTCCGTCAAGAACTCCGCACTTGACGGCGATGCTCTCATTCTTCTTTGCGACCTTTTTAACGATCTTTGCACCGCTGACCTGGTCGCCGAGCGAAATAACAAGAGCAGTCATTCCGGTCAGGAAAGGCGAAATTCCTTCGTAATCGGTTCCCTTTACCGCGATTTTCGCAAGAGTGTTCTTTACGACGAGAAGTTTTACGTTCTCATTCGCGCAGTCCTTGCGGAAAGGAGTGAAGGTCTCCATGTTTACGCCGTCGTAACTGATTACAACACAAGATGAAGCTTTGGAAAGCACATCGCGAATCTCCTCGATGATCTGTTGTTTCTTACTTCTTTCCATTAAAAAACCCCATCATTCAGATTCTGGTCATCGAAGAACAACGACAGGTCTCAGACAGGAAATTAAGCAAAAATGCACCTGACTTCTTCGACCAGAAAGATTATTAAAACTACTTTGCTTCGCTTACAAGAGCCGCTTCATCAATCTTGACTCCGGGACCCATTGTCGAGGAGATCGTGACTTTCTTGATGAATGCGCCCTTTGCGGTAGCAGGTTTAAGCTTCTGAAGGTCTTTGATAAACTCTATGACGTTGTCATAAATCTTATCGGGACCAAAGCTGAGCTTACCGACCATGCAGCAGAGAACACCGGCCTTGTTGACCTTGAACTCAACACGACCCGCCTTTACAAGTTTAACTGCAGCGGCGATATCGTTGTTAACTGTTCCGAGCTTCGGGTTCGGCATCAAACCTTTTCTACCGAGGATCTTACCGAGCTTACCGATCTTGCCCATCATTGCCGGAACGGTGACCAGTTTGTCAAAGTCCGTCCACTCTTCCTGCATGATCTTATCGATAAGTTCTTCACTACCGTAGAAATCTGCACCGGCATTCTTCGCCTGCTCAACCATATCTGCAGGAACGATCGCGCAAACTCTTACGACTTTGCCGACTCCGTGCGGGAAAACAGTTGCGCCTCTGACCATCTGGTCGGATTTTTTCGCGTTGATACCGAGATTGATCGCAAGCTCTACGGTTTCGTCAAATTTTTTCGACGCGCTCTTCTGAAGGATCTCAACAGATTCCTTGACGGAATACTTCTGGTTTCTGTCGAAATTTTTCGCCGCGTCTCTAAGTCTTTTTCCACAAGCTGCCATTTTCGCCTCCACTACTCTACGTTAATACCCATACTGCGAGCAGTACCGGCAACAATCTGTTTTGCAGCTTCAATGTCTGTCGTGTTGAGGTCGACGAGTTTCATCTTCGCGATCTCTCCGATCTGATCCCACGACAGGGTTCCGATTTTCTTTTTGTTGGGCTCCCCGGATCCTTTACTCTGGTCTAAAGCTTTCATAAGCAGCTGGGAAGCAGGCGGAGTCTTCGTGATGAAGGTGAATGATCTGTCGCTGTAAATCGTGATGACTACAGGGATTACATACCCCTTCTGTTCCTGAGTCCTTGCATTGAAAGTTTTGCAGAACTCCATGATGTTTACTCCGTGCTGACCGAGCGCAGGACCAACGGGAGGAGCCGGATTTGCAGCAGCCGCAGGGATCTGCAGCTTTACGTTTGCTACGATTTTCTTAGCCATTGTTTACTCCTCTTAAAAAAAGTTAATCCTCAACCTTCTCAACCTGTGAGAAGTTAAGCTCGACGGGTGTAGAACGCCCAAAAATATTAACAAGAACATCCAACTTTTCTTTGCCTTCCTTGACATCGTCAATCGTGGCCTTGAATCCGGCAAAGGGACCGTCCTTGATGAGGATCTCTTCGCCTTTTTCAAACATGATGGTCGATACGGTTGAAAGCCCGCCCTCTTCCATCATCTTTCTTATCTTCAGGATCTCGGCATCCGGAATGACCGTCGGAGCGGAGAAGCCCTTCTGGGTCCCGTATCTCTTCCTCTCCCCGATAAAGATCGGCTTCCTTGCAGAACCGACAGCCTTTATGAGGAAAAGCGTATCCTCCGTGAAATCCATCTGGATGAAGAGGTAACCGGGATAAAGGTTTCTCTTTACAAGTTTCTTCTTCCCGCCTCTTTTCTCCTCTACCTCAACCTCGGGAACGATAATCTCGCCGAAAGAGCTCTGCATCCCCCTATCTTCAATAAGCTTGAGGATAGAGTCTCTGAGTTTAGCCTCGTGGCCGGACTGAGTGTATATTGCGTACCATTTCATGCGAAATCACCGACACTAGTAGATAAGTCTTGCGAGGTTCGACCAAATGAGATCAAAAACGACAAAAACAACGATCATTATGCCGACAAAAACGAATACGGAAATTGTCGTTACCTTTGTCTCTTCCTTTGTCGGAGCTACGACCTTCTTAAGTTCATCGATAGCCTTTTGCAGCTGATCGAGATAGAACCCGTTTCTTCCTTTCCAAAAATAGAGTGTGAGTCCGGCCGCAAGAATGAAGCCGACGATATTTTTCAGAGGAGGCAGAAAGGATATCAGTCTCAAATCTGCTACGTCGATCGCCCTTATTCCCAGAACAGCGTCTGACATCTGAGTCAGGAAATAGAGCAGAACAAGGAAAAAAACAATATAAGAAGCGAATATTATGTTTCTGTCTTTCATATTATCCTCAAAAAACTAGATGGCAGGCCAGGCAGGAATCGAACCCGCAACCCTCGGTTTTGGAGACCGATGCTCTACCAATTGAACTACTGACCTGCATCGATATCACTAAATCTTGACCTCTTTGTGAAGCGTGTGCTTCCTGTCGTGAGGACAATACTTCATGATTTCCATCTTGTCAGCTGTATTCTTTTTGTTTTTCATTGTCGTGTAATTTTTTCTCTTACACTCGGAACAGCTGAGAGCAATTTTAACTCTTGCTCCTACTTTTTTCTTCGATCCCATTTTTACACCTACAAAAACTATTCGATTATCTTAGAAACGACACCTGAACCAACCGTTCTTCCGCCCTCTCTGATCGCGAAGCGGAGCTGCTCGTCCATTGCGATGGGCTGAATAAGGGTTACTTCGATCTCTACGTTGTCGCCCGGCATTACCATCTTCGTTCCTTCCGGAAGCTTCAATGTTCCCGTAACGTCCGTCGTTCTGAAGAAGAACTGCGGTCTGTAACCGTCAAAGAACG
>Ga0310690_10009035_pt1 | contig 12550 bp, 11 predicted proteins | sample AusTroGonzalo_MG_2_FD_207661 | JGI IMG/M metagenome (GOLD analysis project Ga0310690, IMG submission 207661) | Bovine rumen microbial communities from tropical cattle in Woodstock, Queensland, Australia - Gonzalo_04 (v2) (version 2) | ecosystem: Host-associated > Mammals > Digestive system >...
ACTGACCACATTCACTTATACGGTACAAATGTATGGCAGTAACAACGAAGAGACCATCAAATCATTTTCTGTTCAGGCAAGAACCGAAGACGGAGACTTGTTAGGCAACAAATATGTTGTGGAAACGGATTTCACCATTCCTGTATTTCCTTACAAAATAAAAGACATGCAAGTGAGTGTGGATGGCAATGATGTGACCGTTACATGGGAGAAAAACAACAATGTCAAGTTTTATTATCTTATTGCCTACGATAAGAAAGCTGGCTACAGTCGTTATGAGACCGTCATAACAGGTGAAAACACCCACACCTTTAAACTATATGTCGGAAGTACTTATAACATTGCGCTGTTTTCATACGATGAAAACGCAGTGGATATTTACAACAACAGTGGTTATAGAGGCTCTTCCATTCAAGAAATTGAAGTTACTGCGGAAATAGATTACAGTCCATATAATCTTCAACTGTCAATTGACGGTTCTACCGCCACCCTTGAATGGGATGTGCCGGAAGGTGTGGACTACTGCTATCAGTCGATATATGACAACAATGAACAACGACTCGTTTTCGAGCGCATCAACAGCGACAGCCGCCATTATACCGCAACATACACATTCACTCAGGCAGGCACCTATTCGTGGAGTGTGGTATCCGGCATTGAAAGTTCAAGTTGGTTTATATCGGTTTGGAAAGCGGTTGAACCTTTCGAGATAACTGAGATAAATCCGACCGCCTTGACAGGTACAAACGTTGAAAATATGAATATCCGCAAGGTGATGCGCGACGGCGTGATGTATATCCTTATGCCGGACGGGAGGATCTATAACTTACAAGGCGCAGAAGTGCAATAAACCGTTAACAGGCGCATTTTCAGAGACGGTGTGAGCATCTTCCTCTTTTGAGAGACGGTGCACACACCGTCTCTACGTGCGAGCAGTTGCATGGCCTGTTCGTGTGCTTTCCAATGAAATATTGTCATCCAGTCTTCGGTTTATCTCATGTATACCGCAGACTTTGTGTAGGTTAGGAAGAAAAATGCATTTTTTTGAAAAAAAGTTGCTTTTTTGGTGATAGATTTTGGCTGTTTTCTGCCTCTATAATATTATGAAGGGGGATATATTCTGCAGAATGGTCCGATTGTGCCTATTCGCATCAAAAATTGTGCCGGACCATGCCTGACAGTAACAGGCCGGAACAGGACAATACAAATCGCACCATCGAATCTTTGCATCATGATAATCAACGGAAAGCGGAACCGGTCATGTGGCCTGACATCGTATCGTATCCGCATCTCTTTCTGCGGAACAGAAAGGAGAGGAAGAACAGAGGGATAAAAAGAAATAGAGACGGTTCCTCATATTTTGCGAAAAAGATTTGTATTTCTACAGATTTTGTTGTACCTTTGCGCGGAAATTTGTACCGTGCATGTGGAGTGCCTTTGCGCGGACGTTCGGAATACAAGCAACAAAACACAACAAACATCTCTATACAAGACACTGTATGATAAACAGAACAATGGTCCGGACATGTGTAGTGCAAACCCTGTTCGCCTACTACCAGGACCCCGGCAAGACACCTCTGACCGCAAAGAAAGAACTGCTGAACAGTTATTCGAGCATTTACAGCCTCTACATGCTTCTGCTCGATTTCGTCAACGAACTGACCATGTATGCGAGTACGCAACTGGAAGAGGCTTCCAGCCGTGCACGGGTGACACATCAGGACTGGCAAGCAAACCGCCGCTTCGTGGACAACAGACTGAGCGCCAATGTATTCGAGAACCGCGAACTGAGACACTACATGCAGGAGCGCCACCTGAACTGGGATGCGGGCATGAACGCCGTAGCCGCCGTGTACAAGGAACTGAAAAACACGCAGTTCTACAAAGACTACATGCAGGCAGAGACGAACCGCTACATCGACGACCGCCGGCTATGGAAAAAGATATACACGCTGCTGCTTCCCGGAAACGAGGCCTTGGAATCGGCGCTGGAGGAGATGGAGGTGGTTCTGGACGCAAGCCACTGGACGACAGAGATGGACGTAGTGCTGAGTTATGTGCTGAAGACCCTCAAACAACTGCCCCCCGAACCGGACGCCGACGCGAAACTGCTTCCGATGTTCGACTCGGAACAGGAACTGCAGTTCGGCACCGACCTGTTGGACTACGCGCTGACACACCATACGGAATACGGCGAACAGATTGCCGCGCACCTTCGCAACTGGGAGGCCGAACGAGTGGCCTACATGGATCGCATCATTCTGGAAACGGCGCTTGCGGAGATACTGAATTTTCCGGACATCGCATTGGAAGTGTCGCTGAACGAGTATCTTGAAATAGCCAAAGAATACAGCGGCGAGAAAAGCCACCTGTTCATCAACGGCATTCTGGACGAGATACTGAAAAACATGAAAGAAGACAACAAACTAATTAAAAACATAAGACAATGAAAACAATGATTTTACTGCAAGCCGCCCAACAACAAGGAGCTGCCGGTTGGAGTTTCTGGCTCATGATGATTCTAATCTTCGTAGTGTTCTACTTCTTCATGATCCGCCCGCAGACTAAGAAACAGAAAGAACTCCAGAAACAACGCGAGGCGTTGAAAAAAGGAGACAAAGTGGTGACAGCCGGCGGCATCTACGGTATCGTGAAGGAAGTGCAGGAGACTTCTTTCCTGATTGAGATTGCAAAAGATGTAATCATCAAGGTGGACAAAGGAAGCGTCTATGTGTCAGCCGATGACGCACAGCAGCAGAACGACAAAGACAGCGAAAAGAAATAAATGCACTGGAGCAAAGAGATACTCATATTCCTGCTCTTCCTCACCTTCTCGGGCATCGTATGGTTTGTACATGCAAGCGACCGGCACCGCCAGCACGGACCGGCAGATGACGGAACCGCCGAACAGGAAATGGCGAATCAGGATGCCGTCACGGAGAAGAAAGTGCTGTTTGCCGTGGAAGTGATGGACGTACCGGAAGACCGCATTCTACGGGTATTCCCGTCATCCGTATCGGTGTATCTGCGCGTTCATGTGAGCGACTTCGAGTCAGCCGGCACGGAAGGCGTGCGGGTATGGTGCACCTACCCCACCCGCAACACGGACGCACTGATTCTGCACACAGACGTGACTGACCCGCGGATACTTGGCGTGAGAACCGAACCCGACAAAGTGGAATACCTTGTTGAATATCCCTAACCAAGCACAAACACCCATGAAAAAAATACAAATGGTGGATCTGCAGACGCAGTACCAGGACATAAAAAACGAGATTGACCGCGGAATCGCCGAAGTGATAGAAAGCGCCGCGTTCGTGAAAGGCCCTGTTGTAGAGTCTTTCGCACGGCATTTGGAAACCTACACGGGAGCCAAGCATGTCATCCCCGTGGGTAACGGCACCGACGCGCTGCAGATAGCCCTGATGGCCCTCGGCCTGAAGCCGGGAGACGAGGTAATCACCCCAACCTTCACTTTCATCGCCACAGCGGAAGTGGTGGCTCTGCTGGGCCTGACACCGGTGGTGGTGGATGTGGACTGGGAGACGATGAACATGTCGCCGGAAGCCGTCCGCCGCGCCATCACACCCAAGACGAAAGCCATCGTGCCGGTACACCTGTTCGGACAATGTGCCGACATGACCGGCATCCTGCGCATCGCCGAAGAGCACCATCTGTATGTCGTGGAAGACGCCTGCCAGGCTATCGGTGCCCGCTATACTTTCCCTAACGGCCGAACGATGCAGGCCGGCACGATGGGAACCATCGGCTGCACGAGCTTCTTCCCCTCAAAGAACCTCGGCTGCTACGGCGACGGCGGCGCACTCTTCACCAACGATGACGAGCTGGCGGCACACATCCGCGCCATCGCCAACCACGGCATGGTGGTGCGCTACCACCACGACGAAGTGGGTGTCAATTCACGTTTGGACAGCATCCAGGCAGCCGTACTGGAGGCCAAGCTGCCCCATCTGGACGCCTACACGGAAGCCCGCCAACGGGCCGCCGCCGTGTATGACCGTGCTTTTGCAGGCAACAGGCATCTGCTGATTCCCGGACGGAGAACCGACTCGACCCACGTATTCCACCAATACACCCTCCGTCTGCAGGACACCGACCGCACACGCATACAGGCCTTCCTGGCCGAACGCGGCGTACCGTCGATGGTCTATTATCCGATTCCCCTGCACCTGCAGAAAGCCTATCAAGACCCGCGCTACAAGCAGGGCGACTTCCCCGTGGCCGAACGCCTGAGCGGATGCGTCCTGAGCCTGCCGATGCACCCCTGCCTTGACGAAGAACAACTGGAGCACATCACCCGCAGCGTGACAGAAGCCGTCGACTGAAGAAAAACAGAAAGACCATGCAAGGACTGAGTTTGCAACAACAGCAGAAAATGCAGCAGAAGCTGTCGCCCGCCCAGATACAGGTGGTGCGTCTGTTGGAAGTGCCCTCATGCGAACTCAGCCAACGCATCAATGACGAACTGCAGGAGAACCCCGCCTTGGAAGAAGCCGAACGCTATCCTGACAGGCCCGACACCTCCTCTGCAGAAGACAGCTACGAAGACAACACACCGGAGGAATACCGCAATCCGCTGCAGAACGAGGATTTCGACTACGACGCCTACATCCAGGATGACGAGACACCCGACTACCGGCTGCATGCCCTGCACGACAGGGACGAGGACAACACATCCGATATCCCGCTGACCGCAGGCGTAAGTTTCGTGGAACATCTGAAAAGCCAGGTATATTTGACCAAGATGGACAAGCCGCAACGCCATGTCGCCAAATTCATCATCGGCAATATCGACGAAGACGGCTACCTGCGACGCAGCGACGAGGAACTCTCTGACGACCTCGCCTTCCGGGAAGGGTTGCAGGTGCAACCGAAAGAGATAAACAACATCGTCCGCGAGATACAGCGTTTCGACCCGCCCGGAGTAGGAGCACACAACCTGAAAGAATGCCTGCTCATCCAACTCCGGCAACAACCGCGGACCGAAGTCGCTGCCTTGGGCATCCGCATTCTGGAGGAGTGCTTCGACGATTTCAGCAAGCGGCATTTCGACAAGGTATGCCAGCGGATGGGTATCAGCGACAGCATGCTCAAACAGGCCATTCAGGAAATCACGCGGCTGAATCCCCGCCCCGGAAACGCCTGGTCGGGCACCGTCTATGACCGCCACCAGACCACCGTCATCCCTGATTTCTTCGTCGAGAACCAAGACGGCGAACTGAAGATTTCGCTCAATACAGGCGATTTGCCGGAACTGCGCGTCAGCCGCGAATACAGCAACATGATTGAGGACTATGCCCGCAACGAGGCCAACCAGACCCCACAGATGCGGGAAGCCGTGCAGTTCGTGAAACAGAAAATCGACGCCGCCCGGTGGTTCATCGATGCCATCCATCAACGCAACGAGACCCTGATGCGCACCATGAGCGCCATCGTGAAGAAGCAGCACGACTTCTTCACGGAAGGAGAGGACACCTTCCTCAAACCGATGATTCTGCAGGACATTGCCGACATGACCGGCTATGACGTCAGCACCATCTCGCGCGTCAGCAACTCCAAATATGTCCAGACCGACTTCGGGATTTATCCGCTCAAGCATTTCTTCTCGGAAAGCATGACCAACACCGAAGGGGAAGAGGTGAGCACCCGCGAAATCAAGAAAGCGATGCAGGACCTTGTGGCCGCCGAGGACAAGCAGAACCCGCTGAACGACGACCAGCTGGTTATGGCCATGAAAGAGAAAGGCTATCGGATTGCACGGCGTACCGTGGCCAAATACCGCGAGCAACTGGGCATCCCCGTCGCCCGCATGCGCAAAGAAGTATGAAAAAAACGGTGAATATCGTGTGCAGGGGATTAAGTCTGCTGCTTTATCCGATGCTGATACCGACTTACGGAATGGTACTGTTCTGCCGGACTTTTTCCGCCACCATGTTTCCGATGCCCGCAGGCTATCAGCTGACCGTCTGTGCCGCCACATTATTCTTCACATGCCTGATACCGTTAAGTCTCATCCTTTTTCTGAAACAACGCGGCATCATCACCGACCTGTACCTTGAGGACCGCCGGCAGCGCTTGCGCCCCTATCTGTACAGCCTGACTGGTTTCATATTCTGGTGTATCTTCGTAGGATACACCCTGCATGCACCCGCCTTTCTTCTATGGACCGCCATCGGCGGAACCATAGCGCTGGGCGTCATAATGCTGGTGAATCTGCGCTGGAAAATTTCCGCTCATCTGTGCGGGATGGGAGGACTGACGGGAGGGATCGTATCCTATTGTCTGGCAAACGGGATATGGGCACCCGGCAGCATCAGTCTGCTGCTGTTCATCAGCCTGCTGCTCATGTTCGCCCGCATCTGCCTGCAAGCGCACACTGCGGAACAAACCGTTGCAGGATACCTCGTCGGCCTGCTATGCACCACCACGCCGAATCTGATTATCTATGTTTAACCTGCTGACCATAACAATCTGGCTGCTGACGTGCACCCCCGGACAGGAACTGTACGCACACTACGGACATACCGCCATCAGAGTGGAAGACACAGAGCGCCATACCGACCTGTGCTACAACTACGGCACCTTCTCCTTCGATACGGACCACTTCTACTGGAAGTTCGTCCGCGGAGAGACATGGTACATGCTCAGTGTGGAGCCGACCGAACAGTTCCTGTATGAATATATTGTAGAACGCCGGCCCGTCTATATCCAGGAACTGAACCTGACCGAAAGCCAGAAAATCCGGATTGCCGAAGCATTGGAAGACAACGCGAGTCCGGAAAAATGCGAATACCTGTACAATTTCGTGGAGGACAACTGTTCCACCCGCCCGTTCAGACTGCTGAAGGACGTCTTGGGCGACAGTCTGCGCTCCACATACACCGGACATGAGGGCGAGACATACCGGAACTACATCCGCCGATACACCCGCCGGTACACCGTGATAGACGGACTCATCAACATGATCTTCGGCGCACGGGCCGACCGCACCATGCACGGAGAAGACCGGCTTTTTCTACCAGAGGAACTGATGTTCCACATTCAGGAAGCCACGCTAGCCGACGGCACACCGCTGGTCAGACGCTCGCGTATCGCACCTTTCGTCATACGCCCCACACGCTGGTGGGAGAGTTATTTCCCTTATTTGGCGTTGTTCGCACTCGCCATGGCATGCCTCAGCTGGTATGACAGGAAACGCGGACGTCTGAGCTGGGGGGTTGATGCCGTATTGGGAGGGGGCTATGTCATATTGTTGGCACTGACCGTCTTTCTGACTTTCTTTTCCATCCATCCGTTAGTCGGTTTCAACTGGCGGTTGCTCGTTATTCCAACTATCCACGTATGCGCAAGACTACCTTATATATTACGCTGATACTGCTTGCCGGCATTCTGTTCCCGCTGCAGGCCGCGCCGCGTCTCACCGTCGTGGTGCTGGTGGACGGACTGCGTTCTGACAACCTGAACATGATGCAGCCATACTGGCCGACAGGCGGGTTGAGGACACTGACGGAGGAGGGACAGCAATTTGCCGTGCAGATTTCCCACCCTGTCTATGGCGGAGCGGAAACCGTGGCCACGCTGCTGACCGGCGAAACGCCTTCCACTCACGGCATCGCCATGAACCATTACTTCCAGCGTTCGGACCGCACCATCCACCCGATACTGGAGGATATGAACGAGAGCGGTATCGGAAGCATACACCATATTTCGCCGCGCCGCCTGCTCTCCCCTGCCCTGGCCGACCGTTTCCGCCTAACCTACGGGAAAGACACACATATCTTTGCCGTCGGTCAAGACCCGGAGACAACTGTTCTGATGGCCGGTCATGCCGCCGACGGCTGCTGTTGGATGAATCCTCAGACCCTGCAATGGGCAACCACCTCCTACTACCGTGCCGGCCTGCCCGCCACGGCCGATGCTGCCAATATCAGCGAACGCACTTCATTGATTCTTGAGCGAGAATGGCAACCGCGTATGGACATCAGGATGTACATGTATCCGACAGACCAGGAGACGAAAAACGGTTTCTCATACCGAAATGGCAAATATCTGACACAAGTACCAGCCATCAATACTCTGACCATAGAACTGGCCCTGGCCCTCCAGAAAGAAGAACATTTGGGCGAGGATAGTACGCCCGACCTGCTGCTCCTGCAACTGACCACCTGCACTCCGAAAGCCACCGGAGACCTCATCCGTTCCGCCGAACAGGAGGACATACATCTGGCTCTGAACCAGGATTTTGGCTACCTGATGGAACAACTGCACAAACGTGTCGGAAAACACAACCTGCAACTGCTGGTGGCAGGTATCCCCCGACAGGGAATTCCTCCCGAAAGCATGGAAGCCATCGGCATGCCGGTAAGAAGGTTCAATGTGGACCGTGCTGCCGCCCTCACAAACGCCTACCTGATGGCTATCTACGGGCACGAGCGCTGGGTGGACGGCGGATGCGGACAGGCCATCTACCTGAACCGTCTGCTCTTGGAACAGAAGAAAATACCCATCGAAAACATACGACAGCAAGTGGCCGATTTCCTGATGGACTTTGACGGAATCCGCGTGGCACATCCCCTCCAGGAAGCATGTCTGGACCCGCTAACTGCCGCATCGATGAACAAACTGTCGGCAGGAGATGTGGTTTTCGTCCTGCAACCGGGTTGGCAACTGTCGGCAGGAGAAGAAAACGCCGCCACAGACCACGTGCTTGAAGAGACACCGGACATCCCGCTGCTGCTATGGACGGAGGGACGCAAGGAACAACTCCGAACAAATCTTGTCCCGTCAGACATCATCCAACTGATAACCAACAACTGACCTTATAATTATCATGTTATTCTACGAAATCAAAATCAACTATCAACGCCAGACCGGCGAAGACAATCCAGGTAACGTAAAAGAGACCTACCTGGTGGAGGGACTTAACTGCGCCGATGTGGAGACGCGCCTGATGGAGGAAATCAAGCCCTTCGTCTTCGGCGAAGTGGAAGTGCCCAGTTGCCGCAAAATGCAATTGTACGATATGATTCCATCGCCCGACGGCGACCGCTGGTTCAAGGGACGTGTGGAACTCATCACCGTGGAGGACAACGGCAAAGAAACCCGCAAAGCCGTATCAATTCTGGTGCAGGCGTCATCCATAGAAACCGCGGTCAAGAGCCTGAAACATCATCTGGAGAACCTGGACTGCGAAATCGTAGCCGTAAATCGCTCGCCCATTATAGAGGTATATCGTGCCGTATGACCCCCCTGAAGATTGACATACCCGCCACCTTGCGCGCCAAAGCACCCGACATGTATGTGCCGCCGTTCGTAGTGCATTGGTTGGAGCGTATCGCCCACGTCAAGCAAATGAACCGTTTTCTGGAGGAACATCCGGAAGAACGTGATTTCGAGTTCGCCCGTGTGCTGCTTGAAGACGAACTGCACTGCACCTTTTCCACACAAGGAACGGAAAACATCCCGCAAACGGAACAACTTCTGCTCTTTGCCGGCAACCATCCGCTCGGCGGACTAGACGGCATTATTCTGGCTCTGTTGCTCGGCCAACAGCGTAACTACAAAATCCGGCTGATTGTGAACGACCTGCTGATGAATGTAAAGCCTTTGGCGGGACTGTTCGTGCCGGTGAACAAAGTCGGGAGGCAGAACCGCGAATACGCAAAAAGGCAGGAGGAGGTATGGCAATCGGACAACGACATACTCACCTTTCCTGCCGGAGCCTGCTCACGGCTGCAGCACATCAAGGGTGAAGGTTGGGTAATACGCGATCTGACTTGGCAGAAATCCTTCATCCGTCATGCTGTCCAATACCGGCGTGACATCATACCAGTTTATTTCGACGGCCAGAACTCCTCTTTCTTCTACCGTCTGGCTCTTTGGCGGAAACGGCTGGGGATTCGGACCAACATCGAGATGCTCTATCTGGCTGACGAGATGTACAAAGCCAGCGGGAAGCACTTTGCCGTCCGAATCGGGAAACCTGTCCCCTACACCGTATTTGATTCTTCGCGCACCCAACTGGAATGGGCGCAATATGTAAAAGATATCGTTTACAATCTATGAAAGACATCATCGAAAAAGTAGAACGCGACCTGCTGAAAAAAGAACTGAACAAAAAGCATTTCCTGCGTCCGACCAACAAGGCAGGCAATGAGATTTACGACTTCACCGCACAAGAAGCCCCTAACCTCATGCGCGAAGTGGCTCGTCTGCGTGAACTGAGTTACCGCACTTCCGGCGGTTCTAAAGGCGAGGAACTGGATATGGACGAGGCGGACATCATGCAGCCTAATCCCTATCATCAGCTGATAGTATGGGATCCCGAGCATGAAGAGATAGTCGGCGGATACCGTTATCTCTGCTGCAAGGACTGCAGTTTTGCAGAGAACGGACAACCTAACATCACTTCTGCCCACCTCTTCCGCTATACGGATTATTTCATCCGCAACTACCTGCCCTCCACAATTGAATTGGGACGTGCTTTCGTACAACCCATGTATCAAGAACGCGAGATGGGCATCAAGGCTCTGTTTGCGCTGGACAACATCTGGGACGGCATCGGCGCCGTTCTGTACAACCACCGCGACACCATACGCCATCTGATTGGGAAAGTGACCATCTACAGACAATTTGACGACATATCTCGCAACCTGATTTTCGCCTATCTGCGCCGCTATCACTTTGATTCCAAAGGGCTGTTCTTTCCGTACAAACCGGTTGATATTTCGTGCGAAGCCCAGGAAATGGCCGACGACATATTTACAGGCGACGACCCTGTGTTCAACTACCAGATACTGCAACGGGCGGTACGTGCACGCGGAACAGTGGTTCCGGCGATGTTCTCCGCCTATTTCAATGTGACCAACAACCTGCAGTATTTCGGCTCCACCGAAAACGACGAACTCGCCAACGTCTATGAAAGCGGCATCATGATTAATACCGATGACATCAACCAGGATAAGATGACCCGCTACATCGGTGTCTATATAGACTATCTGAAACGCCTTTTCATCGAGCGCAAACACCGCACAACCGCATCAAAGAAAAAGAAGTGAGCAGCATATCGCAACATATCGCCGCCATACGCAAGAATCTGCCAGAGAATGTAAGGCTGCTCTGTGTCAGCAAGTTCCAGTCTGTGGAAGCCATACGCGAAGCCTATGATGCCGGTGAGCGTGACTTCGGCGAAAGCCGTGTGCAGGAACTGCTGGAGAAGCAGAAAGTCCTCCCAAAAGATATCCGATGGCATTTTATCGGACACCTGCAGACCAACAAGGTAAAGCAGATTGTACCATTCATCCATCTGATTCACAGTGTGGACAGTCTGCGGCTGATGGAGGCAATCAACCGCGAAGCGGAAAAAGCAGGACGAATTGTGGACGTATTGCTGGAATTGCATGTCGCACGTGAGGAGACCAAGACAGGCTTTGCTGCCAACGAACTCCCTACGGACTTCACGGCTTATAAGAACCTGCACGTAAGCGGAGTGATGGGCATGGCGACCAACACGGACGACATGCAGGAGATACGCCGCTGCTTCCGCGCCATCCGCGATGCGGGCCAAAGTCTGCCGGTCAGGAATCCCATCGTCTCGATGGGAATGTCTGGCGACTACCAGGTGGCCGTTGAAGAGGGAGCGACCATGGTGCGGGTTGGGTCTTCCATATTCGGAGACAGGCATCCGCAGCCGCGTCTGCCGATGGCTGTGGTGACACTGCTTCTGCTACTGCTGTCCTGCCTCCCGATGAATGCCCGAACAACCCGCATCTACGGCTATGTGCTGGACGAGCAGAATGTCGGGATTGAGATGGCCAATGTCTATCTGAGCGACGGACTGACCGGCACCACCACTAACCGGAACGGCTACTACTCGCTGACCGTGGCGATGGAGGATACTGTGGTTCTGACCTTTTCAATGCTCGGGTATGCCACACTCCGACAACAGGTATTCACAGAATCGGACGTACTGAATATCAATGTCATGCTTCCGGAGGAAGCCTCTGTTCTGCAGGACGTGGAAGTACGGGGTATGAAAATACAGACCGGCATGATGGACCGCACGGATGCCGAAGTAGTACGTGTGATGCCGGATGCAACGGGAGGAAGTATTGAGAGTCTGCTCATCACTTTCGCAGGGGTGAGCCAGAACAACGAACTCTCCACCCAGTACAATGTGCGAGGGGGCAGTTTTGATGAAAACAGCGTCTATGTGAACGGCATTGAAGTTCATAGGCCATTGCTGATACGCAGCGGACAACAGGAAGGACTCAGTTTCGTAAATCCGAACATGGTGGAATCAGTGGACTTCTCGGCGGGAGGCTTCGATGCCAGATACGGAGACAAGATGTCGTCGGTGCTGGACATCCAGTACAAACGCCCCACCCGACTCGAGGCAACCTTGAGCGCCAGTCTGCTCGGTGCAAACGCTTATGTCGGATGGGGGGATTCACTGCAAAGCCAGATGCACGGACTGCGTTACAAAACCTCCAAATACATGCTCGGGGCACTGCCCACCAAAGGCAACTAC
>Ga0310690_10009036_pt1 | contig 12549 bp, 10 predicted proteins | sample AusTroGonzalo_MG_2_FD_207661 | JGI IMG/M metagenome (GOLD analysis project Ga0310690, IMG submission 207661) | Bovine rumen microbial communities from tropical cattle in Woodstock, Queensland, Australia - Gonzalo_04 (v2) (version 2) | ecosystem: Host-associated > Mammals > Digestive system >...
TGTGGATACTTCTACAGGTGCGAAGTTATCATTAAACAAAGATGCAGGATGGCAGTTCCAGGCACCTGAAGAAGGAGATTCTGATTATGACGATTTAACACATCACAATCCTGCATATGCATATATCGATCTGAGTGTGTTTGCGGATAATATGGCAGAAGATGCAATATTAACTCCAGCATTTGATATAGCATGTAAAGAACGTCATAATGAAACTGAGATGGAAGACAGGTTATTGTTTAACGATTCTAAATCAGGCATGCATATTGACGCTTCATCTGAGATATCAGATAATGGTGTATCTAAGAAGAATGGTGTTATATATGACTTAGGTGACTTCGATGGTTTACCTCCATACTTCCAGTACATGTTACCTGAAACAATCCATCGTATCCATACAGAGATTTATTCAATCAATCAGAAGTTATCTTTAAAAGAAGAACCAATTCAACGTGGTACTGCAGCATTAATTCTTGATACTGCAATTCCTCAGATTGAAGCAGACATGCTTCTGGATAATCTCAATCTCAGTATCACGTATAACTACGAAGTTGGTAGAAGATTTGATACAACGGAACCTCCACTTGATGAGAAGAATGCATTATCCGAAGTTGTATATGTTGATCCATATAACTTCGGATGTTCATCTCAGGCTAAATATGTATTGAATCATAAATTCATTTATCATGGTAATCGTGTATTCTCTCTTGGTAAAACTGGTTTAGACCCAGAGAAAGAAATCGGTCGTGTATATTATGTATCGAATGATGATATCAAATACAAGAATAATGAACTCTTAAATGAGTATCAAAAGAAACCGGGATTAACTTTAGCAAGAATATGTGACATTCCAACCTCATTCTTAGAGTTAATTCAGATACCATATAAATCTCCTGCGATTGTAATTGATGAATTATACGTAAGATCAGAATGCTCATTCAAAGAATCAGAAAAGTATGATTTATGGTATGACAAACATCCAACCTTAGTCAACCAGAATGGTAGATACATATTTGAATATTATCAGGATCTGAATACTATTATGGGTCAGACATGGATGAACATTCATTATCCACATGCAACAAATCTTATCGGTAAACTTAATCTTGAAACAGATGCTGGTGTAAACTTCGTATGGGAAGTTGGTCAACCTGGTTCGGGATATGCTCCGGGAGATATCTTAGCGACTATGGTTGGTGGACAGAAAGTTGAGTTCACAGTTCATTCAGCTCCAGATGGAGAATTAGCAATCATTATTGGTGAATGGATTAATTATGATTTTGATAAATCATTATTCCCATCTCAGTATACTTCATTCCCGTTATCTAACATAAGCTCATCTGGTTCAGGTGGTACAGCCATTGCACATATCTATGATGATAAGTGGGCTTCATTCGTTCAAGGAACAGCTCCAACTCAGGAAACATTCTATGCATTAAAGAAAGACTCATATGAGAATGTATGGGTTTGGGAATATGATGTTGTAAACCACACATGGTTCCAGACAGACAATCAGCTTACGGGTGTTAAGGTAACTCCGAATTATTATGATACGGATACTTATGATCGTTTATCAAGAACGACTACAAGCACATTCATCAGAAATATGTTATTGAATACATCATGCTGTAAGTATACTCCAAATATTGTATATGATACTGATACGGTTGAAGTTACAGGTATTGATCCGAATGATGTTGAAACTGGAGTTGATTTATCAGATCAGATAGTACGTGCAAATATTCAGAATGGTTCATACTTACTGTACACAGAAAATGATTCTGTTTACCTTAAGATTTGTGCTGATAATTTCATAGATGGAATTGATCCATATACATTACCAAGATTCCATAATCTGAATGTATCTCAGTATACAAATCATTCAAACAAATTAATGATTCATTCATATGGTAATGAGAAAACACAGATGGTTCCATTCATATATAATCCATTTAAGACAACCAAGGAACATTATTCTTCAGATGGTAAACTTCATCGTGATGGTAACAAATTAATTTCTGACTATTATGATGATTACGTTGTTGATGGTTTCTTATCGAATAACCTTTATGAATATAATGTTTATAAAATGAATTCTGATGTTAAACAGACACGTGAACTGTTAGAATCACAAACTCGTGAAGGAGTTATTTACTTCATTCAGGAGAACTTCCCAGACTGTCATTTACTTGAATATGAAGGAACTAAGTTTGAATGTGATAAGGAAACATTAATCGATTACGCAATGACAAATTATTCTCTTAATCCATTATACAAGAAGAATGATATTGACAAATTACGTACGATGAATGATAAGGTTGAAGAATCTATATCTGGTACAACAGTTGGAGATGGTGAACAGTTAACTGGATGGTTTGAATGGGTTAATGATTACCACGATCCAGATGTAAAGATCAATGGTATTCAGGATCATTCAGAACGTTTCAAGATATTCAAACTCATATCTTCAACATTCGTAAATCTTAATGCTTTAAGAATTTATGATGAGTATGATAATGATATTTCTGAACATGTATTATTAATCTTCAATGAAGTAGCATATCTGTTCTCGTATGCAGATCAGACCTGGTTTAAATTACATAATATGGAGGGATAACGAATGGATCTTACAGAATACTATTTAGGTATTAACACAGTCATGATGCTTTTGGAACAAGAACGAAAGCATTGGTTACTGAGCACAAATAAAAAGAAAACGTCTCAAGATAAACGCACCGGTGATAGTTATCTTGGACAGATCGACAACAGAGGTACATCTGTTATTGCAGAATCAGTTAAACTCGGTACAAAGTATTCAGCAATCAAATCAATCAGATACGTAGATTCAGAAATGAATAACGTATTAAATCCAGACTTTAATGCATTCCCATATACAAACTCATTTGATGGTGCAATCATTGCACGTATCATTTCATCTCAGTATGTAACTTCATCTGATAGAGTACATTACTATCTGAAGTTTACGAACTGTGAAGAATGCACAATTCCAATGGGTGCTGGAAATGGTACTTCAGATGTTTATCCGTTTAAATGGATTAAGACAACGACAGCTCCAACAATCTGTCTCTTAGATCCTGCTACATCTGAAATATTATCAGAAAAGAGTTGTGCAACGAATGCAACAAACTGTACATACTTCTATCCGTTAGATGAAGGATTACAGCCGTTACCAGTTACACATACCGGTACAACATATCAGACACATGCTGTTGATTCTGATGCTTATATTGGTTATCCATTATACTGGTTTAACTGTGATGAGTTTGTTCAGATGAACAGAATGAGTCTTGATTATTGTGATGATTACTTTGCATTCGGTAATGCTCCAACAAAACAGTTCAATGAAGTTTCGTTGTATACTGGTTTAGGTATCACTCCAGGTGGAGATAGTATGTCCGATTACAAAGTTCAAGTAACTGGTGAATTCTCAAATGATGCATCCGACTTTAATAAGCCAATCAATAAAATATTCAGATTCATCAATACATCAACAACCGCATATACGGATGCAACAATTCAGTGTTCTGATTCTGCTGAGTTTGATGTATTCATGGCAGAGAACAGTGCTTGGACATATGTCAATGCAACAACATATGAAATCCCATGGGATTCATTTGAAGTCGAAGATGGTAAACCTGTTAAACCGATATTCGAAATCGAGATAACTCCTAAGGGTATAACAGCATACAATACAACTGATACTGGTGCTGCCGGTTTCTCGGCTAAGACTACAATGTCATTCGATTCAGATGCTTCAAATAAATATGTACAGGATCTGTATAATTGGGAAGGATTACCAGAAGGAATATCAGAAAGAATTAACCGAGGTGAAGGAGCAGTTGTGTATGCAGTCCATGATGTACCGACTGTATCATCTCCGGAAGACAGACAAACAGCTGCATTAATTCTTGATCCAGGTGATATGGATGATGTGGATAATGATAAAGGACGAGTATTCGTATTATCAAACGATCCAATCAGATATGAGAATAATGCTACACTGGAACATCCAAAGCCAGCAAGAACAGCTGCAAGAATTTGTGATATCCCAACTTCAGTAGTTCAGTTATCCAACATAACTGGTTTAGCACCAACAAATGTTGTGGATAAGAAATACGTAAGAAGTGAGTGTTCATTCACTGAAGAAGATAAGGATAGATTATACAATACTCTTGGAAGCAGATGGGTACGTCCAACTCATTTAGATGCTGATGGAGATCCTGTAATCGATGATCCGGATGCAGGAAACGAATTCGTATTCAATAGTGAAAGATACTTAAACAGAGTAGACTTAATAAACAATAACGAATTCAGGGAATACACAAATCTGAATCCTATGGTTGATCCATATGATGTTTCAGTTGCATCAATCATAAACGGTGGTCAAGATTATGTAGTGAATGATTCAGGCTTAATCATAGTCGGTGGTTTCTCATTCACATACGTAGTTCAGGAAGTAAACGCAGCAGGTTCAGTAACCAGAGTTGTTATTGGTCCAAGTAAAGAAGGAGAAATCAACTTATCCAACTTTGATATGATGGAAGGTTTGAGTGGTGTTACAGCAACATATGGTTCATCACCATTAACTGGAGATGGCGTAGGATTACAGATCAGAATGAACATTGCAAATTATGCAGATATCTTAACTAAGAAAGATGAGATATATCCTGATCTGTTTGCTCTGGTTATTGAAGGAGATGGATTATGGTTATACACATATAAGATCACACCATCATCTCCGGAAACTCCAAAGTTAGGTTTCTGGGTTAAGGTATCTAAGATATCAGATGCAGAGTCTTCCTCATTATCAATTGACGAAGGATTATCTACAACTGATTCTTATATTAACTCAATCATTCCGACTACACGTGAATTACCTGTAGCAAGAAATGCAGCTGGTCAATCATTAACAACTCTCGAAGCTTTAACGACTGCATCATGCATAAACATTGTTGATACAGAAAAGACACCGATTAAACTTGATACAGACAATCGTTCTGTTGATATGAATAAGTTTGTTTGCGATGGAGTGAAAACATCCGTTGCATCATACAAAAATTTCGACTCAGTTCTGTATACTCTTAAGGCTTCGAATCAGTTAACATACGATTCATATCTGTTATGGAGATGGGAATCTGAAACTGATCCAACCAATAAGAAGTTTGAATATGCGATCTGTAGAAGATCATTCAACAATTATCAGTCTACAGATACTTATTCATTATTACCAAATAATGATCTTAAGTACAAACAGTATGTTCATACAAACGCAGGTACAGTTGTAACATGGAGTGTTGATAAAGTTAATCAGATGGTATGGGTATATAATCCTGCATCAACAATCATTGAAAAGTACACAGTAAATCAGTATGGTAAAATACATATTGATTATGTTAACTCGACATGGGATAAAGTTGAAATCAGAGATGATAACGATGGTAATCTCATTCCAGTTGTTAATGAAAATCATCAGATGCTTTGGAATGTTGCAACAAACAATCCATATCAGGTTTACTATGAACCAACCCATGATGATCCAATTTATCAACAACCTGAGTATGTTGCATTCGAAGATGTTGTTGTTGGATCTGATGCTACATCAATCAATACACAACATAACCCGATGGGTTCTTGGGCATTGGTATATCCACGTTCACAAACATACAAAGTCAGAATCAATGGTAATGAAACAAATACCGATCTGATTGATATGGGAATAGTTCGTGCATCCAACATATCAGGTGACGTTAAGGTTGCTGATATGAACGGAATAGATGTATCAGAATCAACCGTAATCATCGATCAGTCCAATACGAATACATTACTCAAAATATATGATAAAGAAAATCATATGTGGAAAATTGTATAAAAAAATAATGATGGAGTGCCGCGAAAGCGGCACTCTATTGTTATAATGTTTCTACTTTGGATATGTCCATCTTATCCGAAGATACACCGTAATCTTTGTACATCATATTCTGATATACATCGACATGTTTAAAGAATCTTTTCTTTAATCTATCTACGGATACTTTATCAACATCTGCATCTTTAAAGATCTTGATGTTAACATGTTTGCCGAATATACCAGTATTCAATAAATAATCAATACCTTTGTTATAGTCTCTTCCTAAGACGGAGATATATATGACATTTGATGATTGTTTATATCCATAGAACAATCCAATTGAATCCATGATTCCTTCACTAATATACACATCGATTGTTTTGGATGGATCAAATGGAAGTTTGATTACATATATTCCCGAGTTCTTAATTACGTCTGAACGAAACTGTCTCCAACCATCACTCTCTGCTCTGTTTCTTCCAATCATATTTCCATTGGTTAATCTAAACCAACATCTCAATTCTTTACCAGTAAACCATTTCTCATTTAATTTTTTACTTGTTAAGAATTCAGATGCATATCTCATTGGATTTGAAATATATTGGAAGTAACCTAATTCCATTTCAGTCGGATAAACTCCAACTCGATAATTGATATAATCCATTGCATTTGATAAATCATCTCCTGGATTAATTAACTCAGCTTGATTATTACCGATCTTACAAGAATCAATCTTCTTCAATCCTTTGTACTTAGGAACACTTAAGTCATTTAATCCATAATACTCAAGGAATTTATAATCAACTCTTCCTCCACCACATTTCTTACAATGATACAGAACTGGAGTTTCTTCATCATAAACAATCTTGACATATATATGAAACTTATTGTCTCCACAATAAGGACAAAACTTACAACGATATTGTTCTTCTCTTACTTTCTTGAATATACCCGAATTAATCAAAGCTTCTTTAAAGTCTAATACTTTTCCCATTACTTCTAACCTCCCTAATTTCCTTGGCGAAAAAATATAATATCTATCTGTTTTCTATATTCATTTTTCTATTTATAATATTATATAATATTAATATATTCTCTTGACTCCGTCAAGTATATAATATATATATGGAAAAAATGAAATGATGTAAATCATTGTGAAATAAGTCATTATTAAGAGAAGAAAATAAATCTCATATCAACCTGATCAATGAGATTTATTTTCCTTTTATATTGATAAACAACACATAGTATTGAAGATGTTGTTGTTATCAATGATTGTTGAATCAGATGAACATTGCTCTGATTCTGTGGGTATGAGTGTGACCGCCCCAGTCTGAAATAGCGTCTCTTTCAAACTCATGACGTGTGTGTCTTGAACATGAGCATGCCTTGAGATAGAATGATACTTCCTTGATAGCATCCTTGTAATCAACGAAGTCACCGATTGCGTTTACGATCTTTACATTCTTGAAGTAGTCGTTGAGGATCTCCACGCAGATGTCGCTGATAACGATGTACTCAACGCCGTTCTTGAGAAGGATGTCACCAAGTCTGAAATCATTGTTGTTAAGAGAGTTGATTGATACTACACCAAAATTGTTTGTTAATACGATAGCTTTCATAATAATTACCTCCTGAGTAATATGAATATTTGTTGTTTATCGTTTTTATCAAATAACCATTTCTGATTATTCACTATAATAATATATATATGGATTTTAGAAAAAATAGGAATATACTCAGATCCCCCATAACGGGGGATCCAAATATACTATAATATTACTCTGATATCTCATTATAATAGTTTTCTATGGATTTTGCACGATATTCAGCTGCTTTTTCAGAAACATACTTAAACAGCATATCATCATACAAAATTATCTCCTGAAGTACCTCAGAATCACCGTATAATTCCTTTAACATTTCAGAATCCTCAGAATCAGCCTCAAATGTGAAATACTGTACATTCATATTGACAGATTCATCAAAGAAGTTCCATAATGTAGTATTTGTAAGATAAAGCATGTATTCATTATTAGTAAACGAAGGTGTTTTAAGAAACATACAATTCAAAGCTCCGAATCCTACTTTGAATGATGATCTGGTTACTGATTTAATACGGTCTATTTCAAGTAAACCATATTTGTTGTTATTTACGTTTACATATAACGGGATGATTATATGTTTGCCTTTACGATCGACGATATCTTTAATTAAGATATGATTATCAAGATTAAACATGTGACATTTTCCTCCTGAATGATATTTATATATTTAATATGAAATAGTATAAGAACGTTTTTAAAAAACGATCTTAATATAATATGAAAGGAATGATATTAAATGGATTTATATCTGGATATGAAACCGATCGAAAGAAAAGTATCCGAAAGAGAACTACATGAATTAGCAGATAATCTTAATAAGTTCTTAACGACATATATCAAACACATATATGTTGAAGATCCGAAACAGATTGAACTCATTAACACACTCTCAAACATCGTCATGTATATCAAAACCAGACAGTACAATCAGATCTTTGACAATCCTCTTGTTATTGATTATGACCTTGAAGAAGATCCTATAAATTATAATAGTACATCTCTCCCATACTCAAATGATTTCGAAAAGTATTATAATCTTTTTAAGGATCATATGAGTACACAAAAATTACCTTTCTGATAATGATAACATAACGTGGTCATTTGAACCACGTTATGTTAAATCCATTATAATCGTAATAACCATGAAAGGGATGATATTTATGACTGAAGAACGTGTAATGATCATAATTGGTCAATTAATGGATAAGATGAAGAAGAACCAAGAACTTCAGACTCTTGCTAAACAGAATGGTTTAACATATAAACCAATCGTAGACTTCTCTGACGAATCTATCGATAACATAGTAACTTCAATGGTTTCTTTAGCTTTAGCAAGTATGGCTAAGGATAAAGACTATGAGTTACTCGTAAGAACAGGAATCCAGAAGAGATCACTTAAGGTTTCTCTGATCAATAAGTATAAAGATCAGGCTATCGAATATCTTACAAAGTACAAAGAATCTCTTGTTGCAAACCCTATTGGTATATAAGTATATAAAAATACTTGTAATAACTCATTGATAATTTGCGTACCTGTGTAAAGGAATTATCAGGGGGCTCTTAATTTTTTTATACTCGTATTCAAATATATTCTATTATAAGAAAGGATGAAATTCATTATGTCAATGAAATTAAAAGACTTAATGCTTGACTTAGCTACTGGCGATGCATCAAGTAATGATCCATATATCGCTGAAGCAGCTGGCCAGGTTAATGTTGCATCTGCTTATTTCGAAGCAGCATCAATGATAAATGAACTTGCTGAAAATGACGACCTTCAGGTTGTTCAGGAAGTAGCTAAGGCTGGTCTTCCAACAAATGAAGAAGGTTCTGCTACACTCGGCTGCACAGCTGTTAAGAAGGGTATGGAAGGTCTCTTCAAAGTTATCCGTGAAACAGCTGACAAGGTAAAGAAACAGGCTGAAAAGGATATGAAGTGTGTCCTCACAGTTGCTAAGAAGTACGGTGTATCTGCTCCTTCAGGCAAGGAAGATTTCGCTAAGGACTTTGCAGCTCCATTTGCTAAGGCTGTTGCTGAAAAGAAGGGTAAGGTAATCTCACTCTCAGGCAATCAGTTCATCAAGGCTAAGTATGCTGATGATATTGCAAAGAGCTATGCAAAGGGTATGTGTTATCTCCTCCATGCATATGGCTATGATATTTCTGAAGTATTCTCAGACTCAACAGTTTCTAAGGAAATCGGTAAATCACCAAAGAGCGGCGAATGCTCAACACTTGCTTGTGCAGCTGACTGCCTTGCTGATGGTGCTAAGCTCATCAAGTTCGATGACATCTCAAAGGATAAGCACTATACAGATACAATCAAGACATCAGATCTCGAAGCAGTTGTTACAGACCTCTACATTCTTACAGCAGTTTCTTCTGCAGTTTCTGACGCAGTTAAGGGTCAGGATTCTTCAGCTAAGGCAAACGTTGATGACCTTATCGAAGCTTGCAGAGATTCAGACAGAAAGATCAACAAAGCTACTACAAAGATCGGCGACAACATGAAGGAATGGTCATCAAACGTACAGTCCATCACAAACGTTGCTGCTAAGGCTTTCACAGACTCTGTTTACGCATTTACAGAGGCGCTCAATAAGAACTAAGATGCTTCTGCGGAATAAAGAACTTCGCAAAGTTCTTATACCAGTTTCGTCAAAATGTTTCATAGTAGATCGTGGAATCATCAGAGATGGTGATGTTATTTCGGTAACATCACCGATCTTTTCTTCTATTAACTATTCTTCAAAAGCTATCATGCTTGATGAATCATTCAAAGCTGTTTTCAGAACAAACAATCCGAATGGTGTTGAAATCACGGATGATAATAATGAAGCGTACTTAAACTCAGAAGACCAGGATGTGAACAGCCTCTATGTCACAATGACGATCGGTAAGTAAAGGAGAATAAGTATGAATGAACTCTTACTTGATTCTATTGATAAAATAGAAATGTCTTCTTTATTTTCAGAAATGGAAGTTCTTGCATCACTAATGAGTGTCTATGAAAAACAGAAAGTCATTATTGAAAATGCTATAAATCCGGCAGACTTCACTGATCTATATGTCATGGAAGCGGATGGTAGCAAAGAAAGTCCTACTGATAAAAAAGAAGATGAAACAAAAGACGTCAAAGCAGTATGGCTTAAGAAGTTAGGAATGTACCTTAAAAAGTTTTTTGCTTTTGGTATACGACTGATTGAAAGATGGGCTAAATCAATCAATCAACATTTCATTGAAAAACGTTTCGATTCAGCTGCTGCAAAAGCAAGAGTTCCTATGGATGTTAGAAAAGTTATCAGAAATGGTACTATTCTTGTCATCATAGAATATCTTGTTGCAAGTTGTTATCCTGCGGCTGTTAAAAATGAAGCCGTATACAAATGGTGTAATGCTACTCTCAAAGAAGTATCTCAACCTAATTACATGGGCAAATTCATCTCAGATCCTGCTTATAACTTAAATCATATAGCAATGGGTCAACCGAGTGGTGCTATAAATAAGAAGGTTGGAGAATTCCAGCAAGAGATAAGAACATTCTACAGGAACTGCAAAGACGGTGAACCGAGTATCACTACATGTGCTAAAGTGCTCAACGACTTTGGTGGTCGTCTCAAACACTATAAAGACGATATCAAAATAGCTGAGTTAAAAGAACTTGATGATACTCACAAGAATAAAGCAAGATACAAAGATATCAACAATGGTATCTCTGAACTGTTTAAGCTTGCCTGCGAACACGGTAAAGCTGTAATGGATTGTATCAAAACAATCTGTGATCTTGTTAAAGATGAAAAAGAAGTAAACATGAATGTTGTTTCTTCGTTACTTGCTAAGGGTGATACAGCTAAGTCTAATACAGCTGCAGCATCATAAGTATATCAAAGGAGATGATTTGATATGCTAACTTCAGATGAAAAGACATTACTTCCCTCGTTGTTGTCGTATACTAAGTCGGATTTGTTTACATGTACAAACATATCATCTCCAGTTACACTCCAGATCGATATAGATGACGTTACTAAAAAATGGGACGTTATCGCGACATATCTTCCAATGGAATTTGCACGTATGATTGAGAGTAAAACAGATATCTACACATTGGAGAAATTCGATAAGAAATATCTGATGAATCCTAAATTATGCGCATATGATAGATATGGTATAACCAATATGTGGAGACCGTTAATGATACTGAATAAGTGTCCTACTATAATGGACTTCAACTTTGATTATATCAGATACTTTGATATGGGCAAATTCCAACAGCTTATGTCTGTATTGATTTCGAGGTATAATGTATGATACACGATAATCAAAACAAGAACAACTTTAACGAGGGAAAAGGACAACCTGCTTATATCAGAAACCCACGTTTGAAATACGAATTAAATGCATTCGGTGAGCGTGAGATTCATGAGCAGAATACATTATCATTAGCATGTCAATCGGGCACTGACATGTTACATACGATCGGTAATGTAGCTGCAATCGGATTGCAATACATCGTCGATCAATTTCCTAACGGTACATTCAATACTGTTATGCCTTCAACTAAATTAGCCCATAGACAATTAAAGCATACGCCAAAACAGATTCTCTCACAGCCATACCCGATGTGTATAGTTAATCCGAGAGTATCATTATCTGGTAATGATGGTAGGATGGCTTCAGGGTCATTTGCAACAACGTTGTGGTCAAACACGTCGAGTCGGTTTCAGAATCGCTCTGAAATGCCGATACTATTGTATGACAAACAGAAGGGAATCGAATGGCGTGGTAAGCATAATCGAGTTGTAGTTTTCCTTGATTTTGTCTTATCATTCCAGAGTATGTCTGAACAAATCAAGTGGGCATCTTACTTCATAAACAAAGTACCAACTACGGGCTTCTTTGATTTGGATACCGCATTAGAACTGGCTATTCCAGATGGTTTCATGTATGAAACATCCAAGTATGTCGGTATTCCTGTTAAAGATGAACACGGGAATGTTTCTCAGTTTGTGGATTATTTGAACATGAATACAGATTTTCCTGTAAGCTACAGGTTCTCATCAGGTCGCCACAAAG
>Ga0310690_10009037_pt1 | contig 12549 bp, 5 predicted proteins | sample AusTroGonzalo_MG_2_FD_207661 | JGI IMG/M metagenome (GOLD analysis project Ga0310690, IMG submission 207661) | Bovine rumen microbial communities from tropical cattle in Woodstock, Queensland, Australia - Gonzalo_04 (v2) (version 2) | ecosystem: Host-associated > Mammals > Digestive system >...
TGCAGGAGAGGAAGTGTCCGAGACCGCTGCCTACGCAGAAGAAGAGAATGAATATCCCTTCCTGCTGGCAACTCCCGAGGCGGAGGACGGAAGCGGTGCTGCAGGAATCAGGAAGGCAGAGGATTACATGCTTGAGATCTCCGAAGAGCCCGGATGGCATTCGGATATGTACGGCTGGTGGTATGCCCCGGCCTCTGGCGGCATCTATTACTGCGGCTGGGCCGAGATCGACGGTCAGACCTATCATTTTGCGGAGAACGGTTACGCGAGCATAGGCTGGACCGCGATCGGAGGCGAGGGATATTATTTTGACGAGAACAGGGTCTATCAGCCCAATGAGAGCAAAGATCTTCTGGTCGCCCTGACTTTTGACGACGGACCCGGCGTTTACACGGACCGGCTCCTGGACATTCTGGAACAGAACGGTGCCAAAGCCTCGTTCTTCCTGCTGGGACGGGAAATCGTAAAGTACGGGGATGTGATCCCGAAAATGGTCGCGCAGGGCCACCTGGTCGGGAACCATTCTTACGACCATCTTGAAATGCTTGAGCAGGACATGGACACGGTGCTGGACCAGTTCGGGAGAACGGATGAGCTCATCGCGCAGTACAACAACGGAAATCCCGCTTCGGTCGTCCGGTTCCCGTACGGGGATTATACGAAGGAGCAGTGCGCCGCCGTCGGACGGCCGCAGATCTTCTGGGATCTGGATACCTTTGACTGGGATACGGAGGACATCAACGTCATCCGGCAGAATATTTATGATCTGCTGACCGGCGGAAACATCATCCTGATGCATGATATTTACGAATCCACGGTCAATGCCTGTGAAGTATTGATTCCCGAGCTTCAGAGCCAGGGGTATAAATTCGTCACGGCTGAGCAGCTGGCCGCTTCACGCGGATATACGCTGACTCCGGGCGTCACTTATTTAAGCTTTAAAAATAAGAACATCGAAGAAGGAAGAGTGACCGATGAGGGAGAATGAAATAACGGTTCCCGTTTATCTGGCGACCGGCTTTCTGGACAGCGGAAAGACCACATTTTTTAATCAGACATTTTCCGAAGATTATTTTGATATACCGGAGCTGACACTGCTTATCGTCTGTGAAGAGGGAGAAGAGGAGTATGACGCCGGGTTTCTCGAGGGAAAGAATACGGTGATCGAAGTCGTCGAAAATCAGGAGGACTTCACGCCGAAGTATCTGAAGAAACTGGATAAAAAATACCGCCCCGCGCGGGTGATGCTCGAATACAACCCGCTCTGGGGCGTTCAGGACCTTGAAAATATGGAAATGCCGCGGGGCTGGGGGATCGTCCAGCACATCGTCCTCGTGGATGCGAGCAGCTTCCAGGTCTATATGGCCAATTTGAAAGCCCTTTTCGTCGAAATGATCCGGAATGCCGACATGGTGGATTTCAACCGGGCCTCCAGGGATATGGATCTGCCTTCCTTCCGGAGGAGCGTCAAGGTCGTGAACCGGAGAGCCCAGGTCCTGTTCGAGAACGAAGAGGGCGTCATGATGGATATGATGAACAGCACGGACGGATTCGTTCCCTACGATCTGAACGCAGATGTTATCGAAATAGGAGATGATGATTTCGGTATTTTCTATGTGGATGCCGGGGAGAATCCGGGCGGATACGAGGGGAAGACCGTCAGATTCCTGGGGCAGGTCCTCAAAAGCAAAAAAAAGGGCGCCGGCTTCTTTGTACCGAGCCGGAAGGCCATGACCTGCTGCGTCGAGGATATTGCGTATATCGGTTATATGTGCAAATACGACGGATCCGACGACCTGGCAGTAGGCGACTGGGTCCGGATCACGGCCGAGGTTCGTTACGAAGACGAGCCGATGTACGGGGAGACCGGGCCGGTGCTGTATCTGAAGGACATTCAGCCCGCCGATAAGCCGGCTGACGAGATCGTGTATTTTACGTAAATACCAAACCATAAAGACGAATATGTATTTGATTGCAGGTCTGGGAAATCCGGACAGAAAATATCATAAGACCAAACACAACGCCGGCTTCGATTCGGTCGACGAGATCATAGAACGGTTCGGCATCCCGAAGGGCGGCATCGCCATGAAGGGACTGTACGGAAAAGGTCTCATAGCCGGTGAGAAAGTAATGATCGTAAAGCCGCTTACCTATATGAATTTAAGCGGACACTGCATAAGAGCCTTCACGGATTATTATAAAATTGATGTTCCGGAAAGGCTCATAGTCATTTACGACGATGTCGATCTTCCGGTGGGGAGCGTGCGCATAAGAAAGAACGGGAGCGCGGGTTCCCACAACGGGATGAAGAGCATTATCGAGCAGCTGGGGACGAAGGATTTTATCAGGATCCGCATCGGCATCGGCCCAAAGCCCGAACGGGCCGATCTTGCGGATTATGTACTGGCCCCGTTCTCGAAGGAGGACCGGAAAAAGGTCGAAGAGGTCATGCGCCTTACTCCTGACATTGTCGAGAAGATCATTACCTCGGGCGTTTCCGGGGCGATGAATGTCTATAATAAAAAGGCAGAGAAGACAGATGAAAGCACTGGACCAGCCGGTAAAAGCCCTGCCTTATTATGATGAGCTTGTAAAAAGACTTATTAACGACGAAGGAATCATCCGGATCTCGGGATGCATAGAATCCCAGAAAGCGAACCTGGAAGCGGCGCTCACGCCGGAAGGGTACAGCGCACTGGTCATTGCGGAAAACGAACTTGCGGCCAAAGAGGCATGCGAGGATTTCCGGCTTTATGACAGGAACGCTTATCTCTATCCCGCGCGGGACATGATCTTCTACCAGGCGGACGTATCCGGAAACCTCATAACAAGGCAAAGGCTGTCAGTCATAAGAGCGCTCTGTGAGCAGAAGAAAGTCACGGTGGTAACCTCGGCAGGGGGTGTACTGGACGTTCTTCTGCGTATTTCCGTACTCAAAGACAGAAGGATCCTGATCAGGACGGGCTCCGAACTGGATATCCCCTCCCTTTCAAAAGACCTGACGGATCTCGGATACGAACGGTGCGCCCGCGTCGAAGCCGGAGGCCAGTTCGCCGTGCGCGGAGGCATCGTGGACATTTTCGATCTGACCGAGGAACTGCCGTTCCGCATCGAACTTTTCGGGGACGAGGTGGATTCCGTCCGGCGCTTTGAACCGGAAAGCCAGCGCTCCGTCGAAAATATACAGGAGGCGGTCATTTATCCGGCTTCGGAAGCAGCCATTTCCGAGACCGAGGGAAGCACGTTCATCGATTATTTTCCCGAAAATACGATCATTTTCATCAATGAGCCCAGACGCGTACTGGAAAACGCGAAAGCCATTATTGCCGAATATGCCGAAGCCATGCACAGGCGCGCCGAACTCGGAAGGGAATCCGGTCTTGAAAATGCGGGCATGACCGGCACGGAGGAGCTTCTTGCCCTGCTGCAGAAAAAACACTGCGCCGCGGTCTGCATGCTGGATTCAAGGGATGACGGATTTGAGATCAAACGATCCTATCACGTTGAGGCCAGAAGCGTGCAGTCCTATCAGAACAGTTTTGAAATGCTGATCAAGGACCTGAAAAAACGAAAGAAAGCGGGCTGCCGGACCGTTCTTCTGACCGGCTCGGGAACGAGAGGAAGGCGCCTGGCCGCTGACCTGATGGACGAAGGACTGAGCGCGTTCTACAGCGAGACCGACGAGAGGGAACTGCAGCCGTCGGAGATCTGCGTGCTGAGGGGAACCGCGAGAAAGGGTTTTGAGTATCCGCTGGCCAATTTTGCGCTTCTGACGGAAGGCGATATCTTCGGGACCGAAAAAAAGAAAAAGAACCGGCACAAAAAATATAACGGCAGCAGCATTACCGGATTCGGCGAGCTGAGTATCGGCGATACCGTCGTACATGAGAAACACGGCCTCGGTATCTACCGGGGGATCGAGCAGATCGAACGCGACGGCGCGGCGAGGGATTATATTAAACTGGAATATGCGGGCGGAGACGTTCTCTACATTCTTGCGACGCAGCTCGATACGCTGCAGAAATACGGCAGCAGTCCTGAACACAAGCATCTGAAGCTCAACAAGCTCGGCGGGAGCGAATGGAAGCGCACCAAGAGCAGGGTCAGAAAAGCCGTGCAGGATATGGCCAACGAGCTCGTGGAACTTTATGCAAAGCGCGACACCGGATCGGGATATGCCTTCGGGGAGGATACCGTCTGGCAGAGGGAATTTGAAGAGCTTTTCCCGTTCGAGGAGACCGAAGACCAGCTGGATGCCATTGAGGCCGCCAAGAAGGACATGGAAAGTACGAAGATCATGGACAGGCTCATCTGCGGAGACGTAGGCTACGGCAAGACCGAGATCGCCCTGCGTGCCGCGTTCAAAGCCGTTCAGGACAGCAAGCAGGTCGCCATGCTCGTGCCGACCACCATACTCGCGCAGCAGCATTACAACACCTTCCTGCAGCGCATGGGCGATTTTCCGGTACGGGTGGATATGCTTTCCCGGTTCCGTACGGCCGGAGAGCAGAAGAAGACCATTTCCGACCTGAAGAACGGCATGGTGGACATCGTGATCGGTACGCACAGACTGCTTTCGAAGGATATCGAATTCAAGGATCTCGGCCTTCTTGTGGTGGACGAGGAGCAGCGCTTCGGCGTGAGCCACAAGGAGAAGATCAAGCAGATGCGCAGCAGGGTCGACGTCCTGACGCTGACCGCGACGCCGATTCCCCGGACCCTTCACATGGGCCTGATCGGCATCAGGGACGTAAGCGTTCTGGATGAACCGCCGCTTGACCGGATGCCGGTTCAGACTTATATTATGGAGTATGACGATGAAATCGTGCGCGAGGCCATTACGAGGGAACTGGCCCGGGACGGGCAGGTCTATTTTGTTACCAGCCGGATAGCGGGGATCATCGAACTGACGAACCGGATCTCGGAACTCGTTCCGGACGCGAACGTCGCTTTTGCCCACGGACGTATGCGGGAGCATGAACTCGAGGACGTAATGTACCGATTCATCAACCATGAGATCGACGTTCTGGTCTCCACGACCATTATCGAGACCGGTATGGATATTCCGAACGTCAATACGCTCATCGTCAGGGATTCCGACCGTTTCGGCCTTTCCCAGCTGTATCAGATACGGGGAAGGGTGGGGCGCACCAACCGGACGGCCTATGCTTTTCTGATGTACCGTAAAAACAAAATGCTTACGGAACAGTCGGAGAAGAGACTGCATGCCATCCGGGAATTCACGGAACCCGGCAGCGGGATCCGCATCGCGATGCGGGATCTGGAAATAAGAGGCGCGGGCAATCTGCTCGGTGCCGAGCAGAGCGGTCATATGGACGCGGTCGGATACGATCTCTACTGCAAAATGCTTTCGGAAGCGGTCAGGGAAGCGAAAGGCTTCGAGGCAGAAGAGGATTTTGAAACGACGCTCGACATACCGGCCGACGCCTTTATACCCGATACCTTCATTCCGGACGAGAAGCAGAAGCTGGACGTTTACAAGCGGATCGCGGCTGTGAGCGACATTCCCGGCAGGGAGGATATTATCGAATACATCACGGACCTCTACGGAGATATCCCGAAGTCCGTGTTAAGGCTTATTGACATCGCGTTATTAAAGGCGAGGGCGCACCGCCTCTTTATGACGAACGTGAAGCAGACCTTCGAGGGTCTTCGGTTCGATTTTTACGAAAACGCTGGGATCAGGACCGAGAACCTCCCCGAACTGATGACGAAATACAAAGGATTCATCAACATTTACATGGTGCCGGCACCGCATCTGGTGCTCCGCCAGGAGAAGAACAGCCGCGGATCCGATGTCCTGAAGGCATTGGATACCTTTTTCACGGACTGTGAATCGCTGCTGGTGTAACGGAGGATTTGCATGTTATCCAAAGGCAGTGTAAAAAAACCTTATACTGTGATCGTGGGTCTGATCCTGATCCTGATACTGGGAGTGGTCTCGTTCCGCAGAATGACCATGGATCTTCTCCCCGATATCAATCTGCCCTACGTGCTTGTTGTGACCACTTATCCCGGTGCGAGTCCCCTCCAGGTCGAAGAGACCGTCACGAGACCGGTGGAGCAGAGCATGGCTACCGTCAGCAATTTCCAGAATGTCAAGTCGACCTCGTCCGAGAACGTATCCATGGTCGTCATGCAGTTTTCACAGAACAGTGACATGGATTCCGTAAGTCTGGAAATAATGGAAAAGCTGGACCAGGTCAAAGGTGCGTGGCCCGATTCCGTCGGAAGCCCGATGATCATCAAAATAAATCCGGATATGATCCCGGTCTATATCGCCGCCGTGGAAAAAGACGGCATGGATTCCTATGAACTGAATAAATACGTAAAATCCGAGATTTCCAATGATTTCGAGGCGGTCGAGGGCGTCGCTTCCGTAGAGATTTCCGGCGGAGTGGAACAATACGTTTCCGTCGTCCTTAAAAAAGATAAGATCGACGAACTCAATGCGAAGATCAAAGAGTCTGTTGAAAATAAGTTCAAGGAAGGCGAAGACAAGATCACTGACGCTGAAAAGGAAATCGAGGACGCGCAGAAAGAGCTGGATGAAGGACGGGAAAAATACGACGAGGGCAAGGAGTCCGCAGCAGAGCAGATGAAAGCGGCTGAGGGCGAGATCACGAACGGGCAGAATGAACTGAACAGTCTGGAGGCCGAACTCAAATCCCAGCTCGCCGTGGCCCAGGCGAAGATCCCCGATCTTGAAGCGCAGAGAGAACAGCTGGCCGGAGAGATCACGATCCTCGAGACTGCCATTGAAGAGATCAGGAAGGTTTCCGAACGGATCGATGAAGTGGAAGCGCAGATCAGCGAACTGAATGAAAGCATTCGGAAGCTGCGGGAACTGCTCGACTCGGAGACTTTAAAGATCATAGTGGAACTGCAGGAGAGAATAAGAGCGCTGGAGGAACGTCTTCCGGATCTGACCGAAGAAGAACAGCAGCAGCTGGAGGAATTCCGTGCCCGTATGGAGGAATATGCTGCGCAGTTTTCAGAGCAGTACGGGTTCATCTTTACGACAGAATCCGATATAAGGGAGCAGATCGAAGAGCTGATAGCGAACTACGAAGCGCTCCGTGACAGCCTGACAGAGCTTCGGGATTCCCTGAACGAAGAATGGGAAAAAAGTTCAAATACCATAGATGAGCTGGAAAGCACGGTGTCCGGGCTCAGGAGTGCCCTGTCGGCAGTGGATTCCGGCATCGTACAGCTTCGGGCGGCTGCTGATCAGATGAGCGCGGCACTGTCCCAGGTGGCTGCCGGCAAGATCACGCTTTCCGAGGCAGTGGCGGAGTTAAATACGCAGGAGCTCCAGGGCATTATTGAAATGGCCGAGGCAGCAGCCGGCATAACGGTCGGAGACGCCCAGCTGGAAAGTGCCAGGAAGGAACTTGAAACCGCAAAGGAAAACTTAAAGACCCAGAAGGAACTGGCACTGGACCAGGCTGATATCAGAAGCAGGCTGACGCTCCAGAATATCACCCAGGTCCTTTCCGCCCAGAACTTTTCGATGCCTGCCGGCTATGTGTCCGAAGACAACGTGCGCTATCTGATAAAGGTCGGGGATAAGGCAAAAACGCTGGAGGAACTCGAGGATACCGTTCTGTCCGATCCGGGGCTGGAGGATATGGATCCTATCCGGCTGAAGGACGTGGCCGAAGTCGTCCTCACCGATGATTCCGATGAGGTCTATGCCTCGCTCAACGGGCAGGACGCAGTGCTGCTGAGCATGCAGAAGCAGACAGGCTATTCGACGGGTGAAGTGACGGACAGGATCAATGCCCTTATTGCTTCGCTGTCGGCCAGTGATCCGGATCTTCACATCACGGCTCTTATGGATCAGGGAAAATATATTGACGTCGTAGTGAGTTCCGTTCTGCAGAATCTGCTTTTTGGAGCGATCCTCGCTGTGATCGTGCTCTTTATATTCCTGAAGGATATCAGACCGACGCTGGTCGTGGCGGTCTCGATCCCGATGTCGGTGCTCGTCGCCCTCGTGCTGATGTATTTTTCAGGTGTTACGCTGAACATCATTTCCCTGTCGGGTCTGGCCCTCGGGGTAGGCATGCTGGTGGATAATTCCATTGTCGTTATTGAAAATATTTACCGGCTCAGAACTCTTGGAATGCCCGTGAAAAAAGCCGCTGTGCAGGGCGCGCGGCAGATGACGGGAGCTATTATCGCGTCCACGCTTACCACAGTCTGCGTTTACCTTCCCATCGTCTTTACGTCAGGAATGGCAAGACAGCTGTTTTCCGACCTGGCCCTGACCATTACCTATTCGCTCCTCGCCAGCCTGTTCATCGCTCTTTCGTTCATTCCGATGGCGGCTTCCGGCCTCCTGCGCGGATATGTGACCAGGAGGTCAACGGTTTTCAGTAAAATATCGGGCGGATATGTGCGCCTCCTTCGCGCAGCGCTCCGGCGGAAGGCCCTGGTCCTGATCGTTGTTGCCGTCCTGCTGGCTGTTTCCGTCTTGCTCGTATCAGTGAAGGGTATGATCTACTTCCCCGAAATGGAAAGCACGCAGGCTACCGTGACCATGTCCATGAATGACGAGAATGCGACCCTGAAGGAGGCCGGTGAAATGGCGGACGAGGTCAGCAGAAGGCTTGAGAGCATTGAAGACATTACCGATGTCGGAGCCATGATCTCATCGGAAGGAACCATGAATCTTCTGCTTTCCACCAATAATAATGACCCGAACGCGGTGAATCTGTATCTGATCCTGGACAAGAACAAAAAACAGCCTGTAAAGGAGATCGAGAAAGAGATCTACGAAAAGACAGCGGACCTTCCCGTCACCCTGGACGTGAAGATGAACAACATTGATCTGAGCCTTCTCAGCGGCTCCGGGATCACACTGTATCTTAAGGGCAGGGATCTGGATGTCTTAAGCGGCCTTGCGGAGGATCTGGGCAACAAGATCGCGATGATCGACGGTGTCGAAGCCGTCGATAACGGGATTTCCGGTACTACGGGCGAGCTGCGTATAACCGTCGATAAGGAGAAAGCGGCCGAATACGATCTGATGGTCTATCAGGTCTTCCAGCTCATAAACGAGAAGATCAGCGAAGCGCAGGGGACTTCTACGCTTTCGACCGATACCGATGACTATGATATCGTCATTTACGACGAATCCCATGAAGACTATACCAGACAGGACATCCGGGACATGAAGATCAACGTCACGGACAAAGAAGGAAAAACGAAGGAGATCCCGCTCTCCGACATTGTGACCTTCGAAGACGGATCGGGTCTGGATACTATAAGACGTGTCGACCAGTCACGCTCCATGAAGATCAATGCGACCATCGAGGACGACGCGAATATTACCCTGGTCTCCGACGCCGTCAACGCGATGCTTGAACAATACGAGTTACCCGAAGGATATACTTATGAGATGAGCGGCGAAGACCAGATGATCCGTGATTCCTTCAAAGACATGATACTCATGATCGTTCTCGGCATGATCTTCATGTATCTGATCATGGTAGCGCAGTTCCAGTCGTTCAAGTCGCCGTTCATCGTCATGTTCACAGTGCCGCTCGCCTTCACGGGAGGCTTCCTGGGTCTGCTTTTTGCAGGAATGAATCTGAGCATTATCGCGCTTCTGGGCTTTATGCTCCTGGTCGGAGTCATTGTCAACAACGGGATCGTTCTCGTGGACTATATCAATCAGCTTCGTCTGGCCGGAATGGAAAAACGGGAAGCGATCATAAAGGCAGGCGAGACCAGAATGCGTCCGATCATTATGACAGCTCTTACGACGATCCTCGGCCTTCTGGTCATGGCCCTGGGTGTCGGAATGGGATCCGACATGGTACAGCCCATGGCGGTCGTGACCATCGGTGGGCTGGCGTACGGCACCTTTATGACCCTCTTTGTCGTTCCGTGCATTTATGATGCCCTCAACAGAAAGGAAATGAAGGCTGTTACAGACGAAGAACTTGCGGCAACGGACGAAGATCTGGAAATTATGAAAGAGACGAATTATTTATGAGCAGCATTAGATTTGATACCCTGAACAAGAAACCGAACCTTTACAGTATCGCGTTCATTTCGGCTGCGGCAGTGGCCATTCTGATCGCGGTGAATATTGCTATGGAGGAAGCCGCCGCCGGCGTCTCCAATCTGATCATCAGCCTTTATGTTCTTACCTGCATTATCCTGATGATCAGGGCGTTCATCGGACAGCTGCGGTATAATCCTTATTCGTACAATACGATCTATTATATCGGGTTTTCGATCTTCCTGGTATCGGTCTTTATTACGCATATGTTCATCACTATCAGCATTTTTGCCGATCCGGTGTACGCGGAGTATGCCGGATCGGAAGAGATCATACATGTCATCGCATCGTCGGCATCGAATTATATGATGTATTCCCTGCCGTTTATCCTGGCGTTTTCTGCCGCGCTGGTCATTTCCAACATCAACCTGATCCGGCACGAGGGAAGGCGGTTCGTGAATGTCCTGGGCATCATCCTGGCAGGACTCCTGGTCGCCGGAGAATTCATCATCTGGTATTTTAATTACTATGCGATGGGGAGCGAACAGGAAGTATTTACCCATGACCTCATTATAAATGTTTTTTCCGCCCTCTATCTGTATTTCGAATGCATGGTCATCGGCGCATTCATCGCCGATCTCATCGCGGCAAGGTACGAGCCGGATAAGGACAAGGATTATATCATCATCCTCGGCTGCAGGCCTAGGAACGACGGCACGCCGACGCCGCTGCTGAAGAGCAGGATCGACAGGGCCGCCGATTTCTATAAGGCCCAGGTAAGAAAGACCGGCAAAGCACCGTTCATTATTCCTTCCGGCGGACAGGGCAGAGATGAACCGCTCTCCGAGAGTCTCTGCATGAAGAATTATCTTCTGTCGGTCGGGATCCCCGAAGAACATATCATCATGGAGGATCAGTCAAAGAACACGTTTGAAAATATGTCATTTTCGAAAAAGATCATCTTTGACAGGGATCCGGATGCGAAGATCGCGTTTTCCACGACCAACTACCACGTCTTCCGGAGCGGCATGTATTCCAGGCGCATCAAGATGCGTTCGCAGGGAATGGGCGCGCCTACCAAATGGTGGTTCTGGCCCAATGCAGCCGTGCGGGAGTTCGTCGGACTGCTGACGGGGCATAAGAGGAAGCAGATCATTATACTTGCGTCCCTGGTCGCGATCTATGTCATTGCGACGATATTCTGCTATCCGGGCATTTTCCAGTAAAGTCATGAAAAACTGTTTATAACTGACGAGGTGTGAGAGTAATGCTCCCACCTCGTTTTTCTGTTGGCAAACGTGACCTGCGCGTCCTGTGTAAGCGTTCCGGACGCGAAGCCCGTGACCGGCGTGATGCCGCCGGCGGATCGGCCTCGGGAGGTGATCGTTGCGTGGAGCTCCGGGGACCGGGTCGTGATTTCAGTCAGGGAAAATCTGTCGGAGTCCAGTTCCCGGATCGTATAAGTGCCGGACGGGATCGTGATCGTTTTCGATTGGAAAACGGTGCCGGTCCCGCCGGAAACACCGGTGAAATCAAGGAGCATATGGAAGATCCTGCTTTCCCCGCTTACCGTCGTGCCGCTGATCTCGAAGGCGAAATTCGGGTCGCCGTGTTCTTCCATAAGGTCTGACCGGTCGAGGGTCTTGACCACGGTCAGATCTATTTCGTCCGGCGGATCATAAAGGGTATTTTCGGACGAGACCTCTGAAAATGCATCTGATGTATAGCCTGTTACGGTCCCGCTCTGATCGATCTTATAATACAGTTTTTCGTTGGTATCCCTGTATCCCGCCGGTGCGCCTCCCTGCGGTTCGTAAATATAATACCGGTTCAGAAGATCGTTGGCCGGAGAGCAGAGGAAGGTAAAGGACGCCTGCCCGTTCTCATCCGTCGTTTCAGGATCTCCGAACGCTTCCCATGTGCTGCCGTTATAGCGCATGGCGCAGAGGACAGCGCCGGATACGGCTTTGCCGTGATCTCCTTCGTCCCGCTTGTTCACCGTGACGGTTCCCGTAACGGGTACGATGTCGTCGAGAGGAGCCTTGAACAGGGCAGTTACGCATGAGGAACCCGACCATGTGAAATTCAGGTCGTTTACGTCGGAAATATAGGCTGCTGACGACATCCGGCTTCCGGCGGAAGGGAGGGTCGTTCCGTTATAGTCGACCGGCATCCCGCCGACGGAAATATTCGTAATTGTGCCGCAGTTCAGGCCTTCCTGGCCGGTGCCTTCTGATCCGCAGATCCGGGTGCCGCCCGGGATGATCTCTGCGAAAATGCTGTTCTCCCCCGCATACGTATAAAACAGGGTAGATGAATACTCCGGAACCGTAATGGCTTCGGCATATTCCGCAACAGAGCCTGATTCGAAGTATTTCCAGAGGTCGGAGGAACGTTTGTCCGGCTGATCCAGATCGGAAAAGTAAAGCAGGGTACTGCCGGATGATGCGGGAGAACCGTCTTTTCCGATAAGGGAGACGTCGATATTATACGATGCGCACAAAGAGGAGGAA
>Ga0310690_10009038_pt1 | contig 12548 bp, 12 predicted proteins | sample AusTroGonzalo_MG_2_FD_207661 | JGI IMG/M metagenome (GOLD analysis project Ga0310690, IMG submission 207661) | Bovine rumen microbial communities from tropical cattle in Woodstock, Queensland, Australia - Gonzalo_04 (v2) (version 2) | ecosystem: Host-associated > Mammals > Digestive system >...
TTGTTGGCTGGCAACATCTGCGAAGGGAAAGTGGTACCCATCATAATATCGCCCACCATAGCAATGGTGAGCGTATCAGCGTGGGCAGGCATAATGCTTGCGGCCACGAAAAGAATCGATGTGAATAGGGATTTCATAGGCTTGGCGTTTACTGCTTATTGCACTCGGCGTGCTCCAACATAGCGGCGGGTATAGTTAGGTTCGCTGCTCTTGCTGATTTTCACGCCGGCCTTGGTACTGGCATGAATGAATGTAAACACCTCGCTCACAGGGTCGTAGTCGATAACGATACCCACATGGCCCACACCCTTTCTGGATCCCGGGCTGGTGAAGAACACCAAATCGCCTGGCTGCAGCTCACTACGCTTGATGGGTTTGTTGCGGGCATATTGGTCGCGCGAAGAAGCGCCAATGTTCATGTTGCTCTGCTTATAGACATAGCTGGTGAAACCCGAGCAGTCGAAGGTGTTAGGTCCCTTGCTGCCATAACGATAGCGGGCACCGATGTGCTTGTAGGCCTCGGTCACCAGGTTGTTGATAAGCACCTGGTCATAATTGTAGTTCTCACCAGCATAGAGGAAATCGAAGTTTTCAATTTCCTCTTCATCCTCCTCCTCACCCAGCTCGAATACCTCTTCGGCCTCTGCTTCTTCAGAGGCAATTTCTTCGGTAGCGGGAGCTTCGGATACAGTTTCTGCGCTCTGACCGAAGCACGTGCTGGCAGACGCAAAAAGGAAAATGATGGAACTGAAAACAACTTTTATCATCTCACTCGTTTTGGGTTGTGGTTTGGTTTTGAGTGCAAAGATAACACATATTTATGAGAAAACGTACAACCTACACCAATAATTAATAAGACTTAACATCTTTTTAAGTCTTTGAAGATAAAGAAATTATGATATGGCGGCCCAGTTAATGTTAGATTTGCGCAGTTCGCGCAGACGGTTCCAAAGCAGCTGATATTTAGGTGATTGGCACAATGGATCGTCGTCGATAATCTTCTGGGCTTCGTCGCGTGCCATCTGCACAATCTGACCGTCGCGGGCTATATTGGCTATCTTCAGGTCGAAGGCCATGCCGCTCTGCTGGGTGCCTTCCAAATCGCCAGGGCCGCGCAGCTTCAGGTCGGCCTCTGCAATGCGGAAGCCGTCGTTGGTCTCGCACATGATGTCAATGCGCTTACGGGTGTCCTCGCCGAGTTTGAAGGGGGTGACAAGGATGCAGAACGACTGGTCGGCACCACGACCCACACGGCCTCGGAGCTGATGCAGCTGTGAGAGTCCGAAGCGCTGGGCTTCGAGGATGACCATCACCGAGGCATTTGGCACGTTGACGCCAACTTCGATGACTGTGGTGGCAACGAGTATCTGCGTCTCGCCACTGATGAACTTCTGCATCTCGTCCTCTTTATCCTTGGGTTTCATCTTGCCGTGTACCTTGCTCAGCCTAAACTCAGGAAACGCCTCGCGCAGTACTTCGAAGCCTTGTTCCAGGTTCTTCAGGTCAATCTTTTCGCTCTCCTCGATGAGGGGGAAGACGATATAAATCTGACGGCCCTCACGTATCTGCTGGCGAATGCCGTCATAGAGTGAGGTCATGCGTGTGTCGAACACATGGCTGGTGCGGATGGGCTTGCGACCTGGTGGCAGCTCGTCGATGACGCTCACGTCAAGATCGCCATAGAGCGTCATGGCCAGCGTGCGTGGTATGGGCGTGGCTGTCATCACCAACACATGAGGCGGATTGGCACTTTTGTTCCATAACTTGGCACGCTGGGCCACACCAAAACGGTGTTGCTCGTCGACCACCGCCAGTCCCAGTTGTGCGAATTGCACAGTATCTTCGATGACGGCGTGCGTGCCCACCAATATCTGTACCTCACCCGTCAGCAGACCGTCCAGCACCTCCTGTCGCTTCTTGCCTTTTACAACGCCCGTGAGCAGTTCCACACGTACTGGCATATCCTTCAGAAATTCGCGGATGGTGACCAGATGCTGCTCGGCCAGAATCTCCGTGGGGGCCATGATACAAGCCTGATAGCCGTTGTCCAACGCGATGAGCATGGCCATCAGCGCCACCAGCGTCTTGCCGCTGCCCACATCACCTTGCAGCAGGCGGTTCATCTGTCGGCCAGAGCACACATCCTGACGTATCTCACGCATTACCCGTTTCTGGGCGCCTGTCAGTTCGAAAGGCAGGTTCTGACTATAGAAAGAGTTGAAGATGTTGCCAATACGGTTGAATACATAGCCGCGGTATTTGCGACGCTGGTCGCTGGCATACCTTAATATATTTAGTTGTACGAAGAACAGCTCCTCGAACTTCATTCGTAAACGGGCCCGTTCCAGTGTCTTGGCATCTTTCGGATAGTGCAGCGTGCGCAGGGCCTCGTCGCGTCCCATCAGGTGCAGCTGACTGGATATGAAGTCAGGGATGGTTTCCGGTAGCGGGTCTTTCAGCACGCTGAGTAGTGTCTTGGTCAGTCGCTCCATGGCTCGTGAGTTCAGACCGCTCTTCTTCATCTTCTCCGAGGTGTTATAGTAGGGCTGCATGCCCATGTCGCTCAGCTCCAGCGAGTCGGCAAGGTCAATGTCGGGATGCTGCACCTGAATGCGGTTGTTATAGACGCCCGGCTTGCCAAACACCAAGTATTCCGTACCTATCTTATAGTTCTTCTTGGCGTATTTGCCACCATTGAACCATACCAAGTCCATGATGCCGGTACCATCAGAGAAATGAGCCACCACACGTTCTTTGTGCGGTCCCATCTCGAAGGTCTCGAAACTCAGGATCCGTCCGATGACCTGCACAAAGGGCATGTCACCTGTTAACTCATGCACAGTGTAGACCTTCGAACGGTCCACATATTTATAGGGATAGTACTCCAACAGGTCACCAAAGGTCTCGATGCCGAGTTCTTGACTCAGCAACTTCTGCCTGTTGGGGCCTACGCCTGGCAGATATTTGATGTCCTGATTGAGTATGTTCATTCAGATAAGTATTTCGGCTATTTTGAGGTCGAATGGTGTGGTAATCTTGATGTTCTCACGATTACCTTCAACGATGTAAACCTCGTGTCCATAGCCCTCTACCACCGAGGCGTCGTCTGTAAAGCACTCCTGATAAGGCTGGCGGTTGGCCGCCTTCAGCAACTGGATGTCGAAGGTCTGGGGCGTCTGCACCAGGCCGTAGTCACTGCGCAGTACGTTTTTCTGCGAAGGCAGATGACGTAGCGTCTCGACCACAGGCGTTATGGGGATGACGGCTTTCTTCGTGCGGGCTGTCTCGTAGCAGGTTTTTATGACATCGACAGCAACAAACGGGCGCACACCATCGTGCACACCCACCACACCCTCAGCATTGTCAGGTACCTTAGCCAATCCGTTCTGCACCGAGTGGAACCGTGTCTCACCACCATTAGCCAGCGTATATTCTACGTTGAAGTGATACTCCTTGCAGAGCTGATGCCAATAGTCCTGCTGGGCTTCCGGCAATACCAGGATGATCTGTAGGTCGGCCGAGTACTCACGAAAGCGTTCCATGGTACGCATCAGCACCGGCTTTCCGCCGATAGGCAGAAACTGCTTGGGAATCTCGCCACCCATGCGCAGGCCTTTGCCACCTGCCACGATAATTACGTAATCCACGTTTTATATTTTTACTTTTCCATCAAATGCTTGAATCGCATGCCCTCGGCAATCTGGTCGCTTACCTTCTGGCTCACCAGCTGACTGAGCAGTTCGTAAGCATAGGGGAAGGCGGCAGCAGGACCTTCGGCAGTGGTGATATTGCCATCGACCGTGACAAGGTCGCCGGTATAACGGGCCTTGGTCAGCATCTGCTCAAAACCAGGATAGCAGGTGGCTTGTTTGCCATCGAGCACACCCAGCTGGGCCAGCACCACGGCAGGGGCGGCACAGATGGCCGACACTTTCTTTCCTGCCTGGAACTGTGCGAGCACAGCCTTGCACACACCCTTATGGTCATAGAGGTTTGAAGCACCGGGCATGCCGCCAGGAAGCATCAGCAGGTCGGCATCGCTATAGTCGCAATCGTCAAACATGGCATCGGCCACAATCTGCACACCATGAGCCGTTTCTACTATCTGTGAGTCCTCAACTGTGCTCACTGTCACCACATCTGCACCACCTCGACGCAGCACGTCGATAGGTATCAAAGCCTCTACATCTTCGAAGCCGTTAGCAAGAAAAACATAAACTTTTGCCATATTTTCAGAATTAATTTGTACTTTTGCAGGCACAAAGATACGAAATCTTTGTGAAACGAGAAAGAAAATTAGGAAATATGTCATCGAAGTCACTCACATTTGCCATCTTCGGCAACCTCTATCAGCAGGAAAAATCGGCTGCCATACAGCAGGTGCTGGCCTGTTTGAAGGTGCATGGTGCACACGTAATCATTCATGAGGAGTACTATCACTTCATCAATGAGATGTGTGATGTGCACAGTATCCTGAAGTCTGCGAAGTGCAGTTTCTCGACGTTCTCAGGCAATGATTTCGAGGCCGACTTTGCCATTTCAATGGGTGGCGACGGAACATTTCTGAAGACAGCCTTCAAAGTAGGAGGCAAGCATATTCCTATTCTTGGTGTTAACATGGGTCGGTTGGGATTCCTGGCCGATATTGCCCCTGATGATATAGAATCCTGCCTGCAGGCGCTCCACGATGATGACTATGCGGTGGAGAGCAGGGCTGTGATTCAGGTAAAGGCAGAAGATAAACCGCTGGGCGAGGCTTCTTTCGCTTTGAACGATGTGTCTATTCTGAAGCGTGATACTGCCTCGATGATTAGTATCCGTGCCAGCATTAACGGTGAGTATCTGACTACTTATCAGGCCGATGGATTGATTGTCTCGACCCCCACGGGTTCTACAGCTTATTCTTTATCTAACGGTGGACCTGTGGTGGTGCCAGGAACAGGTGTCTTTATCATGACTGCCGTTGCTCCGCACTCCTTGAACATCCGTCCTGTCGTCATTCCCGATTCGGCTGAGGTGACACTTGATGTGGAGAGTCGTAACCACTCGTTCCTGGTAGCCATCGACGGACGTTCGGAGAAATGTGGCGAAGGTACACGCATTACCTTGCGTCGTGCACCTTATAATATTCAAGTGGTGAAGCGCAGCGGTACTCGTTATTTCTCTACCTTGCGCGAAAAACTAATGTGGGGAGCCGATGTTCGCTAAACTCAGACATTTCTTCGACATCCCTGACAATCACTATACTGTGCGCCAGATATTCCGCTGGCTTTGGGAAGCCCTGCGAGGCAATCGCTTGCAGGCCATACTCAATGCTTCCGTGGGACTGCTGGGCGTGGCTCTGGGACTTGCTTCCGTATGGGCTATGCAGCGTGCCATTGATATTGCATCGGGTGTGACAGAGGGCTCAATCTATTGGGCTGTAGCCATCATGGCCAGTCTGATACTTGGCGAGTTTGGTGTGGGTATCTCTCGTGTCTGGATTAAGAATATCCTGGGTGTGAAGGCACAGAACCGCATGCAGCAGCGCATCCTGGCCCGTCTGCTCAGGTCGGAGTGGAGAGGACGCGAGGCTATGCATAGCGGTGACATCATTAACCGACTGGAACAGGATGTGAAGACGGTGGTGACCTTTCTCACAGAGACGTTACCATCGACGCTCAGCACCATCGCTATGTTCTTGGGTGCCTTTGTCTATCTGTTGCAGATGGATCTCGGACTTGCGCTTACCATTGTGGGTATCCTGCCTCTTTTCATGTTGGTCAGCCGTTTCTATGTGGCGTATATGCGCCGATATACCCGCAGGGTACGTGATACCGACAGCCGTATTCAGTGTCTGCTCACAGAGACCATGCAGCACCGTATGTTGGTAAAGACGATGGAGGCTGATGGTCAGATGCTCAACAGGTTAGACGGTACACAACAGACGTTGCGCCATTGGGTGCGTCGGCGTACATTGTTTTCTGTAGCAAGCAACTTCTTCCTGAATGCTGGCTTTGCCGTCGGTTTCCTTGTGGCCTTTCTGTGGGGTGCCTTGCGTCTGAGTGCTGGTACGCTGACCTTTGGTGGTATGACGGCTTTCCTGCAACTGGTGGCTCGCATCCAAGGTCCTGCTCGCGATCTGGCCAAGTTGGTACCCGCCTTTGTCAGCGTGTTCACAGCCACCGAACGACTGATGGAACTGGAAGAGACACCAGAGGAACAGCAGGGTAAGCCTTGCATGCTGGCTGCACCTTGCGGTATCCGTTTCAACCATGTCACCTTTAATTATGGTGCCCCTGGTCAGCAGCCGGCCTTGAGTGATTTTTGCGTAGATTTCAAGCCTGGCTCGTGTACCGCCATCATGGGTGAGACAGGCTCGGGAAAGACCACGCTTATCCGACTGCTCTTGGCTTTGGTGAGGCCCCAGGAAGGTGAGATCAGTATTTATGGGTCTAATGGGACCCCAATAACCCTATCTCCCCTTTATCGTTGCAACTTTGTCTATGTGCCTCAGGGTAACACGCTGTTGAGTGGTTCCTTGCGAGAAAACCTCATGTTGGGCAATCCGTTGGCATCTGACAAGCAGATGCTTGAAGCGCTCAAGATGGCTTGTGCGGATTTTGTTGATGAATTGCCTGACGGGCTCGACACCCAATTCTCGGAACAGGGTGGGGGATTGAGCGAGGGACAAGCCCAGCGTATTGCTATTGCCAGGGCCCTGTTGCGTCCTGGTAGCATCATGTTGCTTGATGAGGCTACCAGCGCCCTCGATACCGAAACGGAGCGCAAAGTTCTTGAAAACATTCTGAAGAACCATCAGCGTACAGTCATCTTCGTGACACATCGCACAGCTGTGGTTGATTATTGCAATCAGGTTCTCAGCATTTCTTAATGATTCTCTACCTTTCTTGCCTCCCTTCGGACATAAACGATAGGAGACCAAGTGCATCCTTCCATTATTATTATAATAAATAAGGTGGAAGTGTTAAACTTTTGTTAACAACAAAAGAAAGTCGCTAAAACGTTTGGCGGGTTCATAATAATTATCTACTTTTGCAGTGTACTATTAGACTGGTACACTAATACAGATTGTTTTTAAGTTATTAGATAAGTTATGATTAACGTCAACAACATTAGTTTCAAGTATGCCGGACAAAAGCGTCTGGTATTTGAAGACTTCAGCCTCGAACTAGAGGAAAACCGTATCTATGGCTTGTTGGGCAAGAACGGCATGGGAAAAAGTACCCTGCTGTATCTGATTGCAGGACTGCTGCGCCCAAGCAAGGGAACCGTTTGTTGCGATGGTGTCGCAACATGCAAGCGTCAGGCAGAGATGCTACAGGAGATATTCCTGGTGCCAGAGGAATATGACCTGCCCTCGATGACATTAGAGAAATATGTCAGTATGATGGAGGGCTTCTATCCCCGATTCAGTCGTGAGGTTTTGCAGCGTTGCCTTGTTGACTTCGAACTGCCGCAGACCATGCATCTGCGTTCACTGTCGATGGGTCAGAAGAAGAAAGTATATATGAGTATCGCATTAGCTGCGCAGACCCATTATCTATTAATGGACGAGCCCACTAACGGTATGGACATCCCTTCGAAGAGCCAGTTCCGTAAGGTGGTGGCAGAGAATATGAGTGACGACCGCATCCTGATTATCTCGACCCATCAGGTACACGATGTGGAGGCGCTGCTCGATCATATCATGATTCTGACGGAACGCGAGCTGCTGCTCAATGCCAGTGTGGCTGAACTTACAGAGAAGTATGCCTTTGAACTGCGTCTGCCACAGAATATGGACGATAACGTAATCTATGCCGAACCCTCTCTGCAGGGTAATGCCGTCATGGTGCGTCGTACGTCTGATATGCCTGAGACGCAATTGAATCTGGAACTATTGTTTAACGCTGTAACGAAAGGATTGGTAAAATGAAAAACTTTGATATGACACGTTTCGGTCGTGTGTTGAAACTCGACTTCGTAGAGGGATATAAGTCTATGTTATGGGGCGTGCTCTGTATGACGCTGCTCTATCTGTTCTTCTTCTGGTTTGCGCATAATATATCATTTCATGATCAGATGTACTATATGATACAAGATACAGAAGCCAGGATGATGGTGTATATTAGCAGTCTTTGTGAGGCGGTGGGCGCCTTTGGCATCATGGCTATGTTGATATTCTTCCTCATTGCTGCCAGCACCCTCTTCCGTAGTGAGCAGAAAAAACAGAAGCGCATAGCCTGGCTGATGTTGCCGGCTTCGAACCTGGAAAAATTCCTGTCGCGATGGGTCTTCCTGCTGGTCTTCTCGGTTGTTGGTGGCATTCTGCCTTTCTTCATTGCCGACCTGATTCACATGACATATCTGTCGACGACGGATTATCCTGTAATGTTTGCTACAGACGATTTCTTCAGTTTCATGCCATATATCAAATATCCTAGTCAAACATGGCTGAGCGTTACGATGCAATATATGTTCATCATTGCCATGCATGCCTTCTATCTGCTTGGCGGCGTGTTCTTCAAGAAGTTCCACTTCATTGCTGTATCTGCTGTGATGGTATTCGTATTGGCAGCAGTGATTTCTACAGCGAATGTCATTGGACTGGGTTCAACCATCTATGCTGCCGGTTATGATACCTACTGCACTTTCATGATTGTGATTCTGACATGTCTGGCCGTCCTCTTCACTTGGCTTTCCTATTGGCTGTTCTGCCGCTGGCAGGTTATCACACATAAATTCGTGAACCTATGATATTCAATTCAGACAAACCCATATATATCCAGATGGTTGACCGCCTCTGCGATGAGATTCTGGCAGACAAATACCAGGATGATGACCGAATTCCTTCGGTGCGTGAATATGCTGTGCTGTTGGAGGTGAATACCAATACGGCAGTGAAGGCCTATGATGAGTTGGCTCGCGCGAACATTATTTATAATAAGAGAGGCTTGGGCTATTTTGTGACCAAAGGCGCCAAGAAGCAGATACTGAAAGAGCGTAAGCAGACGTTTATGAAAGAGCAATTGCCCGAGCTGTTCCGACAGATGCAGTTACTGGGCATAACGTTAGAAGATGTTAAAGTTGCGTATGATTTGCAACAAAATGAACAATCTTAGCATCTAACAATCAAAAGCAACAAGAACAAAGTAGAAAGTGATACATTTAGAAAACGTCAATAAGACTTATTTCGGTGCTCAGCCGCTACACGTGCTGAAAGGCATCAACCTCGACATTGAGGCAGGCGAGTTCGTCTCTATCATGGGAGCCTCTGGCTCGGGTAAGTCCACTCTGCTGAATATCCTTGGCATCTTGGACAACTACGACTCAGGCATCTACGAACTCAACGGAGTTCGCATCTGGGATCTCTCCGAGAGCAAGGCAGCCGAGTATCGAAACCACATGATTGGATTTATTTTCCAATCTTTCAATCTCATCTCGTTTAAAAATGCCGTGGAGAACGTGGAGTTACCACTCTTCTATCAAGGTGTGTCGCGTAAGAAGCGACACACCCTTGCTATGGAGTATCTGGAACGCTTGGGACTCTTGGACTGGGCTACCCACTATCCCAATGAGTTGAGTGGTGGTCAGAAACAACGTGTGGCTATTGCCCGAGCGCTGATTACCAAGCCCAAGATGATTCTCGCCGATGAGCCTACGGGCGCACTCGACTCGAAGACGAGTGTGGAGGTGATGCAACTCCTCAAGGACCTGAATGCTCAGGAGCACATCACCCAGATCATTGTGACCCACGACCCTACAGTGGCTCAGCAAACCAATCGTATTATCCGCATCAAGGATGGTGTGATAGAATAGCTTAATTCGTTGTTGAAGAATGATAGAGTTATTTACTGAGATATGGCAAACGGCGCGACGCAATAAGTTGCGTACAGGGCTTACCGGCTTTGCAGTGGCATGGGGTATCTTTATGCTCATCGTGTTGTTGGGAGCCGGTAATGGACTCATCAATGCCCAGCTGACACAGAGCGACCGCTTTCTGAGCAGTTCGATGGTGGTGTTCGGTGGTGAAACCTCGATGGCCTATCAGGGACTGAAAGAGGGTCGCTGGATTTATCTGAAGGAACGTGACATCGATATCACCGACCAAGAGTTCAAAAAGGTCATCGATGAGGTGGGTGCACAGTATCGTACGGCAGGCATGGTGAGCAATGGTCAGCAGTATCTGAGTGGTCAGATTGCAGGCGTTTATCCCAACCACATCAAGATAGACAAGGTAGAGATGATGCAGGGACGCTTCATCAACGATATTGACATCAAGGAAAAACGTAAGGTGCTGGTCATCAGTAATAAGCAAGCCAAGGAACTGGCAGTACGCGAAGGACAGCATGTGAAGGTGGGTAACTTCGCCTTCAAGATAGTTGGCATCTATAAGGAACAGGAGAATGGACGTGCTGATATGTTCTCGGCCTACACTACTATCAAGAATATCTATGGTGCAAGGACTGATGATGCAGGTCGTATAGAATTTACCTTCCACGGACTGGAGACTGAAGCAGAGAATGAGGTGTTCGAAAAGGAATACCGACAGCGTCTCAACACGGCCCATCAGGCTCATCCCGATGATGAGAGTGCCATTTGGATGTGGAACCGCTATACGCAGAACCTGCAAATGGAGACAGGTATTAAGATTATTCGTACTGCTCTGTGGATTGTGGGTCTCTTTACTTTGTTGAGTGGTATTGTGGGTGTCTCGAATATCATGCTTATCACCGTCAAGGAACGTACTCATGAGTTCGGCATTCGTAAGGCTATCGGTGCCAAGCCCTGGAGCATCTTGAAGCTGATTATTATTGAGAGCATCATCATCACCACTATCTTTGGTTATGTGGGAATGATTCTGGGTATTGCGGCCAACGAGTATATGGATGCCACACTGGGACATACCAAGGTGGATGCAGGATTGTTCAAAGCAACGATGTTTGTTGACCCCACCGTGGGACTCGATGTATGCTTCGAGGCTACGATGGTGATGATTATTGCAGGCACCATCGCAGGACTTATCCCTGCGCTGAAGGCATCGAGAATACGACCTATTGAAGCACTAAGAGCAGATTGATTATGAAATTCGATTTAGATACATATAGAGAGATTCTCGACACGCTGACACGCAACAAGAGCCGTTCGTTCCTTACGGGCTTTGGTGTCTTCTGGGGCGTGTTTATGCTGGTGGCCCTCATAGGAGGCGGACAGGGCATGAAGGAAATGCTGAACCAGAACTTCGAGGGCTTTGCCACCAACAGCGCTATGGTGTGGGCGCAACCCACAACCAAAGCCTATAAAGGATTCAGAAAGGGACGCAGATGGGATATGGAGTATAAGGATGTGGAGCGTCTGAAGAGCCGTATTCCTGAACTTGACGTGGTGAGTCCTGTGCTTTTCTCGAATGGCGGTACTGCTTACTTCGGTGATCGTAAGACCACTGTTGGCATCAATGGCGTACAGGAAGACTACCAGCGGGTGAGTGAGCCCAAGATGCGCTATGGCCGCTATCTCAACGATATGGATGTGGCACAGCGTCGTAAAGTGTGCGTCATTCAGAAGAAAATATATAAAGACCTCTTCCCTGGTGGTGGCGACCCTTGCGGCAGTTTCATCCGTGTTGACTCTGTTTACTATCAGATTGTGGGTGTTGACTATAGCTCTGCTGAGGGTGTCAGCTTTGGCAGTGAAGCAGGTACGACGATGCTCCTGCCTATCACCCTGATGCAACAGACGTATAATATGGGACAGAATGTGCACATGATTGCTGTAACTGGTAAGAAGGGAGTGGTGATGTCTACTGTTACAGACCGCATCCGTGAGACTATAGCTCGTGCCCATACCATTGACCCAACTGACGAACAGGGTGTGATGGTGTTTAATACTGAGGTGTTGTTTCAAATGCTTGACAGCCTCTTCAAGGGCGTTAACTTCCTGATATGGTTGGTAGGATTAGGAACCCTACTGGCTGGTGCCATTGGTGTTTCGAATATCATGATGGTAACTGTTCGAGAGCGTACCATCGAGATTGGTATCCGTCGAGCCATAGGAGCCACACCTCGTATGATTCTCTCGCAGATTATCTCTGAGAGCATTGTGCTGACGATGGTAGCTGGCATGAGTGGCATCCTCTTTGCCGTCATGATTCTACAGATGTTGGAACTGGCCAATACGGAAGACGGCATCCTGGCTGCTCATTTCCAAGTGGGCTTCTGGACGGCTATCTTCGCAGCCCTCGCCATAGCAGCTATGGGTGTGCTGGCAGGCTTGGCTCCTGCGGCAAGAGCTATGAGCATCAAACCAGTGGATGCTATGCGTGATGAGTAAAGGTAAAGAATAAAAGGGTAAAAAAAGTAAAAAGGTAAAAAAATATAGATATGAAAAAGTATTTCAAACTGTTTATCGCTGCGGTTATCGCATTGATTTTCATTGGAACATTTGTGTTCCTCTGGCAGAAGAGCCAACCCAAGGAAGTGCTGTACACAGAGTTCACAACGAGTATGGACACCATCCGTAAAACAACCATTATTACGGGCAAGATAGAACCCCGCAATGAGGTGAAT
>Ga0310690_10009039_pt1 | contig 12547 bp, 9 predicted proteins | sample AusTroGonzalo_MG_2_FD_207661 | JGI IMG/M metagenome (GOLD analysis project Ga0310690, IMG submission 207661) | Bovine rumen microbial communities from tropical cattle in Woodstock, Queensland, Australia - Gonzalo_04 (v2) (version 2) | ecosystem: Host-associated > Mammals > Digestive system >...
CCCGCAAATCCGGCAGGTTATATTTCAACATCGCAAGACGGTCAAGTCCGAAACCGAATGCGAAACCTTGGTATTTATCTGGGTCAATGCCACAATTACGCAGAACATTTGGATGGACCATACCCGCACCCATCATTTCCAACCAACGGTCGCCGTTCCATTTCATATCAACCTCTATACTGGGGTCGGTGAACGGAAAGTATGACGGACGAATCCGCAACTCAACCGCATCAAGGCCGAAAAACCGTTTGAAAAATTCGCGTATGTCGCCGACTAAATCGGAAAGTGTGACTTTTTTATCTATATAAAGCCCTTCGACCTGACCGAACATTGGGCCATGGGTCGCATCCATTTCTTTGCGATATGTTGAACCTGTTGCAAACATTTTAATTGGCACACCTTCAGTTTCCATCGCACGAATTTGAATTGCCGATGTTTGTGTGCGCATAACATTGCCGTTCGGTAAAAAGAATGTATCTTGCATATCACGCGCGGGGTGATACGCGGGTGTATTTAGTGCGGTAAAGTTATGCCAATCATCTTCGATTTCGGGACCAGTATGGCGCGTATACCCAAAAGATTCCAAAATTTCCGCGATTTCCGATAGCGCCTTGGTCAACGGATGAATTGTTCCGCGGTTTTCCGGTTCGGAATCCAATGTCACGTCCAACCGTTGGTCCGCAAGTGCGGCATCAAGTTCCGCCGTTTCGATTTCCGCCTGGCGCGTCTTGAATAATTCACGCAGTTCGGTATTTTCACGATTTAATTTTGCACGCGCGTCATTATCCAAATTTTTCATTTCTTTTAATCGCGCGGTCATTGTGCCGTTTTTACCAAACACAGACGCATATAATTCCTGTAATTCAGCAAGTGATTTTGTATTTTTTATTTGTTCTTTTGTCATAACATTTACCTTTTAATAAATACGGGGTCGCGGTTGCGGCCCCATAATCATAAACAAAAAACAATTCGCCGCCAAGGGTTTTTATTTATCCCCGGCAATAAATCGTTTTGCGGTTTCAATCAGTTTTGCGAAATTCGCATCACCCACATACGCCATTTCCGCCAAAACCTTGCGGTCAAGTTCAATTCCGGCCTTGTGCAAACCGTTCATAAACTGGCTGTACGTAATACCAGACGGACGGACCGCGGCATTGATACGAACAATCCACAGACTGCGGAAATCGCGTTTCTTTGTCCGGCGGTCACGATATGCATACTGACCCGCCTTTTCTGATTTTTCACGCGCGGCACGGTAAGTGCTGCTGTGCCGGCCAAGAAATCCCTTGGCACGTTCAAGAATTTTATTGTGTTTTTGACGAACCGTTGTTCCACGTTTTACCCTTGCCATTTTCGCCCCCTTTTATTTCAAACCGTACGGAGCCAGAATTTTAGCCTGACCAACCATGTTTTCATTAAGATATTGCGCCTTGGTTCCGGCGTTGTTTGAACGCGCGGATTTTTTACGCAACAGTTTTTTGTGGGCGTTTCTGCGAACGTTGATTTTACCGGTCGCCGTCACTCTTGCACGCTTTTTCAAGTATGACTTTGTTTTTAATTTTGGCATTTTTAACCTCTTGTTTTTACATTATCCTTATGGCAATGCCTTTGCCATTTCGGACGTTTAACGTGCGTATTTTGACATAAATAAATGAAAAATCAAGTTTTTATTGAATTTTATTGAATAAAAATTTTTTTCTGATTAAAGTTAGTCACAAATGAACCCGAAAAAGACATCTTCCAGATTGCACACAATTATCAAGGCCGCGATTGTTGCGGTCATTTTGCCGTTTGTCTTTATTTATATCGTCGTGGCAAAACCGGATTATAGGATTATGAACGGGGTCGCGCATATTGCGTTGCCGGTTGTAAATGGTATTGGCGATTTGGTGACTTGGCCATTGCGTACCGGTGGAAATATTGTAAAAAAGGTGCGTAAAATATCTAATTTAGAACAAGAAAATGAAGAATTGCGCGCCAGGTTGGACCAGGCTTTGGCCGATAAAAACAAATGTGATATCGCGTTGATTGAAAATCAAGAATTGCAAAGACAATTGGATATTGTACGCGAATCCCCGTACGCCAGTGTTGTTGCAGATGTAATATTTGATAATTCTGCATTGCACCACGAAACGTTTTTAATAAACAGGGGCGCGCGGGATGGAATTGCACCGGGTATGGTTGTTGTTTCTTTGGATAACACGTTGGCGGGTATAGTAATTGATGCGGGTGCAAATTTTGCGCGCGTGCGTTCATTGATTGATTCAAACACAAATATTGCGGTGCGTGTCGCCGGTTCCGAAGTCTATGGTTTTTTATCGGGAAATGGTTCAAATACTGCAACAATCGGTTTTTTTAGTGACCCTAAATTTCAGGCAGATGCCGGTGTAAAATTGGTGACCAGTGGTATTAGTGGCGTATTGCCACCAGATATATTTGTCGGAAAAATGATAAACGATTCAGATGTTGAGGTTGTAATGCCAAATAAATTGTCACGTGTTATGGTGTTAAAATTTAATAACGAACAAAGCACATATAAATGAAGCAAAAAATTTTGAGTTTTTTACAAATGCTATTTCCGTTTTTTATAACGGTCGCATTGTGGCGTTTGTCTGTGCCGTGGATAAATCCGGCGGGGATATTGGCGATTATACCAATATTTTTTTGTTCTTTTATACGGCCGGTTCCATATTTTGTACCATTTGCGATATTGTTGTGTTTTATGATTGATTACAAGTTTAACACTGTTTTATTGTGGACAATTTTCTATTGTTTGTTTTATGTGGCTGTTAATTTACAAAGTTTTATAGACTTGACGCATACTAAACTTGATGGCCTTTACGCGTTTATGGGATTTGTTGGAACTGTTATATTTTTGTTGATTGCGTCACATATAAGTTTCGAAAATATTTTTTCCGGAATATTAATGTTTTCTATCCTGGCAATTATGTATATTCCAATAACAACAACTGTGCAGGTGGTTCAAGATGATTGATACAGAAATATCAAAACAATTTGACCGCCGCAGCGCATTGTTTCTAACCACGGGCGCAATCCTTACGTCTGCATTGGTGTTGCGTATGTTGCAAATGCAGGTATTTGGATATCGCGGATATAAAAAGAAAAGCGAGAATAATTCTTTTAGAATCCAAATAAATATGCCGGAACGTGGGAAAATTTTATCGCGGTCTGGTTCTGCTATTTCCCACGACGCGCCAATTTATCGTATTTATATTATTCCCGAAGAAACCCAAGAATTAGAAAAATTGGTTGATGTGGTTGCAAAAGATTTGAAACTTTCACAAAAACGCGTTGATAAAATTTGGGCACGAATAAAAAAACAACAAAAATTTCAGCCTGTTTTAATCAGTGAAAATACAGATTGGAATACATTGGCACGTGTTCAGGCAAAAAACTTACCGGGCTTGCACGTGGAAAGTGGATATGGTCGCGTATATGAAATGGGACCCGCCGGCGCACAATTTTTTGGATACGTTGGTGCACCGGACAAACCGGTCGCAAACGCACCTTTCTATACCACGGGTATTACCGGATTAGAAAAAGTATTTAATAAAAATCTTATTGGAACACCGGGACAAACGGTTATGATAACAAACGCCGTTGGACGTGTCACCGGGGAAGATAAAACTCAATTCAAACCTTCAACAATCGGGAATGATATAAAAACGACAATAAATGACACGGCTCAACGAACTTTGTATGACGCATTGACATTGCACAAGGCTGGGTGCGGTGTTGCATTAGATATTGAAACAGGTGATATTTTGGCGATGGCGTCCACACCAAGTTTTGATCCAAATAATTTTTCCGGGGATGATGCCGAAGAATATTTGGAATCTTTACGACAAAATTTTGCAAAACCGTTTATGAACAAAGCATTTGAAGGATTATATCCGCCGGGTTCTACATTCAAGATTATTGTTGCGTTGGCTGCACTGGAGGCCGGGGCGGTCACAATAAATGAAACTGTCTTTTGCCCGGGACATTGGGATTATGGCGATAGACGTTATCATTGCTGGGATGCAAAAGGTCACGGTAAAGTAAATATCGTTGGTGCATTAAAGCATTCTTGTGATATTTATTTTTATCAATTGGCGCTGCGTATAGGTATTGACGCAATTAAACGTATGGCAATCCGATTGGGAATGACCGAAAAATATCTTGAAAGCATAATTCCAAAACAAATGGCCGGTGTTATACCAGACCGAAAATGGAAAGAATCAAACATCGGTTCAAAATGGGTTCACGGTGATACAATTATTTCTGGAATTGGTCAGGGATTTATTTTGGTAAACTGTATGCAATTGGCGGTTATGATGGCACGCGTCGCATCTAACAAACGCGTTGTGCCGCGATTAATTTATGATGATAAAAAACCGAATTTCAAAAGTATGGGATTGCAAGATAAAAATATAAAAATCGTTCTTAATGGATTGGAAGAAGTATTAAAGCAGGGCGGTACCGCATCGGGCAGTGCTATAAATGTGAACGGTGCCAAGATGGGCGGAAAAACCGGTACATCCCAGGTACGTAGTATTTCTAAAGCCGAACGTTTAAGGGGCGTATTGACAAACGACCAATTAAAATGGAATATGCGAAATCACGGATTATTCGTTGGATATGCACCCGTGGATGCGCCTAAATACGCCGTATGCGTGATTACAGAACATTCCGGGTCCAGTGGAAGTGCCGCACGCACAGCCGCCGCAACAATGAAAAAACTTTTGGAAAAAGAATAATAAAATGACAAGGCAAACACGTGTTTCAAATGCGAATATGATGAGTTTTTCTGAAAAACTGTCGCGTTTTTCGTGGCCGCTTTTTATACCAATGTGTTTTGTTTTGATTATATCGGTTGTTGTGCTGTATTCTGCGGATGGCGGCGGATGGCAACCGTTTGCATTATCGCAACTGGCAAAAATTATTGTTGGTTTTGGCGTGTTTTCAATTGCGGCATTTACAAATATAAAACTGTGGATAAAGTCTGCAAATATTATTTATGCAATCGCGTTGATTCTTATTATTTTGGTGACTTTTGTTGGGCATACGGGTATGGGTGCACAACGATGGTTGAACCTTGGGTTTATACATATACAACCGTCTGAAATGTTCAAAATGGCGTTGGTTTTGGCATTGGCGCGATATTTTGCGTGGATGAATTCTGTGGATTTAAACAAGTTAAAAAACTATATTGTGCCGACACTTATGATGCTTTTTCCGTTTGCATTGATTGTTATGCAGCCCGATTTAGGAACCGCGCTTTCAATTGCGATGATTACCATTGGTATGTTTTACATTGTTGGTGCAAATAAAAAGTGGTTTATTATCGGCGCAATATTGGCAGTAATGGCGGCACCGGTTGTTTGGTATGGTGGATTGCATCAATATCAACGCGAAAGAATCATAACATTTATAAACCCAGAATACGATGCCAAAGGCGCCGGTTATCAAATAAACCAGGCGAAAATCGCATTCGGCAGTGGTGGCATATTTGGTAAAGGTTATTTGAAAGGTTCGCAATCACAACAATCTTTCTTGCCTGAAAAACAGACAGATTTTATATTTACAATGCTTGGTGAAGAATTCGGATTTATTGGCGCATTTATCATCTTAATGTTATACAGTTTTATTGTCATAATCCTGTTCTGGACCGCAAAAACGTGCCGAAACAGGTTCGGACAATTGGTGTGTTTTGGTTTTATGTTGAACTTTTTCATTTATTATTTTATAAATATCTCTATGGTACTTGGGCTTGTTCCAACCGTAGGTGTGCCATTACCACTTATGTCCTTTGGCGGCAGCAGTTTATTATCACTGATGTTCGGCTTTGGACTGTGTGAAAATGCGCATATACACAAAGACCAACAATTATCTGCCAAAGGAAGTTAAAATGAATTTATTAATTGTGGAATCTCCGTCAAAGGCGAAAACAATTGAAAAATATTTGGGTGCTGGGTGGCATGTTATTGCATCGGTTGGTCATGTTCGTGATTTGGTGCCTGAAAATGGCAGTGTCGATACAGAACACAATTTTGAAATGCGTTGGCAAATTATGCCCGGTAAAGAAAAACAAATAAAATTAATTACTGATAACGTGAAAAAGGCCGATGCGGTATATTTGGCATCGGATCCTGACCGTGAAGGTGAAGCAATCGCGTGGCATATATTGGATATATTAAATTCAAAAAAATTATTGGGCAAAACACCCGTGTATCGTGTGGCATTCCACGAAATAACAAAAAATGCGGTATTGGACGCAATCGCGCATCCGCGTGAAATTGATTCTAATTTGGTTGATGCATATTTGGTTCGCCGCGCGTTGGATTATTTAATTGGGTTTGAAATATCACCGTTGTTGTGGCGGCGCAACCTTGGAAAATCTGCGGGTCGCGTGCAATCGGTCGCGGTTAAATTGGTTGTTGACCGCGAACGTGAAATCGAAGATTTCAAATCAGATGAATATTGGTCTGTTTCGGCAAAATGTGATTTTGCAAAACAATCTTTTAATTCGAATTTGACGTTTTTCAACGGTGAAAAAATTGAAAAGATGTCGTTGAAAAACAGTGGCGATGTTGACGCGGTTTTATCAAAATTAAAAACGCCTGTATACGCCGCAATTTCACGTATAGAACGAAAAAAAGTTTCTAATAAACCGTATGCACCGTTCACTACCAGTACGCTGCAACAAGAGGCCGCACGTAAACTTTATTTTTCATCAAAAAAGACTATGTCGGTTGCGCAAAAATTGTATGAAAATGGTTTTATTACATATATGCGTACCGATGCGACAAATCTGTCTGCCGAGGCGGTTAGCGAGATAAGAAAATATATTGCTAAAAACTATGGCGATAAATTTTTACCGGGCACACCAAATGTTTATGTGACAAAATCTAAAAACGCCCAGGAAGCACACGAAGCAATTCGTCCGACACATTTTGATTCGCCCGCAGAATTATCTGGTGATGAAAAGAAACTTTATGATTTGATATGGAAACGAACAATTGCTTGCCAAATGACAAATGCAGAATTTGATTCGGTCGCCGCGGATATTTTAACCGATGATAAAATCGCAACTTTTCATGCGGTTGGCCGTACACGTACATTTGATGGGTTTATGAAGGTTTACATCGAAGACCGTGATGATAATGATGAAGAATCTGATGCAAAATTGCCGGCAATGAATGTTGGTGATAAAATTACTATTTCAGAAATAAAACCAGAGCAACATTTTACACAACCGCCGGCAAGATATACCGAGGCTTCGTTGGTTAAAAAATTAGAAGAATTGGGTATTGGTCGCCCGTCAACGTATGCAACGATTATGTCAACCATTGTTGACCGCAAATATGTTGAACAAGACAAACAAAGACGATTCCACCCTACATCCGGCGGATGGGTTATTGCGGCATATTTGGCGAAATATTTTGCCGATTTGGTTGATGTGAATTTTACCGCAAATACCGAAGACACTTTGGACGATGTTTCAAATGGTAAAACAGAAAAACTTTCGGCATTAAACGAATTTTGGGGTGATACGAAAGGTATGATTTCCGGTGCACGCGATGTTAAAACCGGTGATATAATCGATGAGATAAATACATTTATGAAAAAACATATTTTCCCAAATGGCGATAACAAATGTCCAAAATGTGGCGGCGCGTTGGGTATAAAACTTTCTAAATTTGGGCCGTTTATTGGATGTGAAAATTATCCCAAATGTGATTACACTATGCGGTTAAATAATGATGATTCGGCGGATACAGCGCAAAATAAAAAAGAACCTTTGGAATTGGGTGATGGTATATCTTATCGCGTTGGTAAATTTGGACCGTATGTGACTGATGGCAATAAAAACGCGTCTGCAAAAAAATATACACGCGAAAATATAACATTAGAAATCGCAAAAGAATTATTATCGTCGGACAAAAAAAAGGTCGAACCTGTGCAAATCGGCGTAAATCCGGCAACACAAAAGATGATTTATTTTTATCCAACGGGTCGCTATGGCGCATATATATCTTCTAATCGTGTAAATGTTAGTGTGACCGAACAACCGGATTTAGAGACAGCGATTGATTTAATAAACAATAAAAAACCGAGTAAAAAATTCACTAGAAAATAATGGCCAAATATGACAATAATTTTACCGACCAATTACGTGAACGCCTGTCCATTGTAGACGTTGTATCCCGCCGTGTACCGCTGGTCAAGAAAGGTCAAAATTATTGGGGATGTTGCCCGTTTCATAATGAAAAAACACCGTCTTTTTCGGTCAGTGAAGAGAAAGGTTTTTTTCATTGTTTTGGTTGTGGAAAACATGGTGATATTATTTCTTTTACTATGGAAAGCGAGCATGTAGATTTCAAAACCGCGATTACCGAATTGGCCGATATGGCGGGATTAAAGTTGCCGGAATATAAACAAAAAACTCAACAACAAATCGAAGCCGAAGAAACATATATCACTATCACTGCGGCGGCGGCAAAGTTGTATGCGGAAAAACTTTTCACGCCCGATGGCGCGCAGGCATTAGAATACATACGTGGCCGCGGTTTTACTGATGATATGATAAAAAAATATGGTATTGGATACGCGCCAAAAAATAATTTAATTACGAATAAATTTGTGAATACTAAACAAGATAAATTAATTGCAACGGGACTGGTGCGAGGTGGAGATTATGGGTTGTATGATTTCTTTCGTGATAAATTGATGTTTCCAATATTTAATGCACGTGGGCAAATTGTTGCTTTTTCGGGACGGAGTTTAGACGGGTCGGAACCGAAATATATAAATACGACCGATACAGAAATGTTTCATAAACGACAAACTTTGTTCGGTTTTAACTTTGCGCGTGAAAGTATCCACCGTGCAAACCGTGCCATTATTGTCGAAGGTCAAATTGATGCGATTCAAATGCAATGTAATGGTTTTGGCGAAACGGTTGCACCACTTGGCACTGCATTGACCGAAGACCATATCGCAATTTTATGCAAGGCAAATAGAAATATTATTTTCTGTTTTGATGGTGACGGGGCGGGGCAAAAGGCCGCTGCGCGTGCGTGCGGTATTATATTACCATTCTTGCGTGATAATTCTGATGTGCGTTTTGCTTTTGTCACGGGCGGCAAAGACCCAGATGAAATACTGCGCAAATCAGGGCGGGGTGATATGGAAAAAATTATAAATTCCGCCGTGCCTTTGGTTGATTTTATGTGGCAAATTACAAATAAAAATTATTTAATCAATACGCCGGCAGGTAAAGTCCAGGCGGAAAAGTTTCTAAAATCACAAATTGATAAAATTACAGATAAATTATTAAAGAACGAATATGAACGTGAATATAATAACCGTAAATTTAACGAATGGCATAAATGGAAAAAAAACGCAGAAACCGTGCGTATAGAAGTTCCAGAAATAGATAATATTATTAAAAATACACTTATATATATTGTGAATAAATACCCCGAAGTTGCCGAACGATATGGTGATTTTATAAGTAAATTTAATCTGGATTTAGATGCAAATGTAAAACCTGAATTTGAATTTGATTTGAAATCTGCAGAAAAATATATAATTTCATTAAAAATTCAAAAATATATTGAAAGTTTGGAAAAACAAAAACGCGATTTAACCATACGCGGACTTGCCGGTGATTCCAATGTAAGTGAAGAAATCCGCCGTATAGATGACGAGATAAGTCGTATGCGTGAAAAATTTGAAATGTTGGTTTAATATAAAAACCTGCAAAAATTGCAGGTTTTTATTTTTTATATAATAAATATTTATTCCGCCATAACAATAGTGAACATTACAGAATACATTGTTTTATCGTCAAAAACAGGATTTTTAATCATCACGCGATAAATTGGTTGATTACCATTTGATGCATTTGGATTGATTTCAACATAAATATGCTCCGCATCCGCCGCATATGCATCCATATCATAAAAATCGCGGCCATTAACAAACATAGTATCCGCTTCTCTGGATTGCATTTCTGCAAGTTGTTCCGTGACAGGGCATTTTACAACGAAATTTTCCTGTGCGCCTTTGGCCACGGTTTCACACTGTGCATCCAATACCATTATTGTGCTATCATTATTACCACCGCATCCGGCAAGAATCGCAGCCGCAAAACCAGCAAATAAAAATTTTTTCATATTATCTCCTTTTTTTACATGCTGTATTCTATAATTTTATAAAATATATATACAAGAAAAAAATATAATTACATACACGATTTTAATTCGTGATTGTCTTCGTTTTGATCAATGCGTTTGTTGCGAATTTCTTCGGCCGCGGTAATTTTTTGTTTCATTAAAATCAATTCTGGGTGGCGCCGCATTTTATAATTTATTTCTTCAATGGCATAATCTATATCTTCGCGATTTGACACAAATATTGGCATCACTGAATCCGCAGCATTAAAAACAGAATTGTTTATATCAGACTTTAAATCATCAATAACAGATAAATATGCGTTTATGTGTTTATCTTCGTGATTCAAAATCGCATTATATGAACAAGAATCATTTTTATGTATACTATCAATTTTAACCGAAAAATCATTATAACCAATCAAGGCATCAACAGATTTTAATACGACACAATATCCATTTGATGCGGAAAATATATCAACCGCAATATCATAATCTTCAACCAATGTCGCAATAACATTTCCATGAAATTTATCCATTTGTTCATTTGATTGAATAACAGATTTTTTATATATTGGTGAATTTATACTTATATTTGGTGTTTGTTTGTATTTAACACAATCGTTTGCATATGACGCAATTGGCAAAAGTGCAAAAATAAGAATTTTTTTCAACATATTAAAAATCACCTGCACCTTGTTTCTTAAGGTATTCTGCAACAAAGTTCGAACCAAATTGATTATATAATTCTTCGGCCAATAATACAGATGAACGACCAGATTCGAATAATTTTAATAAATTACCCAATCCACCAAGTTCAGTGTTCAAAATAACAGATTCATTATTTACCGGCCGCATTAATAACACCGCGCGTTTCAAATTTGGATAGGCTTTACCTTGGATAAACGCCATTTCTAATGGATTCAAATTCCAATGCTCGTAATCCGCCGCATCCGCCGCAGGATTACGGAAGAACATTATTGTTTGGGCCTGGCCACGAACCACATCACCAATACCAAGTTTATCCAGAACATTTGCACGTTGGAACGCGACCATATATGCCTGGCGATTTTTTCTTCCTTCTTGGAGGCCGGCAATAAAATTGTCGCGGAACATTTTGTTTTCCAACATTGGTGCGGTTTCGTCAATCATAATCAAAGACGGATTTCCACCGGATACAGTCGTATTATTTATTCTGTGTAATATATATGATATAACCGCCGGCGAAAGTGTTGGGTCCGCCAAAATGTCGGTAAAGTCAAATGTTGTTAAACGCGACTGCAAATCCAATGTATCGATATCTTCATTAAAGATTTCGCCGTATTGCAACGGGTCAACCCATTTTTTAAGGGCAGGGCGCATTTTCCCAGTGGATGAAAAACAACTTTCATACAAATTCTTTAACATACGGTCTTTATCGGACAAATAATCAAAGTTCACAGAAACCGCACGTGCAATTTCATCGGCCGAAAGTGCATCATTTTGTTCAGATATCATTGCAAACCAACGACGCAAGAAAGCCCGATTTGCAACCGTATCCGGCATCTTTAATGGATTAAGGTGTGTTAAAAATTTTTCTTCATTTTTTTCTTTTCCCTGCATAGTCACATATTTTCCACCAACCGCAAGTGTGAATATTTCTGCGCCTTTATTCCGGTCAAAGAAAAATGCCTTTAATTTTTTATGGCGCAGTGATTGCGCAATTAAAAACGAGAATAATGTTGTTTTACCACCACCCGTCGGACCAATTGTTAATGTATGTGCCACCGCCGCCGGTTTGTCAGAAACATGGAATTGGAATTGATACGGTGTACCCTGGGCCGTGGGGAACACAACCAATGGTCCCGGACCCCAATCAGAATTTGCAATACCACGTGGTGTGGTTGACATTGGAATTGATATCGCCGCCGCGCGTGATAACATTTTAAATGTACGTGGAAATGTATCAAAACCCGGAATTATAGAAAACCAAGAAACTTTCGATGCAAAATTTTCTTGGATTGGTGATACACCAAACGATGCAGATATTTTTTTGAATTCATCAACATATTCATTTAATTCTTCGGTTGTTTTTCCAAACACTATAAATAAAGGATAATAATTTACCAATGTTTGATTTCCAGAAACATTTTCATCCATAACAGATTCCGCACTGGATATTTGTTCTTCGGTTGAATCGTGTTCTTTATCGGCGGCACTGCGGCGTTGACGCAGTGTTGCCTCTACCGCGGCGGCATCCATAATTTTAAAACCATTCATACAAATCATTTCTGTTTGAATGGTATTCACAGAATCAAAGAAATCTTCATCCAAATAATCCGGCGCACCACGAAAAGATAATAGCGCGGCATAATATTCACGATCAC
>Ga0310690_10009040_pt1 | contig 12546 bp, 8 predicted proteins | sample AusTroGonzalo_MG_2_FD_207661 | JGI IMG/M metagenome (GOLD analysis project Ga0310690, IMG submission 207661) | Bovine rumen microbial communities from tropical cattle in Woodstock, Queensland, Australia - Gonzalo_04 (v2) (version 2) | ecosystem: Host-associated > Mammals > Digestive system >...
CCCATGATCGACATGAACATCTTCCATGTGAGGGTGCGCTTGATGCCAGGGAAGTCCGGCATGTCCACGTAGACGGGACGCGACGCGCCGAAGCGCAGCGATCCGTCCGCCGCGACCGTTCCCTTTGCCCAGTGGACTTCGGCGATGTTCTCCGTGCCCATCCAGTTCCCGAACACGTCGTAGCCGCGCCCGATTCCGGAGTAGGGCGTCTCCTCGTCCGTCCAAGGGCTGTTCCCCTTCTTCGGCCACGGGAAGCCGTCGTTGCATCCGGTCGTGGCGCCGCGCTCCACGTTCAGGTGCTTCGAGAGGAGATCATCGACGCCGTCGCCGTCCAGGTCGGCGAACATGACCCGTCCGCCCGGCGGATTCAACGGCTTGCCGTCTGTTCCCAACACCACCTCGGCGGACCCGAATACATGTGACGCGCGGTCGAAGCGGTAACGCACAAGTTCCAGTTTCTCCTTGCCGTCGGCGAAACGGCGCGTCTCCACGCGGCAGATGCCGAACGCGCCGTCCTTGCCGTACCACGGCGACGTGCCGCGCGGGCTGATGCCCGTGTAGGGGACGCCTTCGGCATAGACGGGCACGCCGCGCTCGATCCGCAGGAAGCGGTAGAGAAGCGGACGGCTCCCGAAGATCGACCCCTCGCAGATCAGGTCACGCCCGGCGGGATCGAACCACGGCACCGCCAGCGCGAACACGTCGTGCTGCTCGGCGAACGGACGCAGGTCTCCCTTCCTGATCGTCAAAGGCGTATACTCATCTTCCGTGGCGAACGGCGGGTCAAAGGCATGGCGGCGGGCACTGAGCGCCGCCTCATCCGCAGACGACACGTTAGGCACCTTCGCGGCGGCTGCACGTGCGGCGAATGCGCGAAGGTCATTCGGCCCTAGCGCCTTGAAGTAGGCTTCCAGTTCATCGATAAAGATCCGGCTGCCGTTACCCTTGGAAAGGAACATCCACTGCGCCTCGACGCCGCGGATGTGATCGTACACCGTCTCCGTCACCTTCGCCTTCGCAGCCACCTTTGCGCCATCGGCCCAGAGCGATAGCTCGTCGCCCCTGCGGATGACCGCGAAATGGTGCCACCGGCCGTCGGCAACGGACACATCGCCGGACACGATCTTATCCATGAGAGAAACCGCAAACTTGCCGTCCGCCGTGAAGAACACGCGCATCTTAGGATTGTGCGCAATCTCCAGCCGCCCCTTCACCGGCTCGGGAAACCCCGCGTAAAACGAGAACGTGAAGTTCCCTCGCGGCGGCAGGATCATCGCCGAGGATATCCTCGCCTCAGAACCGGGCCCGCACCACAGCGCCTCGTGGGAGACGCCGGACACGCCCGACACGAAACCGAAACAAAGCTCCTGCATGCGCCTTTGCGGATTCTGCCGCGAGACAAACTCCTGTTCCTCCGGAGATTTGCCGGCCTCGATGTCGAAGCCCCAACTGTCCTGCGGCCGGACTTCCGCACTGGCAGCAAGGACACAAGACATGATGGCTATGCACGTCATAGTGGAACAGCATGAATTTAAATGTCTGACTTGCAGTTGCATAGTTTTATTGTACCACAACCTTGCCGTCAGTTCTTTTTAGAATATCCAATGGATTTCTCGCCATAATGCCGTCTGCTTTGTGGTAAAATATTGCCATGAGACACCTCAAAGGCATACGGTTCGGCCTGCCGTTCATCAAGCGGATCGGCGTACTGAACGACAAGCAGGCCCATCGCATACGCTGGAACTCCCATGCGGGCCTGGAAGTCCACTTTGTCCTCAAGGGCATGTGTACCTGGGAAGTTGCAGACAGGGACGAAGCCGTTGCCGTACCAGGAGGTGCCTTCATGGTCATTCCGGCCGGTGTGCGCCACCGTCCCGTCGGAGAGAACGCGGCACCGTCCAATCGGATCGGCGTGATTTACGAGACGGCACCGCGCGTCCCGGCGGCGGGCATCTCGCTTTCGCCGTCGGACCTCGACCGTCTGTTTCGCGTACTGGAGTCCCATGCGTTTTCCCTCCATGCCACCCCGCCAGGGCTTCTGCATATCCTGAAAGAAATCCGCAATGAGGTCGAAGGTTTCAATGTTGCCGACAACGGGCTCCGGCTTCGGATACTCAACGAACTTCTCCTCGTCGAGACAGCCCGGACGCTTGAGGACGGCGACACGTTTCTTCCACGCAACGGATCTGTCGTACAGCAGGTCTGTGAATGGATTAGCGATCACCTTGATTCTCGATTCTCCATTGACGGTCTTGTCAGGCTATCTGGATACGGACGCAGCCGTTTCTTCACGCTCTTTGTCGAGGAGACGGGAATGACGCCGAACGACTACGTCGTGCGGCAGCGCATCGAACGCGCGCAAACGCTTCTTCGCGAAGACGACCGTTCCATACTGGCGGTGGCGCTCGCGTGCGGATTCAAGTCGGCATCCACGTTTTCCGCCACGTTCGCGAAGTTCACGGGCGTCTCGCCGCGTGCGTTCAGGAACGGCGACGGCTGATCACAACTCGAAGTCCTTGATCACTTTGCAGTCGGCCAAAGGATAGTTGCCAGGATCGACGCATTCCATCACGATGCCCGCCGCGCCGCAGCGCGCCGCAATGTCCAGCAGACGGCGGATCGCCTCCTGCGACGTCACGCCCGCCCACTTCGCAAGCTGCTCGTAGGACGGCTGGTTCTTCGAGAAGTTGTAGGCGCGGATCGGGAAGTACACCTTGCACCGTCCGTTCACGTATTTCACGACATGGCGGAAGATGCGTTCGGTGGATCCGAACGGGTCTTTCTCGTCCGCGCTGATGGACACCACGGCCAGGCCGTCCACCAACCCCTCGTCGACTACCTTCCGCCAATCGAACCCGCACCCCGCGTAGTTCCAGTCAGGGCCGTCCTGGATGCGCACGTTACCGATGGTTATTACGAAAGGCACGTCGCGCCCCGACGCGCGTATCTCTTCGCGGATCGCGCGGTAGTAGGCGTAGTGTCCGCGCGACGCCACCTCCAGCCAGCGCGGATCGTGGAAGTCCGCCGGTGCCGGCTCGCCAGGATGCCGCCGCGCCCATTCCTCCAGGTTCGGCTTCACGTAGTCGTCGCGCGGACCATATCCGCCGTTGCGCGTAGTGTCGAGGTAGATCATCTGCGCGCCACGCGCAAGAATCTCGCGCACGATCGCCCTCCGATGCGCAATCACCTCCGGATACGCAAAGGACGCATGGTGCATCCCCATTTTGCCGTCCGCCGACCGGCACCAGTACTGCGGATGGTCGAGCGTCCAGCTCCCAAGGCTCCAGTAACGCCCGCCGTGCGCATCCTCCTGCAGAATATGCGCCCCCGCGCACTTCACCTGCGGCAGGTCGGCGCACAGGCCGAACACCGTCCTAAGCGCGTCTGGCACGCACTGCTGGTAACGCACCCAGCCGCGCACTGGCAGCGTAAGCGGCACGCGGCGCTTGTCGAGAGGCGTCTCCGCAAGCGTCAAATCCACCGCCTCGCTCGCGTAGCGCGGGATCTGGCCGGAATGCGTGCGCCAGAGAATCGTGTCCGCACCCGTCTCCAACACCCGTTCCAGCACCTTACGCATCCCGTCCGTGGTCTCCGTGTCCATTTCCGGCGCGTAGTCGAAGCCGTCCACAAGCGCGATCTTCTCGAATGCGCCAAGCGTACCCATCGCACAGAGGCACGCGCATGCAAGCCGTATCTTCATCGCGTCACCTCCCGGCGATAGACCTTTCCGTCACGGTCGTAGATGATCGACTTCCCGTCCGGCGTGAACGAAGGGTTACGTCCATCCGCGATCCGCTGCGTCACGATACCTTCGGACGGCATAACGTACACGCCCCAGCCCACGTCGCCGTCGCGGAAGCCCGTATAGGCGATCAGCTTCCCGTCCGGACTCCACGCCGGCGCATACGCCGCCTCATAACATGAGGTGAGGTACGTGCGCCGTTCGGGGTGTTCAAGCGGCGACACCACGAGCCGCCACGGCTCGCGGAACTTCGCGAGCTCGGCGCGAAGAAGGAGTTTTCCGTCCGGCGAAATGCGCGGTTGACTGCAGGCGGAATTGCTTTGCGGCAACACGCAGACCGTGCGCTGCGCGCCGCGTCCATCCAGCGGCACGGCAGCAATGCCCGCGCGGCTGATCGCGTTGGGATCCGCCGCCGGACCGGCGGCTTTCCCAGTCTCCGTCACATGATCGCATGAGAAGTAGACGGTCTGGCCGTCCGGCGCGAACGAGGCCGCGTAGGCGCGCTGACGTCCGTGCGTCACCTGCCGCCGCGCGCCATTCTTCCACACCCACAGGTTCCAGCCCGTCGAGTCATCGCGCGCGGCGAAGCCCGTCTTCGTCTCGTTGCCGCACGTGTAGAGCACGCTTCCGTCGGATCCCCACGCAGGATGACATGCCTGCCCTTCCGAGGGCGAAATCGTTTCCTCCCGTCCGGTCGCCAGGTCACGCACCATGACGACGTTCCGCCCATCGACAAGCCGCTGGAACAGAAGCCGCCAAGATGGCGGCTCTCCATGCTGGAGGGTTCCGCTTGTCGCGACCGCCAACGGCGAGACGGACGCCTCCTCGCCGGAGCAGACGACTTCCTCACTACCCGCCCTCACAAGCCGCCCCAGCACCAACGGCGCCTCGACCTCCTCCGCAAAACACTCCGCAAACCGCTCGAAGAGACGCCCAAGTGCCCAGAACGCGAAGGGGCGCGTGTGCTTCGACATGCCGTCCGTCTCACCTCGTACCTCCGTGTATTCGTGGGCGACGTGGCGCTTGGACAGCAACTCGTGCAGGTCGCGGTTCGGCTTCAGGAAAAAGTCCTCGGTTCCCACGATGGAGAAGAGGCGCAGGGCACCAGGCTTCAGACGTTCGGCCTCGGCGAGAACCGAGAACGAGCGCCAGCGCACCTCGTTGCCCTTGTACGGTCCCAGAAGCCGCACGAGATCCTTCCGTGCAGAGGCCGAGCAGATGTCCACGCCGCCCATCACGTTTCCAACAATGCCGAACACGTCCGCATGGCGCATGCCCAGGCGCATAGCGCCCTGTCCCCCCATCGAATGGCCTGCAATCGCCCGCCTCTGGCGCTGCGGCAGCGTACGGAATTCTGCATCGACCCACGGCACGAGCTCGTTCACCACGAACGTCTCGCGCCGCACGTTCGGCGACACCGGGGAGTCCATCCACCAGTCGAGCTTCCCGTCCGGGACGACGGCAATGAAGCGCCATTTGTCGACGCCGTCCAGGAGAAACGGCTGGAGGTAGGTGGTGTGGTCGTTGCCCGCGCCGTGGAGCAGGTAGACGACAGGGTAGCGCGAGATGCCGTCCGCTCCATACGCCGCCGGCGTCACCACGCTCACCTTCACAGGCGCCCCCATCGCCGCACTGGGCACGTCGAACGTCCTCACGTCCGCCCCGTGCAAGGCACACGCCATGCCGACAATGCAACAGGCGAATGCCGTCGGCAAAAAAGTCCGGTTCATGATTCGCCTTTGTCAACGGAACAAGATCGTCGTGCCGTTGAGGAATCCAAGTGTGAGCGAATTGGGCTTCACTGACGGATGCCACTGGGCAACGTCCTCCTCACTGCCGTCGCCGAAATCCAGCGTTACCGCGCCTTGGCAAGTCAGTCCGTTGAGGACGTTGACCACCACGGCCGAACCGCTGTGGCGGTATTGCGCGAGGTTCTCCGGATCGGTGACGACGATCTTCACGCCGTCCGCAAGGGTCAGCCTCTGGTTCACGGTGAGGTGCTTGCCCGAGAAGATTTCCGCCGCCTTGCACTCGATCCTGTTCGTGACGGTGAACGTGCCGTATGACGTGGTGCCGCATCCGGCGAGGAACGGCACCGTAACGGGAGTACCACCTTTGGGGAACGTGAGCGTCGCACCTTCTTTGATCGTCGCGCCCGCGCCTTCCGGCATGCCGCCCTGCGCGGCGTCTTCGTTCATGAAGCCGAGTATTCCTTCCTCGACCATGATGTCGCCCTTGAACGTGTTCACGCCGTACATGTTCAGACGCGGCTCGCCACGTTTCGTGAAGCCTTTCCAACCATCCGCAGGCTGGTCTTCCAGCGTGAGGGCGCACGTATACGTGTTGGCCAGCCCGCCCGCCGACAACGTGGCCGTCGCCGTCGTGTAGCCCCAGCCGGGACTCGTGACGACGATGTTCGTGAGCGTGTGGTTCACGTCGTCGAACAGGGCGAACGCGGACGCCCCCGCGCCGTCGCCCGTGATCGTCACCATCGGCGGACCGATGAGCTTCTCGGAGGAAAAGCCCACATCCGTCGGCAACGAAATCGACTTCACGCGCAACCCCTCTTCCGGCGGCGCGGAAAAAGAAAGATGCATGGACGCCGTGTCGTAGACGGTCCGGTCCCCGTTCATCGTGTCAGACGTGTCGATCACAAAACCCTTCTCGTAGACGGTCGAGCACGTCGGGCGATGCGCCGCGTCGTTTACGCCGCCAGAGAAGATCGCAGACGACCGCCGAGGCTTGATCACGCCGCCGTTGAGGTTGAAGTAGAAGTCGTAATCCGACGCCGTCCTGTACATGTATTTGGCGGCCAACGTGCCGCCGTCGTTGAGGTTGACGAACGCATGGGCGGACGTGTTAGTCGTTTGCAGCTTAAATTCGTCCTCCACCTCCAGCTCGCTGCTGGCGCCCGCCACCGTCACTTCCACGTGCCCGGCGGAGCTTTTGCTGGTGCTGAACATGAAATCATCGTCAAGCGTGCTCTTCGTGCCACTGTTCTGGTAGAGCAGCAGATGGGACGGCGCCTCCACGGCGAAGGACACCTTGTTGCTCTTCTTCACGTGAAAACTTCCGTCGTCTCGGACGGCAATGACCACGGTCCCTGTCCGTGCGAGCATGACAACGCCCGCCCCGCTGGAAAAATTGCGAGCATCAATCGTAAAATCGCCGCCGATGCCGTAGTACCCGTATGCGGTCTCCGTTCTCGCCACGTTGTCGCCGCCGCGCGGCGGCCAATAGATATTTCCACCGGTCTGGTACAAGGCTCCATTTCCTTCTTCTCCGACGTTGATCAGCACGTTAGAGACGATCGCGCCGTCATGCACCTCCATTATTCCGTACTGTCCGCCGTAACGGCCGACGTACAGACGCGCGGCCGCGCCGTCGTCACCGCCAAGATCGTTGCTTACGAGCTCACCGCCCTTGTCCACGACAAGCTTGGGCGTGTTGCTCAAATGCCCGATCGTGACGGCCGTCATCTTCGAATAGTCCGCGTACAGGACGGCATTGGTCACAATCAGGCTACCGCCGTATGTCACCGAAATTGCGCCATGCGCAACTGTCTTTCCGCCGTCGATTCGCAACGTACCGCCCGACGCCGTGACGGCCTTCACGTCGTTGCTGCCGGAGAGAGTGGTCTGTCCCTTGGAATTGCTGTCCATCACGACGTCGTATTTGTTCGAGATGTTGCCCGCTATGGTGAAGAAGGTGTTCTGGGCATTGGGGAGGAGCGTAATCGGACCGCCCTGTTCCACGGGGCCCGCCCACGTTTTTGCCATCTCGGGGTTGTTGCCGACGCTGTCCGCCGTGAACGTGACGGTTCCCTCCGTGACGATCTTCCATTTCGGCTTGGTGGACAGGTCGCGGAAACGGAGCGTCGTGCCGCTCTTTAGCGTCAGCACGTTGTCTTGCGTGTTTTCAGAAAAGGAAAAGCGGGGGAAGAACGTGCCGTAGAGGATCGTCAGTCCGCCAGAAGTCGCCGCACCGTTGTCCTTGAACTGCGTACCTGGACAGTAGAAAACGGATCCGGCATGGACGGAGAGCGTATGTCCGTTAAGGTTCACGACACCCTCATTGTCCTTAAAGCCGCACTGCGGCGTGTGCTTGATCAACGCGTCCGCCGCAAGCGTGATCGTACCGAAAAGGGCGTTGAGGGTGGCTCCGTCCTTTAGCGTCCGGCAGATCGCACCTACGCCGTTCACGCCCGTGCCGGCAATCACGATCTCCGCCTTGTTCAGGTTGCCGGCCGCATTCGCAGACCACGACATGTCGAGCGTCGCGCCACTGGTGACGGTGATCTTCGTAGGACTACCGAAGTTCTGCGGGTACTGCTTCACAGCGAGCGTTCCCTCCTGCACCTCGATCTCCTTGCTGAAGGAGGGCGTCATGTTCCCGAAATCGAGCGTCGTCTTGCCCGTGCCGGTCTTGATGATCTTGTCGGCACCCGCATAGGAATCCTTGTCGGTGTAGGTGTTGTCGTTCGCGCCGTCGCCCACATCCACAACGGCCGCGAACGCCGTGATCCCCAATGCGGCGACTCCGAACGCCACCGCAAACATGCTTCTGTATCTCGTCGTCATCTGTCTCTTTCCTTTCATGTCTAAAAGTTAACGCATGGAGCCTCGTGCCCGTGCCAACAGGTCGATTGTCGCGGCCTGTTGGCAGAATGCCGCGTATTCCTCCTCCGTGTACGCCTCGTACGGATGGCGGAACTGCCCGCAGTCAAGTCCGATGTACCGCATGGCCGCCTTGCGGAGACTCTGCTTCGGGAACGTGTGGCACACGAATTCCACAACCTGGTTCACCTTCGCCTGCACCTTCGCGGCCTCCTGCACGTTGTTCGCGCGCATCAGCTCGAATATCTTCACGAACGCATCCGGGATGACGTTCTGAACGGTGCCGATCGAACCGGAGAACACGTCGGCGAACGCCATCGCCGCCACCATGTGCTGGTCGCTCCCGGAGAAGAACACCGCATCCTTGCCCAGCCTCTTCTTCAGACGCTGCACCGAGTAGAAGTCCGTACCGGTGTATTTCATGCCCTTCACGTTGGGAAGATCGAAATACCGTACGTCGCGCACGGGATCGACGTTTCCGCCATTGGCCGCGTAGATGAGGAACGGCAGGTCCGTCGCGGACGAAATGAGCTTGTAGTGGTTGTACACGTCGTCCGGCTTCTGCCCGTAGTAGACGGGCGGCACGGAAGAAACCCAGTCGCACCCCGCCTTCGCCGCACGGCGCGCCAGCTCCACGGCATCGTCCGTGTTCACGCAGCCGACATGCGCGATCAGCTTGGCACGCCCGCGCGCGGCCGTCGCCGCGCGTGCATAGACGCGTGCGCGTTCCTCGACGGACATCAACAGACCCTCGCCCGTGCCGCCCGTGAGGTAGAACCCGCGAACCCCTTTTGCGATTCCGTACTCCACGAGCTTCTCGACCATCTCCTCGTTGAGGCTGAGGTCTTTCTTGAACGGGGTGAAGAGGGCCGTGTACACGCCTGCCATGTCCGCGAACGCGGACGCCGCATGCGGCGCGGACTTCGTACCGTCCGCCTTTGCCGCCAACATGCCCGCCGCCGTGGCGCCGCAGATGAAACTTCGTCTGTTGATTGTCATTTCAAGGTCGCTCCCGTGGAATGATGCGAAGAACAAAGTCGTTGAATGTCGCCTTGTCGGAAACGTTCTTCGGGAATGTCACCGCAAACGTATTCTTGCCGGCTTGCAGCGCGTTGGCGGGCAACAGACAGACGAACACCCCTGGGCGGAACTCCGACATTTCAAACGGACGGCCGTTGCACGAGAACGCGATCTTCTCGCCAGACTTCAGGTTCGTCAGCACCTTGGCCGTCGCTTTCGGCGCACCGGCGAGCGAATCGCCCGCCACGAACATCTCGAACGCGCACGTCTCGCCCGGCTTGACGCGCAATGGCTCGCCCGGGTCGATCTTCGGCAAGGTGCTGAAGCGTCCGCCGTCCTTCAGGTACTGCCACGGACGGTAACCGCCCGACCCGCGGTCGACCGCGAACCGGACCGTTTCCATCCCTTTCGTGCGCGTCGGATCGATTCCCGCCACCTTGTGCAGGAAGTCTCCCTCGATGTTGAACACGTACACGCCATCGCAGCCCGACGCCATCGCGTCGGCAAACCTCGCCGCGTAGAACGGGATTGTCATGCGTCCCTTCAGGATCGGACGATTCGTCCGCGTCACCGCGCCGGGGATGCGCGTCTCGTCCATCGAGGCGTAGAACTTCACGCCGTGGCGATGTGCAAATTCCGCCGAGACGGCCCATGGGTTCAAGCAGAAATACCCGCCGCCGATCCAGATGTCCACGAGCTTCTCGTCGAACCAGCGCGCGAGGTCGATGCCCACCGCCCGGCAGTATTCCACGGAATCGGGCGCGCGTATCGCAACGACGATCGGACGGTCCTTCCTGCGCGCGGCCGCCTCCGTGATCGCCCGCAGTTCGCCCATGAACGCCGTCATCAGGTCGAGTTCGGCCTGCGACGCCTCGCCGCCCATCGCTACGGACTTGAACAGCTGCATGTGCCGGTTGAAGTCGTATTCGATGCCGTCCACGTCGTAGTTCTCCACCAGCTCACGCACGAACTTCCGCGCATGCGCGCGCACCTTCTCGTGCGAGAAGTCGACGGCGCTCCAGTTGCAGAACGGCGGACGCTTTCCCTTCTCGGGACGGCCCATCAGGCAGTCGGGATTGTTCTTCTTGAAGTCGGGAAAGAGCGGATCCGGATTCTCGAACGTCCCGGCCGCGTCGTGCGTGTCGTTGAAGCGGAGCGACACGAACACCTCCAGCCCGTTCGTGCGGCAGAACTCGGAAGCGAGTTCGAGAGGGTCTGTCCCCATAGCGAAGAGATCGGCCGAAACGTGCCGCCTCCCGCGATGCGAGCTCACGCAGTAGGCTTCTCCGGCCTTGCGGCAGGTGAGGCGCCCGAAACCGGAGCTGAGCGGACAGTACGAGACGGTCGTGATCTTCGTGCCGAGCGCGTGGACGAGCCGCCGCCCCGTGAAGTTCTCGGCAGTCACCGGCAGGTTCGACGGCCAGTTGTACGCATCGTTGCCGTCCGTGTTGTACACGAACGCGCGCGGCCGCGCCAGCGCCTCGGCGCGCCGCGCGGCCCAGACGTCGTCAGGAGAGGAATTGCAGAAGCCGAACGGCCCCGCCAGAACGGTAAAAGCGGAGGCAACTGCGACCAAATAGACATTTCGCGCAACGTTCATGGCGCGGATTATACCATAGCGGCACGAACGGAATGTTTGAAAAAGCCGCTAAATCTATTTTGAACGTTTGCGCCAAGCCCTCGGGGAGATGCCTGTTTCGGCCTTGAAGACCGTGGCGAAATACTGGGCGCTGGAGAACTTGAGCTTCAGCGCCGTTGCAAGAACGCTTGAACCCGCATCCAGCATATTCGCCGCCATCTTCACGCGACAGGTGCGCAGGTACGCCTGGGGCGGCAGCCCCGCCACGCTCTTGAACGCCTTGATGAAGGTCGATTCAGAAAGCCCAGTCTCCGCCAGCATCTGGTCGAGCGGATAATCCTCCGCCGACGCGCATTCCATGCGCTTGACGATGGACGCCACCTTCGGGAAGTCGCCGCAGTGCGTTCCCTTCTCGGCGGCGTCAACGCACGCCACCAGGACGTCCAGCGCGCGGCGACGCAATTCCAGCCGGCGGCGATCCTTGTCGGCGGTTCGCGCCGCGTAGGCCGCGAAAAGACGCTCGAACGCCTCGCGCAGTTCCGGACGGGACACGAAGAAGAGACGCGGCAGGGCGAGAAGACGCGCACAGAGCCAGGCGGAATCGTCGGCCGCCAGGCCGTCAAAGCACCTCCGTGCGGCGGGGAGGGCCACAAGCACGCGGTAGACGAAAAGGCCCTTGGGGTTGGAGGTCATCCGGTGCGGTTCGTCTTCACGGCTCGTGAACACGCATCCGGGGAGGAACTTGTACTCGCGTTCGGGCGTCTGGAACGCAAGCGAGCCGCGCAGGCAATAGCAGATTTCCACCATGCCGGGATGGACGTGCATCTGCGGCGCGGATGTTCGGACGCATCCGGTTCGCCTCGAGGCGACCGGCATGTAGCTCACCCCCTCCTTTCGCATGTCGACGACGAGCCGCCCCCGCTCGTTGTAGTACCGAAGCGGTTCCAGCCTGCAGGGCAACGCCTGTTCGGGGCTTCTCAAGTCTGGTGGAATTGATTTCGGCATGTCGGATTTCATCTTGCCGTCGAGACGATGCGCAGGGCGAAGTCGTTTAACGTGGTGCCTTTCCCGGCAGTCTGCGGGGCTAGACAGAGAACACTGATCCCAACCACAGCGGAAATGCTAAAAGAAAAGCCCGCCACGCCGTTGAATATGGACCTCGATTTCTTCTCCATGCCGCAGAGTATAACATAATTTAGAGGTCTTGTGGGGAGGTTTAAGAACCGCGGGAAGGCGCCTGCGCATTTCCGGGGATTGCAAGACGCGCAGGGGTGTGCTATACTTGCTTCACAACGTTCACCCGCAAAGGATTGACATGGAATTCGACCGTCGCACATTCGTGAAGGGAGCCGCCGCCACGGCGGCTTTCCTGCCAAGTTTTAGCATCCTCCGCGCCGAGGACAAGGACATAACCATCGGCCCGAAGGACGACGACATCAACGTCGCAATGATCGGCTTCGGGGCCGAGGGCAAGGTGCTGGCCGCCTCGCTCGTGCGCATCCCGGGCGTGCGCGTGCGCGCCGTGTGCGACATCTGGAAGTTCGAGCAGCAGCGCGCCAAGGCGTTCTTCAAGGGCTACGGCCACACGG
>Ga0310690_10009041_pt1 | contig 12546 bp, 7 predicted proteins | sample AusTroGonzalo_MG_2_FD_207661 | JGI IMG/M metagenome (GOLD analysis project Ga0310690, IMG submission 207661) | Bovine rumen microbial communities from tropical cattle in Woodstock, Queensland, Australia - Gonzalo_04 (v2) (version 2) | ecosystem: Host-associated > Mammals > Digestive system >...
TTCGCGCGGCTGCAGCGCCGAGGACATCGTAGGCACCATCTGCGTGACGTTGCTGCAGAGCGCGGCAAAGTAATTGTAAAATGACACTCTGGTACATAGCTCCGATCGCCTCTCTCGTCGCGCTTGTCGTGGCGACGGGCTTCTTCCGTGCGATGAAGCGGTCGGATCCCGGCGATGCGCGCATGTGCGAGATCGCCGGCTATGTGCGGCAGGGGGCGATGGCGTATCTGTTCCGCCAGTACAAGATCGTCTCGCTGGTGTTTGTCGTCCTGTTCGTGATCTTCGCGGTCCTGGCGGCGGTGGGCGTCCAGAATCCGTTCGTGCCGGTGGCGTTCCTGACAGGGGGCTTCTTCTCCGGTCTGTGCGGCTACATCGGGATGAAGACGGCGACGCACGCCTCTTCGCGGACGGCGCAGGCGTGCCGCAGTTCGCTCAACCGCGGGCTGCAGGTGGCGTTCCGTTCCGGGGCGGTGATGGGACTGGTCGTCGTGGGGTTGGGTCTTCTCGACATCTGCGTGTGGTACTTCATCCTCGACAGGTTCATCTACACCGAGGCCAACATGGCTTCGGGGCTGACGTTTCTCGGGCTTCAGCTCGTCGAGCCGGGCTGCACGTTCGCCGCGAAGATGACGCACATCACCACCACGATGCTGACCTTCGGCATGGGCGCTTCGATGCAGGCGCTCTTTGCGCGCGTCGGCGGCGGCATCTACACAAAGGCGGCGGATGTCGGCGCGGATCTCGTGGGCAAGGTGGAGGCGGGCATTCCGGAGGATGATCCGCGCAATCCGGCGACGATTGCGGACAACGTGGGCGACAATGTGGGCGACGTGGCCGGCATGGGCGCCGATCTCTACGAATCCTACTGCGGCTCCATCCTCGCGACGGCGGCGCTCGGCGCGTCCCTCGGCGGCACGGACGTGCTGAAGCAGGTCACGGCACCGATGATCGTGGCGGGCATCGGGACGGTGCTTTCCGTCGCCGGCATGCTGATGGTGCGCTGCAAGAACGACAACGCCACCCAGAAGGAGCTGCTGCGCTCCCTGCTGACCGGCACGCTCGGCAGCAGCGTGCTGATCCTCCTGGCGCTCGTGGGGCTCCACTTCACCGGTTTCATCTCGTGGGGCGTGTTCGGCGCGGTCGTCGCCGGGCTCGTCTCGGGCGTGGTGATCGGTCAGGCGACGGAGTACTACACCTCGGATGACTACGCCCCCACGCGCGGGATCGCCGGTCAGGCGGTGATGGGGCCGGCGACGACGATCATCGACGGTTTGGCGACGGGCATGTATTCGGCGGGGGTGCCGGTCGTCACGATCTGCCTCGGCATTCTCTGCGCATTCGGCTTTTCGGGCGGGTTCGCGAATTTCACGGCGGGCCTCTACGGCATCGGCTTTGCGGCGGTCGGCATGCTTTCGACGCTCGGCATCACGCTCGCCACGGATGCCTACGGTCCCATTGCGGACAACGCGGGCGGCAACGCCGAGATGAGCGGGCTCCCGGCGGAGGTGCGCCAGCGCACGGATGCGCTCGACTCCCTCGGCAACACGACGGCGGCGACCGGCAAGGGCTTCGCGATCGGCTCGGCGGCGCTGACGGCGCTCGCGCTTCTCGCCTCCTATCTTGAGGAGGCGAAGCTCTGGATCGTCAAGTTCGCCGGGGACGGCGAGTTCATGGGACTCAAGGGGGCGGACATCCTGCCGCAGTCGCTTGACAGATTCATGGGCAACTTTGATTTGACGGTCATGAACCCGCTTCTGCTCTGCGGTCTCTTCATCGGCGCGATGATGGCGTATGTGTTCTGCGCGATGACGATGAAGGCGGTCGGCCGCGCGGCCGGTTCGATGGTGGAGGAGGTGCGCCGCCAGTTCCGCGAGATTCCCGGCATCATGGAGGGGAAGGGCACGCCGGACTATGCGCGGTGCGTGGCGATCTCCACGGCGGGCGCGCAGCGGGAGATGATCGTGCCGTCGCTCTTGGCGGTGGTCGTGCCGGTGCTGACGGGGCTTGTGCTCGGCATTCCGGGCGTGCTGGGTCTCCTGGCGGGCGGCATGGTGTGCGGGTTCGTTCTCGCGACGATGCTCAACAACGCGGGCGGCGCGTGGGACAACGCGAAGAAGTTCATCGAGAAGGGCGCGCATGGCGGCAAGAAGCTGACGGACGGCTCCAAGAACCCGGTACATGGCGCGGCGGTGATCGGCGATACGGTGGGCGATCCGTGCAAGGATACGTGCGGCCCCTCCCTCAACATCCTCATCAAGCTGATGAGCATGGTTTCCATCGTGTTCGCGCCGGCGGTGATCCGGTTCTCCCCTGTCATCCAAAAATGGATAGGACTTAACTGACGGTGATTGACAAGGCAACCATATTGGCCTGCGCGAGGCATGTGTTCGACGTGGAGATCGAAGGTCTGAGAAAGACCCGCGACGCCGTGGGGGATGCGTTCGTCGCGACGGTCGAGCTGATGTCCAAGACCCTCGACACGGGCGGGTTGGTTGTCGTCACGGGCGTGGGCAAGAACCTGCAGGTCGCCGAGAAGATGAGCGCGGTGTTCGCGTCCACCGGCACGCGGTCGATCGTGCTCAACCCGGTTCAGGCGATGCATGGCGATCTGGGCATGACGGCGCCGCGCGACATGCTGATCGCCCTTTCCTTCTCGGGCGAGTCCGAGGAGATCGTGAAGCTCGTGCCGGCAATCCGCCGTCATGGGCTCAAGATCGTCGCCGTCACGGGATATCCCGAATCGACGCTGGCGAAGATGAGCGACGTGGTGCTGCCGGTGCCGTGCGGCCCGGAGGCCTGCCCGTTCGGCATGGCGCCCACGACGTCCGCCACCGCGACAATGGTCATGGGGGATGCGTTGGCGATGGCGATGGTCGAGACGCGCAAGTTCACGGTGGAGGAGTACGCCGGCAACCATCCGGCGGGGGCGATCGGCCGCGCGCTGACGCTCAAGGCGGTGGATGTGATGCGGCGGGACGATGGTTTCGCGAAGGTTCCGCCCACGGCCACGGTCTTGGAATCGCTGATGGCCATGACCCGGGCGAAGGCGGGAAGCGCGGTGGTCGCGGCGGCGGACGGCAAGCTTCTCGGCATCTTCACCGACGGCGATTTCAGGCGTATCGTTTCCGAGCGGGGTGGCGGCGAGGCGGCGGCGATGTTGAAGCTGCCGGTGGGTGACGTGATGACGAAGTCGCCGCTGTTCATCCGCGACACGGCGTACGCGGCGGAGGTCGTGAAGGTCTTTGAAAAGCGGCGGATCGACGACCTGCCGGTCGTGGACGGAGAGGGGCGGGCCGTCGGGCTGGTCGACATCCAGGATCTGCCGAAGGTGAAAGTCATTTAAAGGTGGAAAGGTTGAAAGGTGGAAAAGTGGTGGAGATGACATTTGACAATCGACAGACGACAACCGGGACGACGTTCGACATTCGCCTTGCCGAAATGTCGGCTGTCGGAAGGGCTGTTGGATGTCGCGTGTCGAATGTCGCTCACGCAACCACCTAACCACCCAACCATCAAACTACCAACTATCAACTACCAACTACCAACTGAAAAGGAGAACGACAATGAAGAAACTGATGATCGTAACGTTGATGGCGGTCGCCGCGCTGACGGCAAGTGCGCAGCGGCGCAGCAGCACGACGCGCCGGGGTGCGGTGGGTGCGGACGGCGGAGCCGCCGTGGCGCAGGGCAAGGATGCCCGCGTTCAGATCACGCGCAAGGCGCAGGTTCGCTCGGCGTCTCTCCTTTCTGCGCCGTCGGCGAACGGCAGCACGAATCTTGGCAAGGTGTTCAAGAAGCCGCGCCAGTGGATCGTGCCCGAGCTTGAGTACCAGACGGCCGCCGACTGGCAGGACGAGCTGATGTTCACCTGGCACATCCTGCTGGATGCGAAGACGGCGAAGCAGCCCGACAAGCCCTCGAAGGACAAGGAGCCCATGGCGCGTTATTCCTACTACACGGCGGCTGTGCGCTATGTCAACGTCCCGAAGGGCAGCCATGCGGCGAGCGTCGTGCTGCCGCCGAGCGTTCTCGAGCGCTTCGGCGAGCCGGCGGCGATCGCGGTGGTGATCACGAACAAGGAGGGCGACATCCTGGACGGTCAGAACGAGGGCGCCGAGACCGTGGTGGGCAAGAAGCTCGCCGAGAAGTGGTGGGAGAACGCCGATCAGGTGATGTCCGCAAAGGATAGCAAGGGCACGCCGCTCGTCGCGCGCCGTCAGGGTCTCCTTGACCGTTCCAAGACGATTTTCGCGCTCGTCAACGCGGATGACTATGAAATGGTCCAGCAGTAAGTGAGTTGGTAGTGGGGAGTTGATAGTTGATAGACCCGCTACCAACCATCCTGCCTACCATCTACCAACAACCTCGGCAACCAACTACCAGCTACAAGCAACCAACCACCAACTACTAACTACCAACTTTATGGCAAGAATCGTAACATTGAATATCGGCGCATCGCGGGCGGTGCTGGCCGAGTATGCCTTGAAGGGCAAGAGAGGTCTTGTCCTTACGGCATACGGTGCGGCGGATCTCGTCGGCCTCGACTGGGAGGCGGAAGGATCCGTGGAGGCCGTGCTCACGCCTGCGCTGCGTGAAGTGGCGAAAACGGCCGGCATCAAGCCGGGGCCTCTCTATCTGGCCCTCAACGGGCAGATGGTGTTCCCGCGCTTCACGAAGTTCCCGGCCGTGTCGGCGGACAAGCTGGAGGAACTCGTCCATTACGAGGTGGAACAGGAGGTCCCGTTCCCGATCGATGACATCGTGTTCGACCATCAGTTCCTCGGCGAGACCGCGGAGGGCGACATGGCGGCGATGATCGTCGCGGCGAAACTCGATCAGGTGACGAAGGTGACGGACGCGGTCGCATCGGTCGGTTTCAATCCGGTCGTGGTGGATGCGGGGCCGATGGCCGTGCTGAACGCCCTTCGGTGCTCCTATCCCGGACTGGCGGGTGGCACGGTCGTCTTGGACATCGGCGCGAAGACGACCTCGCTCATCCTTGTTGAAAACGAGAAGATCTATCTCCGTGCCATACCGGTGGCCGGCAACACCATCACGAAGGAGATCGCGCAGGCGTTCGGCTGCACGTATGAGGAGGCGGAGGCGCTCAAGCGCGAGCGTGGCTATGTGTCGCTCGGCGGCGTGACGGAGGATGCGGACGAGGTCTCCGACAGGATCTCGAAGATCGTGCGCGCGACGCTCACGCGTCTGCACGCAGAGATCCTGCGCTCGATCAACTTCTACCGGTCGCAGCAGGGCGGATCCGCCCCGAAAAAGCTGTTCATCACCGGCGGCAGCGCCGTGCTGCCCCAGATGGACGAGTTCTTCCGCGAGACGCTCCAGATCGACGTCGACTTCCTCAATCCGTTCGGAGGCGTCGAGTTCGGGCCGAAGATAGACACGACGGCGCTCGAGACGGATGCGTTCACGTTGGCGGAGTCCGCCGGTCTTGCGCTGCGCGCGACAGATCTGGCGTCGCTCACGATCAACCTGATGCCGCCGGCGCTCATCGAGAAGGCGCGCGCCGTGAAGCGCATTCCGTTCCTGGCGGCGGGTGCCATCGCGGTTCTGGGCGCGTTGGCGCTGTATATCGTGGGCGAGAACCGTCTCAAGGAGGTCGCGGAGGCCGAGACGTGCGCCGTGGAGGCCCGCAACAATACGTTCCGCCAGTTTGAGACGAAGCTCAAGGCGGAGCAGAAGAAGGCCGACGAGGAGTTTGCCAAGAGCGACGCGTTCCAGAAGCTGATGGCCTCGCGCTTCCGGACGCTCCTGGGCCTCTCGGTCGTGCGGCGTTCCCTGCTGCCGGGCATGTGGCTCACGGCGTGGGAGACGGTGCCGGCCAAGGGGGACGATGAGGAGGCCGTTCCGCTCACGCGCGTGACGGTGCGTGGCTGGCGCGACGCCCTCTCGGAGCTTGAGCGTGAGCACCGCAAACAGAACGAAGGCAAGAAGATGACCTCCGAAGAGATCGTGGCGGCTTCGCTGAAGACGATGCCGACGGTCGTGCCGGGGTCGGTCAAGATCGTTTCGCAGAAAGACGTCAACTCGAAGGGCGTCCTCTCGGAATTCGCCATTGAGCTGGCGTTTGCGCCGCCGCCCTCGGCGGATCCCAACGCGAAGAAGCCCACAGGCAAGAAGAAGAAGGGGGCGCGCAGATGAATCCAGACAAAGTGAAAAAGATCGGCTTCGGCGCGCTGGGCGTGTGGTTGCTGCTCGCAGGTGGCCTCGGCTATCTGGCGTATGATGCCGTTTCGACCCGCACAGAGGCGGATGAGAAGCTCGAAGAGGAGAATGACGCGTTCCGGCGCTTCAATGACGCGCCGGTGTTCCCGTCTTCCGCGTCAATCGACAGCGTGAAGTCGAACGAGCTGGTCTGGGGCGCGTGGTACGATGCGGCGTTCACCTTGGCCGGACGGGGGGACAAGGAGCTCCCGACCGAAACGCCGCCCGTCTTCAAGCAGCGTCTTCAGTCCACGGTGCGCCGTTTGCAGGCGTTGTCCGGAGAGACCGAGGGGAAGCTTTCGGCACCGACGTTCTTTTTCGGTTTCGAGAAGTATCTGGGTGAGACGGACGCCCTGCCGCAGCCCGACGACATCCCCATGCTGGCCGCCCAGCTCGATTTCATCGAGGGGTTCGCGGAAGTGCTGGCGGAGTCGGGCGTGGGCGAGGTCAAGTCGCTTAACCGCATCGCCCCGAAGCCCGATGACGAGTGTGCGCGGCACCTTGACTACGCTGTCACGTTCTCGACACGTCCCGCAGGGCTCGTGAAGGTGATGAACGCGCTGGCGGCGTCGCCGCGTTTCGTTGTCGTGACGGGTTTCTCGTTCCGTGAGACGGCGGATTCCATAACGCCTCGTCTCTCGGCGGAGAAGAAGGATTCCTCCGGTGCACGCGGACGCGGACGGCGCGGACGGCGCGCGGCGGAGGAAGAGCAGCAGGTTGATGAGAGCCGGAAGGAGAACCGTCTCGTCACGGATCCGGCGGTCAACGCCGTTTTCGATGTCACGATGACGGTGAAGGTCTATGATTTCCGCACGCCGCCGGAAAACGACGACAGTGCGCAGGCAAAGAAGAAGAAAAAGAAGGGGGCGCGGTAATGGCTTCCAAGGAGAATTTTTTCAAGGCCCATTGGGATTGGCTGCTGGCCGGTGCAGGGCTTGCGCTGCTGGCGGTGTCCGCCGCCGTGTTTGCCGGTCGCCTGGGAACGTCGCCGGAAGACGGCGCGCTTCGGTGCGAGATGCGCCTCAAGGCGGCGAAGCCCGCCCATGAAGGGGTGCCGGCGGCGGACATGACCGTCTTCCATTCGGTATCCCGCATCGTAAAATCGCCGCCCTCCATGGTAGAGATCGATCCCAAGAAGGGAAGTTTCCTGGCGAGCGACACGCGCATCGTCTGCAAGGCGGAGAAGGAGGCCGTCGGCAAGGACGGGAAGCCGCAGAAGGGCTGCGGTCGTCCCATCCCCATGGAATCGAAGGAATGTCCCTACTGCGGCGTGGTGCAGGATACGGGCGTCACGAAGGAGGAGGAAGGGGTCCGCAAGATGCGCGAATGGTCCGCCCGCTACGGGGTGGATCTCGTTCAGAATCCCGACAACGACACCGACAAGGACGGCTTCACGGATCTTGAGGAGTATGAGTACGCCCAGAAGGCGGGGGCCACCTTCAGCCCGAAGGATGCCGATTCCCATCCCGACTATCTGGAGTCCCTCTTCGTCGAGGGCGAGATGAAGCAGACGCTTCTGCCGTTCTATCTCCAGACGGTGTCTCCGATTCCCAACGGCTGGCGCTTCAACTTCCGCGACATGTCCCGGAAGAACGCCTATGGACAGGCCATGGTCTACGGCGTGCTCAAGGACGAGGAGATCGGCCAGACGGGATTCTCCGTCGTGAAGTACGAGAAGAAGACCGAGGAACGTGTCGTGCCCGGCTCGAAGGGCAAGCTGAAGCGCAAGATGGAGATCGGTTGCGTGGAGCTGGTCCGCAAGAGCGACGGAAAGAAAGTCACGGCCCGTGAGAACGAGCGCCGCGTTCCCGTTGACAAGCAGGTCACACTGGCGTTCCGCCGTGGCGAGGGGAACCACTTTACGGTGAAGGTCGGGGACACGATCAAGCTCTTCTCCCGGTCGTACCAGATTGTCTCTTTCGGTGAAGATCCGAAAAATCCAGAGGTGACGGTGAGGGATGTCCTCACCAAGACCGAGGCAACGGTGACTTTGAACGGAAAGAAATAAACAAAAAGAGGGCTTGATTTAAGGGACGGGATTTTGTATCATTCACCCTCGTCCCCTTTTAAGGAGTGGAATAGATGAGTATCATGAAACGCGTTTTGGCTTTGAGTGTTGTGTGCGCGGCTGCCGCTTGCGCCATGGTTGCGTTCGCACAGGACGATTTGGACAACCTCCTCAAGGACTTGGAGTCGGACGGCAAGAAGGCTGAGCCCGCAGCGGCTGCGCCTGCAGCGGCGGAACCGGCGGCAACAGAACCTGCTGCAGCGGAACCAGCTCCTGCGGCGGAACCTGCGGCGGCTGAACCAGCTCCCGCGGCGGAACCTGTAGCCGCTCCCGCCGCTACGGAGGCGACGCCGGTGGAAGAGAAGAAAGAGGCGACTGAACCGGCACCGGCAGAGAAGACGGAGACCGTCGCCGAGGCGGCGCCTGCGGCGGCTGAACCGGCGCCTGCGGCCGAACCGGCACCGGCAGAGAAGACGGAGACCGTCGCCGAGGCGGCGCCTGCAGCGGCGGAACCGGCGCCTGCGGCGGAACCGGCACCGGCAGAGAAGACGGAGACCGTCGCCGAGGCGGCGCCTGCAGCGGCGGAACCGGCGCCTGCGGCCGAACCGGCACCGGCAGAGAAGACGGAGACCGTCGCCGAGGCGGCGCCTGCACCGGCAGCTGCGCCGACCGTGGCGGCGCCCGTTGCGGTTGCGCCTGCGGATCCCAATGCGGCATTGGTCAGCGATTTGATGGCGGCGGAGTCGCTTCGCCGTGAAGCGCTTGACCATCAGGCGTCGAAGGAGTTGTCGGATGCTCGGGCCGCCATGGCGGTGCGTGACTGGGAGACGGCCTACAAGAAGTATTCTCTGGCCAGCAAACACATGAATGATCGGGCTGATTGGGCGGACCTTCGCCGTGAATGTGCGCAAGGGATGGCGGAAGCACGCTATCAGGCGGGACGTCAGGCCTATCGTGAGAATGATTTTGAGGCCGCCCGCCAGTTTGCGACGGATGCGCGCAGCCTTCGTCATCCGCGTGCGCTGGCGCTTCTGGAGGCGCTTGACAGCAGTGCCACGACCGTCGATACGAAGGACGTCTCCGACATTTCGCACCGCCGCAACGAGAAGGATTATAAAGCCGGTCGCGATTCCATACATCGCCGTCTCCGCCGCAGCGCACAGTACCTCGCGGTCGCCGATCTCGACAAGGCGCTTGAGGAGTGCGAACTCGTGATCCGCTACGATCCCTACAACCGTGAGGCGCTTGATCTTCGCCAGCGGATCCAGCGTCGCCGCGATGTGATCCTCGACAAGGAACGCCATGCGACGCGCGAGGGCATGCTCGCGGATGTCAATGCGGCCTGGCGGCCCGTGTATGCCGTCAACTCGCTGGAGCTGAAGGGCATCGACGGCGGCACGACGCGTGCGGCGCTTGGCGATGACAAGGAACGCACCATGGAGCAGCTTGTCGAAAAGCGCATGAAGGAAATGATCATCCCTTCGCTCGCGTTCCGTCCGCCGGCGACGCTTGCGGATGCGGTGGATCAGTTCAAGCAGATGTCGCGCGACTTCGATCGTCCCGATATCCCGATCGACCAGCGCGGCTTCAACTTTGTGCTCGATCTCGGCAAGCAGCTCGTCTCGCAGGGGGGCGAGGCGTCCGCCGCCGATACCGGCAACGACTTCGCGGCCTCTGCGAAGAGCGATGACAACGCCGCCGCCGGCGGCAGCCCGGACGGCATGCCGCTCATTCCGGCGATCGCCTTGGACAACATCTCGCTCTGGGATGCGCTCCGCCATGTCTGCCGCGTCACAAAGTTCAAGTTCCAGATACAGGAAGGTCCGGTCATTATGGTGATGCCCGAGAGCATGACCACCGAGGATCTTGTCACCCGTACCTATGACGTGACCGAAAACTTCGCGGAGCGCATGAGCGGTGCCGCCGAGGATGTTCAGGACATGAAGGGCGGCTTTGGCGGCGGCAACAAGTCGAACGACGAAGGTGGCGGCGACGATCAGGAGGCGAGCTGGAAGAAGTTCTTCTCCCTGATGGGCGTGAAGTGGGCCGAAGGGTCGAGCATCGTCTATCTCAAGACGATCGGCAAGCTCCGTGTCACGAACACGAAGGATCAGCTGGCGGTGATCGAGGCGGCTCTCGCGGGCGAACTCGGCGCCACGCCGAAGCTCATCGAGATCGAAGCGCGCTTCGTGGAGGTTGCGCAGGAAGATCTCAACTCGCTGGGCTTTGAATGGCTCCTCAATTCCGACTATTCGCTTGGCATGAACGGAAAGCTCGGCAAGTTGCTCGGCATCAAGGGGGGCAAGTGGGGGTCGGAATCTGGATCCCGTAGTTATTCAAGTTCCTACAACCAGTCGTATTCCGCAACGTCGTCAAGCTCCGATTCAACCGGCATCAACAGAAGATTCACGAAGAATAGCGGCGTGATCGATCCGGGATCGCTTGTCGATCAGGAAACGGGCGTCTCCACAAGGTCGACGGCCCTGCAAAGTTCGGGTCCGAATGGTTCGTGGAGCCGTTCGTCCACCTACAACAACACAACGGATCTTGGCCAGCATAGCGGATCTTCGTGGGCCCGGAATCATGGCGGTGCGCGGAATATCGGCATTTCGGGCGATTCGTCGACCTATCAGAGCGGCATGCGCTATCTCTCCTCGCAGGGCAACCACATCTTCGGGGAGGAGGCCTCGCCGAACGACCAGTTCATGCGCGTGAATGCATTCTTGGGCAATGCCGACCTTTCGATGATTCTCCATATGCTCTCGCAGCGGAGCGACACGGATCTCCTCTCGGCGCCGAAAGTTCTTACGGGGCCTGGCAAGGAAGCGACGATGAAGGTGGTCACGGAGTACATCTACCCGACGGAATACGATGTGCAGCTTACGGCGTCCGGCGGCGGATCGTCCAGCTCCTCGTCCGGCGGCGGCGGCTCCTCCGAGATTCTCGCGGTGGTCGAACCGGAGAACTTCACGATGCGCGAAGTCGGTGTGATTCTTCAGGTCACCCCAGAGCTTTCGCAGGGCGGCCAGCTCATCAATCTCCATCTCCATCCGCAGGTGGTATCCGATCCTACCTGGAAGAACTACGGCATGAAAATACCGAAGTCGTCAAATTCGCAGTATGATGTGTATGGCTCGGTCGCAAACATCATGAACTCCCTTGTGGCGAATATCATTGCCCTTGGCGGCGCCATCTCCGACGAAGAGATTCAGGAGTACAGAGGCATTCTCAAGGGTTCGGCGATCTCTTCGATTGAGGCCATCAACTCCGGTGAGAATACGCTCTCCTACTATGATGCCCCGATGGAGCAGCCGTTCTTCAAGACGCGCTCGATCGAGACCGATATCACCATCGCCAACGGGGCGACCGTTGTGATGGGCGGTTTGATCACCGAGGAGCGCAAGTCGATGGAGGATAAGATTCCGTTCCTCGGCGACATTCCGTGGATTGGACGCTTCTTCCGCAGCCGTGCAGAGTGGAGCAACAAGCGCAATCTGCTCATTTTCGTGACGGCGCGCCTTGTGGATCCGATGGGACGTCAGATTTCGATGGGCATGTCGGAGGATACGGTCGCCGAAGAGGCGAAGGTTACCGCCGCACCGGAAGGCTGATTCTCTCCCGCAGAGAACGCAGAGGCGCAGAGAAGGGATTGGGGATGAGACGTTTCACCCGAATCCCTTTTCTGTTTTGTGTCGGCGGTGCTTTTGCGCTGTATGCCCGGTGTGTCCTCTTTTCCTACATCGGACTGGACGATGCGGCCTATACGTTCCGAAATCCGTTCGTGGCGGGCGGACTGTCGGTTCCGAATGTCGTGGAGGCGTTCATCAACCTTCGGCATGGCGGCATCTGGATGCCGGTCACCTCTATTTCGTATATGTTCGATGCGTCGCTCTGCCGCTGGACGGGTCTTCCCCTTTTGGGCGAGATGCATCTGGTGAATGTGCTGCTGCATACGGCGAATTTCATTCTGCTCTGGAAGCTTATTGGCAAGATCTTCGGATGTGCGGCACTGGGCAGGACGCACGAGACGGCCGAGAGCCTGCAATTTGGAACCAGAAACCACCTGTCACCGATCCTCGCCGCCTTGGCGGCGATGATTTGGGCCGTTCATCCGCTTCGCGCCGAACCGGTCGCGTGGATTGCGGCGCGCAAGGAACTCCTGTGGACCCTCTTTGCCCTCTGCGGCCTCATTTGGGGGATCGCGGGTTGGGGAAAAGGAATGAGGGAAGAGGGAAGAGGGGAAACTCGAAACGCAAAACTATCAACCATCATCTATCAACTATCAACTATCATCAGCTGCGTCCTGGCCTGTCTCT
>Ga0310690_10009042_pt1 | contig 12545 bp, 6 predicted proteins | sample AusTroGonzalo_MG_2_FD_207661 | JGI IMG/M metagenome (GOLD analysis project Ga0310690, IMG submission 207661) | Bovine rumen microbial communities from tropical cattle in Woodstock, Queensland, Australia - Gonzalo_04 (v2) (version 2) | ecosystem: Host-associated > Mammals > Digestive system >...
AGTTGCTGAACGATTACGGCGACATGGACAACTTGTACGCAAATCTGGACAAGATAACAAAGAAGGGATTGCACGACAACCTGGAAAGCAACCGCGAGAAGGCATTCCTAAGCCGCGAACTCGTGACGCTCCAGACCAAGCGAGCGTTTAACGGGAACCTGGACGCCCTCGAGTACAACGGCCTGCACGTGGACACCCTCGCGCAGATGTTCAAGGACCACGAAATCAATAGCCTGTTGCGATTATTGGAGAAGGTCCCTAGTAAATCGGGATTTGTGAGCAAGGCTGGTGAGTCGGATAATGCGGGTACGGACGGCGCGGACTCCGCCAACGGCGATGCCGCGATTCAGGCGGCAAGTTTCCCGGTCGATGTTCCTCCCCCGTATATCTGCGTAGATACCGATGAAGTTTTTGAGCAGATGAAGGCGGAATTTTCCGCATCGTCTTTGATTGGCGTAGACACAGAAACTGACGGGCTCGACCCGATGCAGTGCAATCTGGTGGGAATCTGTCTCGCTTCTGCAGACGACGACGGCAAGGTCACGAAGGGATACTACATTCCTATCGCGCATACGGATGAAATCGGTTTCCCGTTGCCCGCAAGCAAGGGAGGCAACTTCGACTTCAACAAGGCGAAGGATTGGTTCTGCGCGTTTTTTGCCGATGCCACTCCCGCCGCAGGCGCCGAGACGCCGCGAGCATTCGTGTTCCACAACGCAAAATTCGACCTGCACGTTCTCGCCCGCGCATTCAAGATTCCGCAGGCGGTTATCGACAAGGCGAATATCATTGACACGCTTATCGCCGCATGGATGCTCTCGCCGGGGCAATCGGGCCTCGGGCTCGACAACCAAGTAATGCAGCGCCTGCAGCACGAGATGATCCCGATTGAAAATCTCATCGGGCGCGGCAAGAACCAGATTACATTCAACCGCGTTCCTGTCAAGGACGCCACCGAATACGGTGCCGAAGATGCAGTCTATACCTTACGCCTGTGGGAACCTCTCCGCCGCGATCTCGAAAAGCTTGACTACCTGAAGTATTTCTACGAGCAGGAAATGCCGCTATTGAAGGTACTTTACCAGATGGAATCCGTGGGCGTCGCGATTGACGTTCCGGCCCTCAAAAATCTGGAGCAGGAACTCGCAAGCCGCATCGAGAAACTCGAAAAAGAAATCTGCGACATGGCGGGAGTCGAATTCAACATCGGTTCTCCCAAGCAACTCGGCGACGTTCTCTTTGACACGCTCGGCCTGCCCGAAATCAAGAAGCGCAGTACCGATGCGGTCGTACTTGAAGAACTCAGCTACAAGGCGCCACACCCGATTGTCTTTGCCGTCATCGAGTACCGCGAACTCAAGAAAATGCAGAGCACGTACATCTCGGTGCTCCCGACGCTCTTGAACCCGGACACGCGCCGCATCCACACGAGCTTTATCCAGTGGGGCACCGCAACAGGGCGCCTCTCGAGCCGCGATCCGAATCTGCAGAACATTCCCGTGCGTAGCGACTTGGGCAAAAAGATCCGCGCCGCATTCGTTCCGCAGAGCAAGGACAACGTGATTCTTGCGGTAGACTACTCGCAGATCGAGCTCCGCATGCTTGCGCACCTGAGCGGCGACAGTGCCCTCATAGAAAGCTACAAGGAAGGCATCGACATTCACGCACGCACCGCCGCCGCCATTTACGGTGTAGACATTGCCGAAGTGAACAGCGACATGCGCCGCGACGCGAAGGTGGTGAATTTCGGTGTCCTGTACGGCATGACGGCCTTCCGCCTCTCGCGCGACCTGAAAATCCCGATGTCGCAGGCCAAGGACTTCATCACCGGGTACTTCGACATGTACCAGGGCGTCCAGCAGTATATCGAAGATACCAAGGCGGCCGCCCACCGCGACGGCTACGTGGAAACCCTGTCGGGCCGCCGCCGCTACATTGCGGGCATCGATAGCAGCGACCGCATGGAATCGCAGATGGCAGAACGCATGGCGGTAAATACTCCCGTGCAAGGCTCCGCGGCAGACCTTATCAAGATTGCGATGATCCGCATACAAAAGCGCATCAACGAAGAAAGCCTGCCACTCAAGATGATGCTGCAGGTTCACGACGAACTCGTGTTCGAATGCCCGCGCGACCAGGTGGAACCCATGTCGCAAATGGTCAAGAGCGAGATGGAAAACGCCATGCAGCTCAAGGTGCCGCTCGTGGCAAGCGTCGGCTTCGGCGAGAACTGGCTAGAAGCGCATTAAAAGTAGAAAGACGACCGTTCGGCTCACGGGGCCTAATTTTAGTTCTTCACGCAGCGGACGTAATACTGCGTTTTATCGGCGAACGTGTTCGTCGAACTCACACTATAGCCTATTTCTATTACGATTCCCTCAGCAAACTGGTTCTTACATTCGCCATCGTACCAGAACCACGCCGTTTCAGCCAAACCTGAGTAATATCCATTGTCATTGCGATAACCGCCCGGGAGCGCATTAAACCCAAACGCATCGGTGCCGTTCAAATTCCTGAGCCAGCCAGAGGTCGAACGGAGCGCGGTTTCTGGTTCTTCGCCCGCATTCGTAATGAAATCCACCATTTCGAACCATTCCTCCCTTGTAGGCAAGTGCCAACCGGCGGGGCAAATCTGCTTCGACATCTCGCAGGAATAAATGGAACCGTATATTTCGCATTTTTCAGGTTCATCGTCAAAACACCAGCGGTTGCCTTTCAAGGCCGGCGTCGTCACCGAATCCCTGTAGTCCAGATTTTTCGCCATCCACGTCTGCGTCCCTATCTTGACGGTTTTGTATTCCCGCCCGTCTCGCGCATCCACGAAGACGTCTCGGTCCGACAAAGCCGAACCCAAGTCACTGTACGCACCCTCGATGCAACGGACAGGCATACGCACGTACCCGTTCAGGCCTATTTCAAATGTCGCCTCAAGTTCCTTGAGAACAAAGGCATACGCCTGCTTTTCGGAGGATTCCTCCTTGTATGAACTTGTCCAGAACGCCGCATAGCGATATTCTTCGTCTTCGAGGGAATTGTCGAGCAAAAATCCCGCAGGGACCACCGAAAATCCATACAGGTCAAAACTGAAACTCCATTGCGCAAACCGGGGCGACTGCAAAGACAGCGGGTTCCTTTTCGCATACGCGTACAGGGTTTCCCACTCTTCCTTGCGCGGGACATGCCAGCCCGCCGGGCACGCATTTTCTAGATCTTCCCACCGGTAATAGCCGCCAAAGGTATCTTCCGGGTCGCCGGGAACAAAGTTGTAGCCCACGTTGTAGTTCAGGTTTTCCGCCATCCAGACTTGCTCCCCGATTTGTATGGTGCGGTAAATCTGGCCATCGCGCTCGTCTTCCAGCTTGCCGTAGGTCTGCTCGCCGGTTCCATAGAACTTTTTCCATTTATCCCCGTAACAGAAATATGCACGCTCCTTGTACGACGAGCCTCCTACAATCTGGCCGAACTCCGTACATTCCTCGCCGTAGAGCTTGTTTCCCGATCCAGTCGTATCGGCATCAATCTCGTCGCCGTCATTTCCGTCGCCATCAGTTCCGCCGTCATTTCCGTCGCCTTCCGGTTCTTCGACAATGCGCCATGCCCCGTCATTGCACCTGAACGTTTTTTCGTACTTGAGGCTCAAGGCATTCTTGTTCTGCAGTTTTTCGTTTTCGCGGTTCGAGTTGCACTCGCCAAGCCCGTAAATTGTCCACCAGAAGTTGTCCACGTACTTCTCGAATTTCGGGATATCGCCTTCGAGCCCCCAAGATTCCATCATCTCTCGAATCGTGGCGAAGTTCCCGCTCAGGCTCCGCTCGGCGGCCCAATCAGCAATCCTCGTTCCCGTCCTGGCATCGTCCCAAACGCCGTCCTCCTCGGTATCGGCGACGTACTTCGAGACCCTCTCGGCAAATTCATCTGCCCCGAGGTTCATTTGCATGAGCACGCTCACCGCCAGCAGCGAGGCATTCCCTTCACCGGCCTGCAATATATCCAAATCTTCGGCCAGGCCGTAATCGAGAGCAATCGCAAACGAGGCAAGCAACTCGCGCTCAGCCTTCTGCTTTGCCTTCCTGAGGGTCATGCCCTCGTTCTGTACAAGGTAACGCACCCTCTTGTATTCCAGGTGGGTCAGCAAGTTCACGTTTGCCGTTTCGCGGCCAGAAACATCCGTCAGCGCGAGGAGTTCAAAAGGCAGCTCGGTCTTTTCGCCCGAAACTTCGTTACGGTATGAGCCCTTCGCCCGGAGCAGCACGTAAGGAGAAGCAAGTCCCGTAAATTCAACGGAATATCCGCCCCTGTCGTTCTCGATTTCGCTTTCGAATTCGCGCCCTGTCGCGACAAGAGACGCCGAGTCCAGCTCCTGCAGGGCGATATGCGCGCCCTTCACGAAAGGCCCCTTCTGTACAAAACCCGAAACGGAACCCTCCATCACGAAAGGCGAATCCAGTTCACCGGGACCGTCGCCATCACCGCATGCGGCAAGCAATACAAGCGCAAGCAGTATAACGAGACCTTCGCTCCGGAATTTCATTCTGACCCACCTTCGCCGAACCGGCTTTTGCCCCGAAATATAGAAAAAGCCCCAAATTGCCAATTTTCAGACACAAAAAACACGATGTTGTATTACTTTCAATGGAATATCTCAAAAAAGGCGCCCCCGGTACACAGCCACGCCATTTTGAATATAAATTATAGGGCAGAAAACGGTTTAGGGACAAAAAAGGACCGAAAAATGAACAAATTCGTCAAGAAATTCGCCATCGCAGGCGCACTCACGGCAGCAGCGGCCATTTCCGCATCGGCAGCCAACCTCCCCACCGCCAAGGAAGTCCAGGCTAAAATGGGCATGGGCTTCAACGTCGGCAACTCCATGGAAGTGCCGAACAACCCGACTGCCTGGGGCAACCCCTACCCCACACAGGCCCTGCTCGACTCCGTCAAGGCGGCAGGCTTCAGCACGGTCCGTATCCCCTGCGCGTGGGACAGCCACACCAGCGGCGGCAAGATTACCGAAACCTGGCTCGATTCCGTAAAGACTGTCGTGGACTACGCGATGCGCGCGGGCCTCTACACCATCCTGAACATCCACCACGAAGGTGAAGGCGGCTGGTTCCAGAGCAACATCGGCACGAGCGTGAACAGCACCATCGACAACAAGATGAAGACGTACTGGACGCAGATTGCGAACAAGTTCAAGGACTACAACGAACGCCTAATTTTTGCGGGTGCGAACGAGCCCGGCCCAAATATCAACAGCTGGACTTCGCAGCACGTCAGCACGCTGATGCACTACTACCAGACTTTTATTGACGCAGTGCGCGCCACGGGCGGCAACAACGCCACACGCACGCTGATCATCCAGGGTCTCAACACCGACATCGACAAGTCCGTCGCGAGCGCCCCGGTGAGCACATTCCCGAAGGACAAGGTCAGCGGCTACCTGATGTTCGAAGTGCATTACTACGACCCGTACCAGTACACGCTCATGACCAGCCAGCAGGACTGGGGCGCGAGCGAACCCATTATGCCGCAATACTACTACGGTAACTACCAGAAATCCAGCGAGCCCAAGCGCAACGCGGGTTACAACGCATGGGGCGGTAGCATAGATTCCAAGCTCGCGGGCATCGGCCACCCCCAAGAACAGTTCGCCAAGATGAAAACGAACTACGTGGACAAGGGCTACCCGGTTATCGTCGGCGAGTTCGGCGCGAATGTCCGTTCCCCGGAACTGAGCGGGTCTGACCTGAACCTCCACAAGCAGGGCCGCGTACAATGGCACAAGGACGTGGTAAGCGCTGCCAAGCAGTACGGCCTCACGCCGATCCTCTGGGACATGGGCAACGAGAGTAATTCTGGCTACGACAACATGGCCTATATCCGCCGCCAATCCTCGCCGATGGGCAAGGTCCTGGAAGTAGACGTCATCAACGCCATGCGCAGCGTTTACGGCCTCGGCGACTACGTAAACAAGGGGGTCACGCACGTGGAAGACTTTATTGGCGGCGGCACCACTCCGGCATCGAGCTCTTCAGCAGTCGTCCCGCCACAGTCCAGTTCCAGCAACGGAACGGTCGTGGCATCCAGTTCTTCGACCATCACGAGCAGTTCCGCAATTCAGCCGAAATCTTCCAGCTCGGCAGTGGCCGGATGCGACGCCATGATTCCTGAATGCGGCTGGCCGGATGCATTGCCCACGGCCGCAAGCACCGCAGACGTCAAGTTCTACCGCGAAGGCAACACCCTCTACAGCACCGGCAACATTGTGCTGTTCGACCTGAACGGCAATATGGTGCGCACAGCCAAGCACTCCGCCGGGCACACGGAACTCTCGCTTTCTGGCCTGCGCCAGGGCATGTACATCGCGAAGAGCGGCGCGCAGACCCTCCGCGTGCAAGTCCGCTAGACACCCTTATTCCAACTTGGAATAGCCGATTTTCACCAAAATCGGCTATTTTCGCATTTTCTACGTAAATTTCCGTTTACATTTGTTGAGAATTCTGCACCGCAAATAACGGACCGGACCAGTTTTTTCTTTAAATAGCTCCCGCGAGAATCTAGTTTCATAAAAAACACCACAGGAGTACTATATGTTTGGTATCGGAAAGTTTGGTCTCGTGTTCGGCGCGCTCTCGCTCGCAAGCACGGCTGCGTTCGCACTCCCCAAGGCAACCGAATTGGTCGCGCCCATGGGCATGGGCTACAACATCGGCAACACCATGGAAGTGCCGGAAAACCCCACCGCCTGGGGCAACCCGCTCCCGACTGCCGCCTACATCAAGGCAATCAAGAACGCAGGCTTCAACACCGTGCGCATTCCCTGCGCCTGGTACTCCCATTCCGACGCCCTCGCGAAGGACATCGCCGCCAACGGCGGTACCGCCGACAATAGCACCTACAAGCACGTGGGCAAGGACGCCTCCTTCACGAACCCGACCATTGACGGCGCATGGCTCGCCCAGGTGAAAGAAGTCGTGGACATGATCATCGCCGAAGGCATGTACGTGGTGCTGAACTCCCACTGGGACGAAGGCTGGCTCGAAGACCGCGTTTTTGACGGCACAGCCAACCCGCGCAGTGGCGCCGGCAACATCACCAACAACGCCGCCACCACCAAGGCCCGCCAGGCTGCCTTCTGGACCCAGATTGCGACCTACTTCAAGGACTACGACGAGCACCTCCTCTTTGCAGGCGCCAACGAACCGGGTGTGAACGACCCATGGGGCAACAACGGCCAGTGGGAATTCGACAACGCCCGTATGCAAATCCTGAAGGGCTACTACGAGGCATTCCTTACCTCCGTGCGTAACGCCGGCGGCAACAACGCCACCCGCACCCTGATTGTGCAGGCCCCGCGTACCGAAATGGACATGGCCCCCATGCTCAGCACCAGCTGGCCCACCGACCCGGCCGGCGACGGCTACATGATGGCCGAAGTGCACTACTACCCCTACCAGTATTCCCTGATGACTGCTGACGAAGATTGGGGCACGCAGTTCTACTACTACACCGGCCTCGAAAGCACTACCGACAAGACCCACAACATGGGCTGGAACGTGTACAGCAACAGCATCGACAATAGCGCTCTCGGTACCCCGAACCAGATCGCAAAGGCCTTCGGCGAACTCAAGGCAATGTACTGCACCAACGGCATTCCCGTGATTATCGGCGAACTCGGCGCCATCAAGCGCACCGGCCAAATTACCGACGCCGCAAACCTCAAGCTCCACCTGCAGGGCCGCGCACTCTTCTACGGCGAGGTCGCCAAGAACGCGAAAGCCAACGGCATCATCCCCTACGTTTGGGATACCGGCGCCGAAAACGACGGCAACATGACCATCATCACCCGCCAGAAGGGCACCTACACCATTCTCGACCCGGATGTTCTGAATGCCTTGCAGAAAGCCTACGGGCAAGAAGGCAACAACCAGAGCAATCTCGACAGCCTGGTTAACGAAAACGAAGTTCCCGAAACCGAAAGCGGCAAGGGTGTGCTGGTAACCTACGCCACCAAGACCTCCGACTCCAGCGAAGTGGGAACTCTCCGTGTCAACCTCTCCGGCACCAAGAAGGATCTCTCCAAGTACGTGGGTCTCGAAATCCGCATGAAGGGTTCCGTCGAATCTGCGGGTCCCTGCACCGGCGCAAGCGACGGTTGCGGCGACTACGGCTGGACATCCATGGACCTCTTCATGATGACCGGCGGAAGCTGGGCTTGGTTTGACGCCCCCGTATTGGAACAGGCCGACCAGGGACTCGACGCCACCAAATTCCAGGTATTCCAGATCAAGTGGGAAGATTTCCGCAAGGAACCGCAGGACCTCAACGATGCTAACGCCATCGGCCTGAACCTCTACGGCACGCAGGTCACCGGCACCATCACCATCGACTACATCAAGGGCATCAAGGCCGACGGCTCTACCGAAGTTATTGATGATTTCGACAAGAAGCCCGGACTCGAAGGAACCGCCACCGGCAAGGTCGTCGCCCTCAGCGATTCCGGTTCCGACGCCATCCGCACTGCAAGCGTCGTGACCGCAGGCAAGTTGCTCGTGAGCGTGCAGCCGGGCATGGTGAACGCTGTCTTTACCACGAGCAGCAATGCTCCAGCAAAGGCAACGCTCATGAACACCAAGGGCCAGGTCATTTCGCAGAAGAACTTCTCCGCAAGCAAGGGCGCGAACAGCATCGAACTTTCGAGCGACTACCGCGGCGTTGCATTGCTCGTCGTCCGCCAGGGCAGCCAGCAGTTCATGCAGAAGGTTATGCTGAAGTAAAAAAACAGCAAAAGAGCTCCTGAATGGATAAAACCGTCTGGAGTGTGGAACGTCCCCCGCGGTACGCCGCGGGGGATTTTTTTCATGTTTTTTTTGCAAAAAAAAGCCCCGGTTAAACCGGGGCAATTTCTTTCGGGAACAAGACTTGCGGGATTACCACATCTTGTCGTACTTCTTGCGGCTCTTTTCCTCGTCCTTCTTTTCCTGCACGATGGCGTCGATGACGGCGGCAACGGTCAGGTTGAAGATGTCGTGCACGGAGGCGTCGGAGTCGGTGAAGTGCACCGGCTTGTTCAGGCCCATCTGCACAGGACCGATGGATTCGCCCACGCCCATCTCGAGGAGCATCTTGCAAGTCGTATTTGCGGACGAGAGACACGGGAAGATGAGCGTGTTGACCGTCTGGCCCTTGATCTTGTTGAAGGGGTACTTGGTGTCGCGCAGGTCCTTGTCGAGCGCCACGTTCACCTGCATTTCGCCATCGATTACGTAGTCCGGGAACTGTTCGTGAATCATCTTCACGGCTTCGCGGGCCGTGTTGGACGTTCCGCGCGGGGCTCCCTTGTCGTTACCGAAGTTCGCGTAGCTGAGCATCGCCATCACCGGCTCGTGGGCGAAGAAGCGCACGGCGTCGTGAGTGAGCTTCACGATATCCACGAGCGTGTCGGCATCGGGGTCGCGGTTCACCAGCGTATCGGCCAGGAAGAACGTTCCCTTGCGGGTGCTGAGGATGTGCATGGCACCGAAGTGCTTGTACTCTTCGCGGATGCCGATGATTTCCTTCGCGAGTTCGATGGTCTCGCTGTACTTGGAGTAACCGCCGGAAATAAGCGCGTCGGCATCGCCCGTCTTCACCATCATCATGCCGAAATGGTTCGGTTCGAACATGTCATCGCGGGCCTCTTCCAGGGTCACGCCGTTACGGCCGTTCTCTTCGGCGTAAATGGTCGCGTACTTGCGGCGGCGTTCGAATTCTTCCGGAGAGCGCGGGTTCACAATCTTGATGCCCGTAAGGTCGAGCTGTTCGCGCTGGGCGATAATCTGGATGCGTTCCGGGTTGCCAAGCATAATCGGGTGGGCAACACCTTCGGCCTTCGCCTGCACGGCGGCCTTGAGCATGTTCAGGTTGCTTTCGGCAAACACCACGCGCTTCGGGTTCGTACGCGCGGTATCGCTGAACTGGCGGATGAGCTTGTTGTCGTAGCCCATCATGTCGCGAAGCTTATCGTAGTAGCCGTCCCAGTCGGTAATGGGCCTGCGGGCCACACCGCTCTCGATGGCTGCCTTAGCTACCGCGATAGAAACGTCAGTGAGCAGGCGCGGGTCAAGCGGCTTCGGAATCAGGTATTCCTTGCCGAAGGTAAAGCGCTGGGCGTTGTACGCGATGTTCACCACGTCGGGCACAGGCTGGTGCGCGAGGGCCGCAATCGCGCGGACGGCGGCATGCTTCATGTGTTCGTTGATGCAGGTCGCACGCACGTCGAGGGCGCCACGGAAAATGTAGGGGAAGCCGATAACGTTGTTCACCTGGTTCGGGTAGTCGCTGCGGCCCGTCGCAAAAATCAGGTCGCCACGGCTCGCCATCGCTTCTTCGTAGCTGATTTCGGGAGTCGGGTTCGCAAGCGCAAAGACAATCGGCTGGTCGGCCATGCTGCGCACCATCTCGCGGGTAAGGATGTTGCCCTTCGAGAGACCCACGAACACGTCGGCGCCCTTCATAGCATCGGCAAGCGTTTCGATGTCGGTGCGGTCGGTCGCAAAGAAGGCCTTCGCTTCGGTAAGGCCCTTGCGGTCCTTGCGGATGACGCCCTTGCTGTCGCACATCACCAGGTTTTCCTTCTTGAGACCGAGCGACAGGTAGAGTCGCGTGCAGGCGCAAGCGGCTGCACCCGCACCGTTCACCACCATTTTCACGTCACGGATGTTCTTGCCCGCCACTTCGATGGCATTGAGCAGGCCCGCAGAAGAAATGATGGCCGTACCGTGCTGGTCGTCGTGCATCACGGGGATGTCGAGTTCGGCCTTGAGGGTGTCTTCGATCTCAAAGCATTCCGGAGCCTTGATGTCTTCGAGGTTGATGCCGCCAAACGTCGGGGCGATACCCTTCACGATCTCGATGAACTTCTTCGGGTCCTTCTCGTTGATTTCGATATCGAACACGTCGATGCCGGCGTAAATCTTGAACAGGAGCGCCTTGCCTTCCATCACCGGCTTGCCCGCGAGCGCGCCGATGTCACCGAGGCCGAGCACCGCGGTACCGTTACTGATCACAGCGACCAGGTTGCCCTTGCCCGTGTATTCGTAAGCGAGGTTGTTGTCCTTTTCGATTTCCAAGCAGGGGGCGGCAACGCCCGGGGTGTAAGCTAACCCCAAGTCCGTCTGGGTGCTGTGCGGCTTGGTCGGCACAATTTCGATCTTGCCGGGCTTGCCCATGGCGTGGTATTCAAGCGCCTGTTCCTTCAAATCCTTGCTCATCTTGGCTCCTTTCCGCGAGTATCTGACCCTATTTTTAGGCATTTTTTGCCATTTCGGGCGTCAGGACGCGCGGAATTCAATTTTCGGGCGCAAATATAGAAAAAAGTTTACAAAAGACCAAGGGTGGCAAACTAGGCTAATTGGGGCATTTTGGGCCTTTTTGGGGCGTTCCCCGGCGATAAGAACCATCGCCGGGTCGGGCCATACTCGCCTTGCTTCGCAAGGCTCACCGAGCCTGTAGTCTCGGCCCTTACGGGTCACCATCCCTAACGCGGACCCTTTTAAATCATCCCAGTTCTTGCATCAGGTTGTGGGTTTCGATGAGGATAGCAATAATCTTGCGGTAGTGTTCGATGTTATCGTAAGTGAGTGTGCGATTTTTGCGATCCTTGAGCCATTTTTGTGCGGGTTGATAACCACCGATATAGAAGTTCCATGCCAGCTCGGGAACATTCTCAAAGCACTGTGTCCTGTTGATATAAACCTTACCCACTTTGTCTTCCCCGACTCGGTCGGGGAACTCCTTTTCATACCGAACTTCTGACACAATGTTATCGCCGGGGATATTAAACGAAACGGTTAGCGGTTGCGGGATTTCTTGCATCAAATGAAGTTTGCGAAGCTTTTCGCCAATGGCGGCGATGCGGTTGAATTCATCTGCGTTTTCGGGATAAGGAATGCGAGGAAAATCGATTTTCAAAAATTCCTTATAGCGTTCTCGATAGGATGGCGTATGGAGTACACCATAGATGTAATCGAAGATTTGCTCTGGAGTAGTTTTATTCCCTACACATTCATCTATGTTACTCCAAATAGTTTCATCAAGGTTTGGCTTTCGTTGTTCGCCGAGATTAGCTTCATTTCCCGTCCGGTAAAGGTATAGGGGGAAAACGTAGCCACGTTCCTTGGTTTTATTTGAAACAAAGCTGTCATCAACAAGATTTTGAGAAATTGATATATGGCACCATTCATTCCCTGCAATTTGACCGCACGTCACAATCCCAACATTTTCATGATTGATAAAATGTGAGAAAACTTTATCTCGCGTCCTCCAAAGAACTCTATTATCATAATATGTCCACTTCTTATCAAATAATCTATAATCTATCGGTACAACTTTATCTTGGCAATAAACAAAACCTACACCCTTACTTTCCATTATAAAAGGAGCATAATTTTTCCCTAATGAATATTTTTCCTTAATCTCTTTCTCCGAGTAATCATTTTCTAAAAAATCAACAACTCGAGTTTCTAGTTCTCTCTTAGAATTTCCAACAGCAAAAGAATCTCCCA
>Ga0310690_10009044_pt1 | contig 12544 bp, 10 predicted proteins | sample AusTroGonzalo_MG_2_FD_207661 | JGI IMG/M metagenome (GOLD analysis project Ga0310690, IMG submission 207661) | Bovine rumen microbial communities from tropical cattle in Woodstock, Queensland, Australia - Gonzalo_04 (v2) (version 2) | ecosystem: Host-associated > Mammals > Digestive system >...
CTACTGAAGGGATTACTGTATACTTTAGTCAATAATATCTTCTTTGAACGTAAGAAGAATTTACATTTCTTAGGTAATCTACTCTTCATAGTGTCCCTGGAAGGGGTCCTTTTATTCCCCTTGGTACTACTATTGGCATATTTCCAGTTTTCTATGCAAAATGCCATCAATTACTGCATTTTTATACTCGCTTTAGCCAAAATTCTGACATTTTACAAGACTTACATCATCTTTTTTAAACAAAAAGGTTTTTTTCTGCAGATTATTTTGTACTTTTGTGCCCTCGAAATGATACCTTTAGTCATGCTTTGGGGCGGGCTTTTAGGAATCACGCATTTTTTGAAAGTAAATTATTAGGACACAGATGATCAAGAAGATTTTGGTTTCACAACCCAAGCCAACAAGTGAGAAGTCGCCATACTTTGATATTGCGAACAAGTTCGGAGTTGAACTGGTGTTCCGCCCATTTATTAAGGTGGAGCCAATTAGTTCTAAGGATTTCCGCGCACAGAAAGTGAACATCCTGGATTATACGGCCGTTGTTTTCACTTCGCGTCACGCCATCGACCATTTCTTCAATATGGCCAAGGAACTGAGAGTGACGATTCCCGAGGATATGAAATACTTCTGTGTCACAGAAACCATTGCACTCTATATTCAGAAATATGTGCAGTATCGTAAGCGCAAGGTGTTCTTCGGAGAGACAGGCCGTGTGGATGACCTCGTGCCTACAATGGTAAAGCACAAGACTGAGAAATACCTCGTTCCGATGAGTGACGTACACAATGACAAGCTCTCCATCCTGCTCGACTCTAAGAAGCTGCAGCACAGAGAGTGTATCATGTATAAGACTGTCAGCAACGACTTCACCCCCGAGGAGGTTAAGACGTTCGACTATGATATGCTGATTTTCTTCAGTCCTTCCGGAATCGAGTCACTCTGCAAGAACTTCCCCAATTTCAAACAGGGAGAGATTGCTATTGCAACATTCGGCCCCACCACAGCTAAGGCTGCTAAGGATGCCGGACTCCGACTGGACATCGAGGCCCCCTCTGAGAAATATCCCTCAATGACTGGTGCTCTGCAACACTATCTGCTGGAGAAACAAGGTTAGGACTTATGATGGCGGCTCCTACTTTCAGGAAACAGGAGCGCATCGTCAGCGGAAGGCTGATAGAAACGCTCTTCGGCAAAGGCAGTAGCCAGTCACTGGCCGCCTATCCCCTAAGGGCTGTTTACATGCAGACGGAACACCAGGAAGGTCATGCCCCCGTACAGATTCTCATCAGCGTACCCAAGAAACGGTTCAAGCATGCTGTTGACCGTAACAGGGTAAAGCGTCAAGTCCGAGAGGCATATCGTTGCCACAAGCAACTGCTCAGTGATAGCGTAGTGGAAGGCAAAGAATTGCTAATTGCCTTTATCTGGTTGTCCGATAGACACTGTCCAACTGAAGAAGTGGAAAAGCGGATCGTCAGTATCCTGCAACGCATAGCCAAGAAATCATGAAATGGCTGTCCCACATATTATCTTGCCTTTTGGTACTCCCCATCCGCTTTTACCAATTGTGCATTTCTCCCCTGCTTGGGCCTTCATGCCGATTTACGCCCACATGCAGTGAATATGCCAAGGAAGCTATCATGAAGCATGGCCCCATCAAGGGACTCGGATTGGCCATCTGGCGTATTTTAAGGTGTAATCCTTGGGGAGGCAGTGGATACGACCCGGTTCCATAATAATATATATATAAGGTATAAAAGTAAAAATAAAAAAGATATATGAAGAATTTTGTTGAAGAACTGAAATGGCGCGGTATGCTGGCACAGATGATGCCAGGAACAGAAGAACTGCTCCAGAAAGAAATGGTGACAGCCTACCTGGGTACTGACCCCACGGCTGATTCACTGCACATCGGACACCTGTGTGGTATCATGATGCTCCGTCACCTGCAGCGTTGTGGGCACCGTCCCATTATCCTAGTAGGTGGTGCTACAGGTATGATCGGTGACCCCTCTGGCAAGAGCCAGGAGCGCAACCTCCTCAACAACGAGACTCTCTATCATAATCAGGAGTGCATCAAAAAACAGGTTGCCAAGTTCCTCGACTTCGAGTCAAAAGAGCCCAATGCAGCTATCATGGTTAACAACTATGACTGGATGAAGGACTTTACTTTCCTCGACTTTGCCCGTGAGGTGGGTAAGCATATCACCGTGAACTATATGATGGCTAAGGAAAGTGTACAGCAGCGCCTGAATGGTACGGCTCGCGACGGTCTTAGCTTCACAGAGTTCACCTATCAGTTGCTGCAGGGTTACGACTTCCTGTACCTCTATCAGCACTATGGCGTAAAACTGCAGTTAGGCGGTAACGACCAGTGGGGTAATATGACTACTGGTACAGAGTTGATTCGTCGCACGCTAGGTAACGAGGTAGAGACCTTTGCCCTTACCTGTCCGCTCATTACCAAGAGCGACGGTAAGAAGTTCGGTAAGACAGAGAGCGGTAACATCTGGCTCGATCCTGCCCGCACCACTCCGTATAAGTTCTACCAGTTCTGGCTGAACGTGAGCGACGAGGATGCAGAACGTTACATCAAAATCTTCACCTCACTCGAGAAGGATGTTATCGACGCCCTCATCGAGGAGCACAAACAGGATCCCGGCCGTCGTATTCTCCAGAAGCGTCTGGCTGAGGAGGTAACTGTAATGGTACACTCTCAGGAGGCACTCGATACAGCCATTGAGGCCTCAAACATCCTCTTCGGCAAGTCAACCAAGGAGAATCTTGAGAAACTCGACGAGCAGACCTTCCTCGATGTCTTCGACGGTGTGCCTCAGTTCGAGATTGGCAAGGACCAGCTGGGTCAGCCTGCTATCGAGATGCTTACTACTGCAGCCCCTGTATTCCCCTCAAAGGGTGAGATGCGCAAGATGGTTCAAGGTGGTGGCGTTTCTCTGAACAAGGAGAAACTAACCGATCAGAACCGCGAAATAACTGCTGACGATCTTATCGACGGCAAATATCTTCTGGCCCAAAAAGGCAAGAAGAACTACTATCTGCTAATTGTAAAGTAAGAAAGATAAGTGAAAATTTGGCGGTATGCCAAATTTTCACTACCTTTGCAACCGCATCCTGGACGATGGTGTAATGGTAACACTACAGGTTTTGGTTCTGTCATTCCCGGTTCGAATCCGAGTCGTCCAACTTTCCACATATATTTTATGTACGCGCGAAAACGTTTTCAGTAGTTTTTTTCTTTTTTAAGTTTTCTTTTTTTGCCATCCACATATTATTTCGTAATTTTGCAGGCAACAAACGAGGAAGGATATGAAAACTAACTACGAAATACGATACGCAGCCCATCCGGAGGATGCCAGGCATTACGACACAGCCCGCCTGCGCCGCGACTTCCTGATAGAAAAGCTGTTTGCCTCTGACGAGGTAAATATGGTCTACTCTATGTACGACCGTATGGTCGTTGGTGGTGCGATGCCCGTTGGTGAAATATTGAGACTGGAGGCTATTGATCCCCTGAAGGCCGACTTCTTCACCACCCGTCGTGAGATTGGTATCTACAATGTAGGTGGCTCAGGAAAGGTCAAGGTGGGCGAGGAAACCTTTGAGTTGGATTATAAAGAGGCTCTCTATATCGGACGTGGCGACCATGATGTCATCTTCAGCAGCAATGACGCGCAGAACCCAGCCAAGTTCTATTTCAACTCTACTAATGCCCACACAACCTATCCCTGCAGGAAGGTAACGATGCAGGATGCCGTCGTGGCCCACATGGGAGAGCTGGAGATGTCGAATGAGCGCAACATCAATAAGATGATTGTAAACCAGGTTCTCCCCACCTGTCAGTTACAGATGGGCATGACAGAATTGGCTCCTGGTTCCGTATGGAACACGATGCCAGCCCACGTACACAGTCGCCGCATGGAGGCCTACTTCTATTTTGAGCTACCTGAGAATCAGGCTGCCTGCCACTTTATGGGCGAACCCCAAGAAACGCGTCACATCTGGCTTCACAACGAACAGGCCGTTCTCTCCCCTGAATGGAGCATCCATAGTGCAGCAGCTACCCACAACTACACCTTCATCTGGGGAATGGGTGGTGAGAATCTCGACTACGGGGACCAGGACTTTTCAGAAATTACTGATTTAAAATAAACTTCTAAAACAAACAGAATTATGGCAAATTTATTTTCACTCGAAGGTAAGAACGCCTGGATTACAGGTGCCTCTTACGGTATTGGTTTCAACATTGCCAAGGCTTTCGTAGCTGCAGGTATTAAGAACATTATCTTCAACGACATCAATGAGGCTGCCCTTGAGCGCGGCTTGGCTAACTACAAGGAGGCCGGCATCGAGAACGTGAAGGGTTATGTATGCGACGTGACCGACGAGAACGCCGTTAAGGAACTTGTAGAGAAGATCCACGCCGAGGTTGGCCAGATTGACATCCTTGTTAACAATGCAGGTATCATCAAGCGTATCCCCATGCACGAAATGAAGCGCTCTGAGTTCCAGCAGGTCATCGATGTTGACCTCGTGGCTCCTTATATTGTTAGTGCAGCCGTTATTCCTGAGATGATGGAACGTCGTGAGGGTAAGATTATCAACATCTGCTCAATGATGTCTGAGCTGGGTCGTGAGACTGTTTCTGCATATGCAGCAGCCAAGGGTGGTCTGAAGATGCTGACCCGCAACATCTGCTCTGAGTATGGTGAGTACAACATCCAGTGTAATGGTATCGGCCCGGGCTACATTGCTACTCCGCAGACTGCTCCTCTCCGCGAGCGCCAGCCAGACGGTAGCCGTCATCCGTTTGATTCATTCATCTGCGCTAAGACTCCAGCTGGTCGCTGGCTCGATCCTTCTGAACTGGGAGGTCCCGCCGTATTCCTGGCTTCTCACGCCTCCGATGCCGTGAATGGTCATGTGCTTTACGTAGATGGCGGCATCCTTGCCTACATCGGCAAACAACCCAAATAAGCGTATAGGCACAAATACAAATAATTTAGGGACCCCATTTGGGATCCCTAAAATTTTATTTACAATCCGAAGATTACAGAGCCTCGGCGAGCTCAGCACCAGCCTTGAACTTAGCTACCTTCTTAGCAGCGATCTTAATCTTCTGCTTGGTTGCGGGGTTGATACCCTCACGAGCCGGACGCTCGTTTACGCTGAAAGTACCGAAACCTACGAGCTGAACCTTGTCACCTGCTACGAGAGCACCCTTAATAGCTGCTACTGTTGCGTCGAGAGCCTTCTTGGCGTCTACCTTTGAGAGACCAGCACCTGCTGCAATCTTCTCTACCAATTCTGTTTTGTTCATAATTTAGATAATTTTAAATGAATTATTTGATAGTAATAACTAATATATAGTCGAATTTCACGGCAAATATAGTAGAAAGTATTCAAAGAAACAACAAAAAAAAGGAAAAAATTACTTTTTTAATGAAAAATAGTTGTATTAGCCCCTATTTTGGCATAAAAAAGAGATATTTTTCGTAATTTTGCGCCCAAAACGTGTAACTTGCACAAATAAAGGATATTGTATTAATACAGATAGTCAAAACAAAAAAATAGCATGATGTTCCGCATACCCACTATCACAAAGAATCTGCTGATCATTAACCTGATAGCATTCTTCGCTACGTTCGTACTTGAGCTTAGGGGAATAGACCTGGCAAACATCGGAGGCCTACACTTTTTCATGGCCAAAGATTTCCACTTATACCAACTGGTAACATACTTGTTTCTGCATGCCAACTTCATGCACATTCTGAGCAATATGTTCGGACTTTGGATGTTTGGTTGTGTGATAGAGAATGTCTGGGGACCCAAGAAATTCCTTTTTTATTACATATCATGTGGAATAGGCGCTGGATTACTACAGGAGATAGCCCAGTTAGGCTCTTTCTATATGATGATATCCGCCCAGGATCCAAGCGTTAGTTTTGGAGACATCTTCGCCATTGGACAGCAACTGAGTACCCAACTGAACGCATGGACTACGATAGGTGCATCGGGAGCCGTTTATGCAGTCATACTTGCCTTTGGTATGACATTCCCCAACGAGCGACTGTTCATCATCCCCTTCCCCTTCCCCATCAAGGCCAAGTGGTTTGTACTGGGCTATGTAGCCATCGAGTTCATTTCTGCACTTGGTTCGAGTGGCGACGGTGTGGCACATACCGCCCACCTCGGTGGCATGCTTTTCGGATTCCTGATGATACGTTACTGGAACCGTCATCCCAGTTCCGGCTTCGATCGTGGCAGAGGACAACAGTTCTTCGACAATCTAAAACGCAACTTTGAACAGCGCCAGCAGCAAAAGGGCAACAACATGCATGCCGAGCGGGGCGGTTCGAAAGAGGATGATCGCGAGTTCAATGCCCGTAAACGACAGAATCAGGAAGAGATTGATGCTATTCTCGACAAGATTCGCAAAAGCGGTTACGACAGTCTGACTAAGGAGGAGAAGAAAAAGCTCTTCGACGCAAGCAACCAGCGATGATTAAGCAACTCAAGTCGTTTACCATTAACCTGGTAGCTGGTGCCAATGTGGCAACAGTACTGTTGATGGTGCTGGCTGGCTATTCCGACCATCTTAATCCTCAGGAATACCCCATGCTGTCCTGTATGGGTATGGCCTTTCCCGTTTTCCTCATCGTCAACTTACTGTTCCTTTTCTTCTGGCTCACCTTCAAATGGAAGAAGATGTGGATTCCCATCGTAGGCTATGCACTGGTTTATGTGCCTCTCACCATCTATATGCCCATCCACAAGTCGCAGACAGTGCCCGAGGGGACCATCAAGCTCCTATCGTACAACGTATGTCAGTATGGAGGCAACTACAAATATGAGTATGGTTTCGAGACCGTTTATGAGTATCTGAAGGACCAGGATGCCGACATTGTCTGTCTGCAGGAGGACGTAGATTCCTGGCGGAGGTTCTGTTTCCTGTGGTATAAGAAGATATATGGCTATAACGACACCACCATCTTCCGCAACGACGCGAATGGTATGAATGGTGTGGGTATACATACCAAATTCCCCATTCTGAAGAAGGAACGTATACCCTACAATTCTGTTGGTAACGGATCGGTGGCCTATTATCTGAAGATCAACAATGACACAGTGATTGTGATTAACAACCACCTGGAAGGCACCCATTTGTCAAATGAGGACCGCGATGCCTACAAGCGCATGCTAAAAGGCAAGATGGAGCGCGACACCGCCAAGGCTGAGACAATAATGCTGATTCAGAAACTTGGCAAATATGCAGCCAAACGGGCCCCTGAGGCAGAGGCTGTTCATAAGTATATCGAGAACCATCGCCAATATCCGATGATCGTGTGTGGCGACTTCAACGATAACCCCATCAGCTACTCCCGCCGCACTATCGCACAAGGGCTCACAGACTGTTATAAAGAGACAGGAAGTGGCATTGGTTTGTCATATAATCAGAAAGGATTCTTCTTCCGCATCGACCACATCTTCTGCTCAGACCACTTCACCCCATACAATTGCGAAATAGACTCAAAAATGGACGCAAGTGACCATTATCCTATCATTTGTAGGCTAAAATTAGCCGATAAACCTTAAAAAAACACGGAAAAACGCCAATAAATTTTTCCTAGTCCGGAAAAATGCCTATATTTGCACGCTAAAAATGTACGCGAACAGAATATATAATAAATAAATAACATTAAAAATCAAAATGCAAAACAAAGGAATTGTAAAATTTATCGCAGTGCTTCTGATTCTCGTATGCTGCTTCTACCTTTCCTTCTCATTCGTGACACGCCATTACGAGAGTAAGGCTGCTGCCATGGGTGAAGAGGCTGGTGCGGAGTACCTCGACTCAATCAAAAACGAGAAGGTGTATATGGGCATCTATTCTCTGAAGCAGTGCCGTGAGATGGAGATTGGCCTGGGTCTTGACCTGAAGGGCGGTATGAACGTGATTCTTGAGGTATCAGTACCCGATGTGGTTGACGTACTCGCTGACCACAAGCAGGACGCAGCCTACAAGAAGGCTATGGAGCTCGCCAAGAAGGAAGAGGAGACCAGTCAGGCAGACTTCGTTTCTCTGTTCGTGAAGTATTGGAAACAGGAAGGCAACGGCCGTCCCCTCGCCGCCATCTTTGCTACCCAGCAGATGAAGGGCAAGGTCAGCACACAGTCTAGCGACTCTGAAGTAGAGAGCGCTATTCGTGCTGAGGTACAGAGCGCCGTTGACAACTCGTTCAACGTAGTACGTAACCGTATTGATAAGTTCGGCGTTGTTCAGCCCAACATCCAGAAGCTCGAAGGCCAGAGCGGCCGTATCATGGTTGAGATGCCTGGTATCAAGGAGCCTGAGCGTGTTCGTAAGCTCCTCCAGGGTTCTGCCAACCTTGAGTTCTGGGAGACCTACAACAGCAATGAGATTACCCCACTGCTGGCTCAGTTGAACCAACGTTATGCCATCCAAGGTGGTGAGGCCACAGCCGATACTACAGCCGTGGCTGAGGCTGCCGCTGCTGATACCGTAAAGGCTGCTGCCGGCGATCTGGCTGCCAAACTCACCAAGAAGGACGACAAGGCTAAGGACAACAAGGCCATCGAGGCTGCCAAGAAGCAGAACCCTCTGTTCTCTATCTTCCAGCCCACACAGGGTAACACCCTCGCCGTTGTTGGTTATGCCAATGCCCGCGATACCGCTGAGATTAACAAGATCATCTACTCTGACCTCGCTCGTCAGATCCTGCCAGCAGAGCTGAAGCTCCGTTGGGGTGCTAAGCCTGAGGACTTCGGAGGTCAGGATACAAAGGGCGACATCTTCGAGCTCTATGCTCTGAAAGTGACTGAGCCATCAGGTCGCGCTCCACTGGAGGGTGATGTTATCACCTCTTCAAAGGACGACTTCGAGCCTAACACTGGCCGTCCCTGTGTATCTATGCAGATGAACTCTGACGGTGCCCGTCGCTGGAGCCAGATCACGAAGCAGAACATCGGTAAGGCCGTAGCCATCGTACTCGACGATGCCGTTTACACAGCTCCCCGTATCCTCACTCAGATTGATGGTGGTAACTCTCAGATTACTGGTAACTTCACTATCGAGGACACCAAGGACCTTGCTAACACACTGAACTCTGGTAAGATGCCGGCTCCTACCCGCATCGTACAGGAAGAGGTTGTAGGTCCCTCACTCGGTGCTCAGTCTATCAAGCAGGGTGTCATCTCGTTCATCGTAGCCTTCGTGCTGCTGATGATCTACATGATCATGCTGTATGGCTTCATTCCGGGTATCCTCTCAGATATCGCCCTGCTGTTCAACCTGTTCTTCACACTGGGTATCCTTACCTCGTTCCAGGCTGCTCTGACTATGCCTGGTATCGCCGGTATCGTACTGACGTTGGGTACCGCTGTGGATGCTAACGTGCTGATCTACGAGCGTATCAAGGAAGAACTGAAGAAGGGACTCAGCGTGAAGGAAGCCCTCAACAAGGGTTACAGTAATGCCTTCAGTGCTATCTTCGACTCTAACTTCACATCACTCATCACAGGTATCATCCTGCTCTACTTCGGTACAGGTCCTGTGAAGGGCTTCGCCACAACCTGGATCATCGGTATCCTCGTATCATTCTTCACTGCCGTATTCCTGACACGTGTGGTTTATGACTATATGCTGAAGAAGGACAAGTGGACTAACCTCACCTTCGTAACCGGTTACTCAAAGAACCTCATGCAGAAGGCCAACTACAACTTCATGGGTATGTATAAGAAGACCTTCACCATCTGGGGTGTGGCAGCCGTTCTGTTCTGCATCTCATTCGCCGTTCGCGGTCTGAGCCAGAGCATCGATTTCACTGGTGGTCGTAACTATGTGGTAACTCTCGATAAGGAGACTCCCGTTGAGGAGGTTCGCCAGGCTATGACTGGTGCCTTCATCAACACCATGGGTGAGAAAGCTAACCAGGAGGCTAATACCTCTGTGATTGCCTTGGGTACCGACGGTAAGACCGTTCGTATCTCTACCAACTGGGATATCGAGTCTAACAATCCTGAGGTTGACGACCAGGCTGAGACTATCCTCTTCAACGCTCTGAAGAAGGCTAACCTCGTAAGTCAGGCCGACGTTGAGGCATTCAAGAATCCTGATGTCCGTGAGGGTGGTTCTATCATCAGCAGTGCTAAGGTAGGTCCTTCTGTGGCTAAGGATATTACATACGGTGCTATCATCTCTGTGATCATCGCCCTGATCGCCATCTTCCTCTACATCCTGCTCCGCTTCCGCAATCTCGCCTTCTCTGTAGGTGCTACTGTTGCGCTGGCTCTCGATGCATTGGTAGTAATTGGCTTCTACTCAGTACTCTGGGGTTGGGTGCCCATGTCACTCGAGATCGACCAGGTATTCATCGGTGCTATCCTGACGGTGATTGGTTACTCTATCAACGATAAGGTGGTCGTATTCGACCGTATCCGCGAGAACATCGGTCTCTATGGCAAGCGCGATCGTCAGCAGCTGTTCAACGACTCACTGAACCAGACGCTGGCTCGTACCATCAACACCTCAGTAACGACCTTGATCGTGCTGTTGGCTATCTTCATCCTTGGTGGTGATAGCATCCGCTCGTTCTCGTTCGCTATGATCCTGGGTGTTATCTTCGGTACCCTGTCTTCACTCTTCATCGCTGCTCCTACGGCTTATCTTACCCTAGGCCGCACGATTAAGGAGGAAGAACTGGCTGAGAAGAAATAAGGCTTACACCTTATAATATATAATAATAGGCTGCAACTCTTGTTGCAGCCTATTATCGTTAGTACTCCGACCGGGAATCGAACCCGGAACTAAGCTTTAGGAGAGCCTTGTTATATCCATTTAACTATCAGAGCGCGTGGTTTTCGGCTGCAAAGATAGTGCAAATTGAGGGAAAAACCAAATAATATTTGATTTTTCCCTTGTTTTTTCGTATCTTTGCACACATCTTTACACGTAACACTAAACTCTTTCAAAAATGAAAAGACTATTCATTCTACCCCTTCTGCTGCTGGCAGCCCTTTCGGTTCAGGCGCAGAACCCGTATCTGCCCCTTTGGGAGCATCTGCCTGATGGCGAACCCCGTGTGTTCGAGGATCCTGACCAGCCTGGCAAGTTCAGAGCCTATATCATTGGCTCGCACGACACCAACTACACCGCTTACTGCGGTAGCGATATCCGCATGTGGTCGGCTCCCGTTGAGGATCTGAGCCAGTGGCGCGACGAAGGCCCTATCTTCACGCATTACGTTGACGGCCAGTGGGATACGATGTTTGCCCCCGATCTGGTGGAAGTGAAAGACAAGGCCACAGGTAAGAAGACCTATTACCTCTATCCCCACTCCCGTGGTTGGCGACGCGTGCCGATGGTTTGTAAGGGCGATCGCCCCAACGGTCCTTTTACCCCCATCAACCTCACAGAAGACGGGCGCCAGTGTGTACCAGGCTCCTTGATTGATTTCGATCCCTCCGTATTCATCGAGACTATCACCAACAAGAAGGACAAGGACTTCGATAAAGGTTTCCGTGCCTATGTGTTCTACGGTTTCCAACACTCTACGGCTTGTGAGCTCGACCAGAACACGATGTACTCCAAGCGCGAGGGCACAGAACTCATCGATCCGTTTATCCCTGCCAGCAGCGCCGATGGTCGTCTGCTCGACAAGGAGGGCTCAGAGTATAAGGCTCTTTATCAGGGCCAGAACCCACTCGACTTCAATTTCTTCGAGGCCTCGAGCATCCGTCAGGTAGGTAATAAGTACGTGATGGTGTTCTCTGGCTACAGTGGTAAGGAATACGGTCTCGGCAATACCAACTCCGCCCTGCGCTATGCCTTTGGCGACTCGCCCTTAGGTCCTTGGCGCTCTGGTGGTGTACTGGTTGACTCTCGTGGTGTGGTTCCTGGCGAGGACGGCTCCCAACTCATCACCACCAATGCAGGCCACAACACCCATGGTTCGATTCAGGAGATCAATGGTCAGTGGTATGTGTTCTATCACCGTCCCCCACGTGGTTTCGGCTTTGCCCGTCAGGCCATGGTGGCTCCCGTTAAGATTACCTGGGACAAGAAGCCTGTGGCCAAGGGCGGTATCGTGAAGATTACGGGTTATGACCCTTATGCCAAGGACAACGAATGGACGGCCAAAGCCGCCGATGGCAACGAATATACAGGTGCTGAAGTCACTTCCGAGGGCTTCCAGATCTTTGGTCTGCCTCCTTATCAGTATTACTCGGCTGGTTATGCCTGTTTCTGGACGGGTGGCACCAACAGTAACGAGTGGATGCAGGATAACCACGATATCTGGAACAACTCCATGGACCTCGCTGGTATCACCAATGGTGGTATCGTGGGCTTTAAGTACTTTGGCTTCGGTGGTCTGGCTCAAGCCACTAAGGGCCTGAAGGCTTTCAATGGTATTCAGAAAGGCGACGGTGCGATGCTGAACCTCAACCTGACTACTGGCGGACGTGGGGCATTTAAGATTCACGTTAAGTTGGACGATCCTTGGAA
>Ga0310690_10009045_pt1 | contig 12544 bp, 15 predicted proteins | sample AusTroGonzalo_MG_2_FD_207661 | JGI IMG/M metagenome (GOLD analysis project Ga0310690, IMG submission 207661) | Bovine rumen microbial communities from tropical cattle in Woodstock, Queensland, Australia - Gonzalo_04 (v2) (version 2) | ecosystem: Host-associated > Mammals > Digestive system >...
AATAGGATAAAAACAGAAAGGAGTTTTGTTATGTATAACAGCGTCGAAGAGTATTTGCAGAAACAGCAGCAGGAAAAAGTTGAACGCGAAAAAAGCGAGCGCCAACAGGTCATGTATCAAGAAGGGTTGATGGAAAAAATCTACGCAACGGAACCCAACCCGAGCACAAAAGAATATTCTCATGTGGACGAGACCGGCAAACGCTATAAGTTGCGTTATCTGCCCATAAGCGACGAACAGTACAAACAAGTCGCGGAATATGCGAAGCAGAAAGCAAGGAGAGCGACCACCCAACAGATCCAACAGCAGAGTCTTTTCTATGAACATATCGGGCACAAACTCAAGGTTCTGGCGATTATTCATTTTTTGATTGGAGCGCTGGCCGCTATTCTTTGCGGTTCCGTTGTTGCGGCTTTTGGCATAGAACTGGGCGGAAGTTTAATTTTTTCGGAACTACAGGGCATCATGATTGCGCTCGGCGCCGTCATTATGGTGATTGGTAGTGTTTTTGCGTGGCTCAGCAGTTGCCGACTGTACGGCTTCGGCCAATTGATCGAAAACAGCGACAAACTGGTGGCCATCAAACAGCAGGAAAACGACAAATAATAAGGGCTGATCACGGCCCGAAAAACAAAACAGAGAGCCTTGCGGCCCTCTGTTTTTTCATACCGTTACGGCACTTATTCGCCGTCGGTTGGTTTTTCGATCTCGTGGAACACCGACTCCGGCGTTTCGCACACGCAAAAGAGGTCGGCCACGCGGGTGCTGACGAAACCCTTGATGATGTCCGCGCCCAGCACGGCGAGCATGCTGTCCCAATAGCCCTTGATGTTGTAGAGCACAACGGGCTTGTTGTGGCGGCCGAGTTCTTTTAAGGTCACGATCTGAAAGAATTCATCCATGGTGCCCACGCCGCCCGGCACAATGACAAAGGCGTCGGCCTTTTGCTCCATCACGTCTTTGCGCTCGGCCATGGTCTCGGTCACGATCAGCTCGGTGCAAAGTTCGCTGACGGGCTCCAGCTTGTGCATAAAGTGGGGCGAAACGCCGATGATGCGGCCGTGCTGCTCGCTCATGCCGCGGGCGGCGGCGCCCATCAGGCCGTTGTGACCCGCGCCGAATACCATGGTGTGACCGCGGCGGGCCATAGCGCGGCCCAGTTCTTCGACCGCGTCGATATAGGCCTTGTCAATGCGTTCGCTGGCCGATCCGTACAATGTAATGTTCATGTTGATCTCCTTTCGGTTTACGTGTTTTCGCTGCCGTTATCGGGTGTATCGTCGGGAGCGGTGCCGCCGGTGACGCGCGCCAGCTCGGCGGCTTTGTCCTTTTTCCACAGGTAACTTAAGTGCATTTCGGTACCGTTTCTGATGCGTTTGAAGTTTTCAACGTGCCGCAGCAGAATGGCGAGCGTGGCGACCGTCAGGATCAGCGCGCCCCACCAGGAACCCGCGCCGCGCCAGAGCCACTCCGTGCCGTCGGCACCGAAAAAGCCGTAAAAGAGGGGCAGCAGCACCGAGGCGGTGATGGGCACGACGCAGATATAGTCGAGCGCCACGGCCAGCACGATCTCGGCGGCCAGCATGATGAGAAACAGCCGCCAGTCAAAGGCGAGTATCGCGCCGCCGAGGCAGGCAAGGCCCTTGCCGCCCTTGAACTTCATCACGGCGGGGTAGATGTGGCCGATGATGCAGGAGACGCCCGCGATTTCGGCCGCGTAGGGTACTTCTTTGAACAGCACGTATTGCGCCAGCCACACCACGGCGGTTGCTTTGAGAATATCAAAAACGGCGCTGCCGATGCCGATGGTCTTGCCCATGATGATGACGGCGTTGGAAGCGCCGGCGTTGCCGGAGCCCTTTTTGCGAATGTCAAATCCGCGCAGCCGTCCGATGATATAGGAGGGGTTGATGTTGCCGACCGCATAGCCGAACAGCACAGCCAGAATGATCTTCCAAATCATAGTTTACTCCTGTCGTCGGCCAATGCCGACTCTTGTTTGATAGTTTATTGTAGCATAAAACGGGCCAAAACGCAAGAGGTGATTTATTTTTCTTTGTAGTAAAGCATGCAGTGGCAATAGCCTTCAAAATCGGGGTCGGCGATCTGCTTTCTGAATTCCTCGCACATGCACTTGTATTCCGGCGTGCGCAAAAGGCGGCAGGGGCAATATCCCCCCGTGCGCTCAAGGCCCTTTCTCACGCGCTCCACGATCTCGCGATTTTCGTTTTCTCTTACTTTCATTTTTGCCGCTCCTTTTGCCTTTATGATTTCAGTATAGCAGATTTCGCAAAAAAGTAAAGCCCCCGCATTGACAAAATCAATAAAAAAGGATATAATATAAAATAACTATTACCCGAGGAGGATGAGAATATGCAAGTTACCAAACAGAGCATCATCGGCGACGTGCTTGACGCCGCGCCCGAGACCGCGCAGTTTTTCTTTGAGATCGGCATGCACTGCCTGGGTTGTCCCTCTGCCCGCGGCGAGTCCATCGAGGCCGCCTGCATGGTGCACGGCACCAACGCCGACGAGCTTGTCAAAAAGATCAACGCTTTCCTGTCCAAGTAATGCGGTCAACAGCCGCCCCGCGGCAAACCGAGGGGCGGCGTTTTCGTTTGACGTGCGAAAAGGAGAAAACGACCCATGACGGTATGTGAAATATACGCGTATTTTGAAAAGCTGTTCCCGCGGGAAACGGCCGCGGAGTGGGACAGCGACGGGCTTTGCTGTTGTCCGGACGGGGCGCGGCAGGTGCGCCGGGTGCTGGTGGCGCTCGACCCCACGCGCGGCGCGGTCGATCGCGCCGTGACGGGCGGTTTTGATCTGCTGCTGACCCATCATCCGCTTCTGTTTCGCCCGCTCGCGGCCTTGACGGAGGAGAAGACCGTGCCCGCCAAACTGCTGACGCTGGCGCGGGCCGGCGTGGCCGCCATGGCCTTTCACACGCGGCTCGACGCGGCGCGGGGCGGCGTCAGCGACGTGCTGGCCGCTCTGCTCGGCGTCAAAGATGCCGTGCCGTTCGGGCCCGAGGGCGAGATCGCCTGCGGGCGCGTGGGTACGCTTGACGCGCCCATGACCGCCGAGGCGTTTGCCGCACGCATGAGAGAGCGCCTGCACGTGCCTGCCGTTCGCATAGTCGGCGGGGGCAAGGTATCGAAAATCGCGCTTTGCGGCGGCGAGGGCGGCGACTTTGTCGAGGCCGCCCGTGCGGCGGGCGCTGACCTGTTCCTCTCCGGCCGCATCGGCTATCACCGCATGCTCGACGGCGCGGAGGAGGGCATGACCCTCATCGAGGCGGGGCATTACGCCACCGAGTTCCCGATCACGGCGTATCTCGCGGAACTGACGCGCCGCGCCGGCCCCGCCATCGAGACCGAAATCTACGAGACCGACGTTATCCGCACGGTCTGAAAGGAATTATCATGACCTATGTGACCACCAATCTGCACGGCGACCTTGCCGGTTACCGCGCCTTGCTTGAAAAGATCAACTTCGGCAAAAAAGACGTGCTCTACGTGCTCGGCGACGCGGCCGATTACGGCGAAGACGCGGCGGAACTCCTGACGGAGATGAGCATGAGCGAAAACGTCTATCCCGTGGCGGGCGAACACGATCTGCTCGCCCTGCGCATGCTGACGGGCTTTGACCGGATGCTGCGCGACGGCACCATGCCCGACGCCGATTTTTCGGCCGAAATGACGGCCTGGGCGGCCGACGGCGGCAGCGCCACGCTCGCGGGTTTCCGCGCGCTTGACGAGGATATGCGCGAGGGCCTGCTCGATTACCTCTCGGAGTTCGCGCTCTACGAGGAGGTTGAAGCGGGCGGCCGCGACTATGTGCTCGCGCACGCGGGCATCGGGCATTTCGACCCCGAAAAAGATCTGGCCGACTACGAGCCGGAGGACTTTTTCACCCCCGCAAAACCGGGCGACCGCTTTTATACCGATCGCGTGCTGGTGGTGGGGCACGCCCCGACCGCGAGCGGCCGCATTGAGAAGACCGACGGCGTCATCTTTCTCGGCAACGGCGCGGCGGGCCAGGGCATCGCCTGTCTGTGCCTGGAGTCGGGCGAAGAGTTTTATGTCTGACAAACAGCCTGTTTTTCGCCCCGTCAAGGGGCTTAAACTCCCATTGACCGCGACGGGGGTGAACAACCTCGGCCACGGCGTGGCGCATGCGCCGGATGGGCGCGCCGTGTTCCTCGCGGGCGCCGTGACGGGCGATGTGGTCGAGGCCGAACTCATCAAAGTCACCGCGACCTACGCCGTGGCGCGCGTTTTGCAGGTAAAGCGCCCCTCGCCCCACCGGTGCGAAGGGTTTTGCGCCGCGCCGCCCTCCTGCGGCGGGTGCGTCTATCGCTATCTCGACTACGAGAGCGAATTGACCGAAAAGCGGGAATACGTGCGTTTTGCCTTTCGCAAGGCGGGGCTTGACCCCGTGGTGGAGGAAGTGCGCACGGCGGGGCCGATCTCGGGTTACCGCAACAAGGCGGAATATCCCGTGGCGCGGCAAAACGGCCGGCTTTACGGCGGATTTTACGCCCCGCGCACGCACACCGTCATTCCCGCCGATGACTGCGCCTTGGTGCCGCCCGTATTCGGGGCCATCCTTGGCACGGTCTGCCGCCTGTTCGACGACATGGGCGTCGAGCCCTACGACGAAAAAACGGGGCGCGGCGTCTTTCGCCATCTGTATCTGCGCATGGCACCCGGCACGGGCGAGATCATGGTCTGCCCCGTCGTCAAAGAGGATATACCCATAAACGGGGAGGGCTTTGCCGCGGCGCTGACGCGCGAATATCCGGCGATCGTCTCGGTCATGCTCAATATCAACGCGGGCGATACCAACGTGGTGCTCGGCGACAGATACCGCCTTTTGTGGGGCAGATCGTACCTGACCGATACGCTGTGCGAAAGACGGTTTATGATCGGGCCGGCCTCGTTCTATCAAGTCAACCACGACGCGGCGGAGTTGCTCTACGGCCTTGCGGCCGAGCGCGCGGGGCGGGGCGAACTTTTGCTCGACCTCTATTGCGGCGCGGGTACCGTGGGCCTTTCCATGTCCGACCGCTTCAAGCGCCTTGTCGGCGTTGAGATCGTGCCGGACGCGGTGAACGCCGCCCGCCAAAACGCCAAAGAAAACGGCGTGACGAACGCCGCCTTTTACTGCGGCGACGCCGCCGACACCGAAAAACTGCTGGCCGCAGCCGAAGCGGCCGAGGGCAAACTCGCGCCCGACGCGGTCGTTCTCGACCCGCCCCGCCGCGGGTGCGACGAAAAACTGCTGCGGTTTCTGGCGGCAAGAGAGGTGCCGCGCATCGTTTATATCTCTTGTAACCCCGACACATTGGCAAGGGATGCCGCCATACTTACCGCGCTCGGGTACCAAATGGGCGTTGTGACACCCGTCAATATGTTCCCGAGAACGGGGCACGTCGAATCGGTCTGTTTACTAACACATGCGTAGATCGCACCATTCAGTAGCGAAACTGACACAAAAAATGCCCAGAAACGAGCAAGAAAACGAGGACAAGTAATGAACGAGCTTCAATCATTATCCCAGATATTTCAAAACAAGATATTCCGTATTCCAGATTACCAGCGTGGGTATGCGTGGCAAGATCAACAGTTGCGCGATTTCTGGGAGGACATCGTAAATCTTCAGAAAAGCCGATATCATTACACCGGTTTGCTTTCCATGAAGATTTTGGACAGAGAAGAAAGCAAGAAACTGGGAAACGATGATCAGTGGCTTCTTCAGAGTGGGTTTAAGGCATTTCACATCGTGGATGGCCAACAGCGGCTCACAACGTTCATGATTATGCTTAATGAAATCATCGAGCTTGTGTGTAGTCTTCCGGAGAACGAGGGCAAGCTACACGATGAAATCTATTTGGGCTTTGAAAATATAAAGGACATCCGAGCAAAATATATTTGCAAGAAGCGCCCGCCAGATGGCCTCATCACAACTTATATGTTCGGGTATGAAAATGATAACCCCAGTGCGGAATATCTGAAATATCGCGTCTTGGGGCAACCTTATGGCGGAACGATCAAAGAAACCTACTATACAAAAAACCTTAAGTATGCGAAGAATTTTTTTGCCACAGAACTGAGGGGCTATTACAATGTTCGAGGTATTGCAGGAGTAACGAATCTCTATAAAATCCTGACTCTTTACCTTATGTTCAACATACATGAGATTGAGGATGACTATGACGTTTTTGTCGCTTTTGAAACAATGAACAATCGCGGTAAAAAACTGACAAATTTGGAGCTATTAAAAAACCGCTTGATCTATCTGACCACGCTTTACAACGAGGAAATTTTGGATACAACCAACGAGATCGCCCTTCGTGAACTTATCAACAAGGCGTGGAGAGAGGTTTATTATCAGCTTGGCCGGAATGAATACACCTTGCTTTCGGATGATGAGTTTTTGCGGGCTCACTGGATTATGTACTTCACATATTCTAGGAAAAAAGGTGACGACTATATCAAATTCCTTTTGAGAAAATTCTCACATAAATCCATTTTTGAAAATACACTTCAATCGCCTCTAGAAGATAATATAGAGGAAGAAGCTGGTGTTCTTAATTCCGGTTCTGATGATGACGATGACCTTGATGTCACGCCAGAATTGCCAGAGCCTATTTCGGGCGAGTTTTTGCAGCCGAAAGAAATCATGGACTATGTGAACAGCCTTAACGAGGCGGCAGAATTCTGGTACTACACATTTTATCCCACCCAGTGTACATTCATCACAGATGAAGAGCAAGTTTGGCTGGAAAAGCTGAATCATATTGGCATCGGGTATTTCCGCCCGCTGATTGCGGTCTCTCTAGTTCCGCGTCTCGGTATCACCAAAGAGGATCGCATCAGCTTTTTCAAAGCGGTCGAACGCTTTATATTTATCAATTTTCGTATGGCAATGTATCAGTCGAGCTATAAGAGTAGCGACTACTACAGAAAAACACGAGAGGTTTATACGGAAAGCATCTCGATAAATGACGTGACGGCTGATTTGAATTTGACAACTGACAGCAACGCCAAGGATGCTGTTCGAGTATTTTTGACCAGAATGAATCGCCGGTTTGTTTCTGCCGATGGATTCTACAGCTGGCGGGATCTTCGGTATTTCCTTTATGAATATGAATATAGTCTCGCAGTAAGATATAAGCTCGAAAAACTGTCATGGGGTCTTCTCACAAAGGTCGTCAAGGACAAGATAACGGTGGAGCATATTCTACCTCAAACACCGACGAAATTATACTGGCGCAATCAATTCCGTCAGTTTACCGGCGCTGAAATCAAGAATCTATCATCTTCACTCGGGAACATGTTGCCGCTTTCGCAAAGCATCAATTCCAGCTTGCAGAACGACAGCTTCGATGAAAAGAAAGCCCGTGGATATGCAAACGGTTCTCATTGTGAGGTCGAAATTTCCAAAATGGAAAATTGGAATGCTAAGCAAATCTATGATCGCGGCATAAAGCTCTTGCATTTTATGGAAAACCGCTGGGGCTTTAAATTTGAGAGCACAGAGCAAATGAATGAGTTGCTTCATATAGGCTTTGTGAATGATGGCCGTGAAATCCCAAATGCCATTACTGAATAAGTCGCGTCAAATTTCACCAATGAACGCAGTGTCAAATCATTTTTAATAAAAGGAGCACACTATGAAAAAACTACTCGGCCTTGTTGCCGTCGCCGTTCTCGCATACTGCGTCGCGGAGTCCGTTCTCAAAACGATGGAGGCGGAAAAAGAAAGAGCGGAGAGGGAAGCCGCCGCCAAAAAAGAAAACAAAGCGGAATAAGCGTTCCGCTCAACCGTATAAGGAGCCGTTTTATGGACCTCATTCCGAGTTTTGCCGTCGATCACACCAAGATCGTGCCCGGCATTTTTGAAAGCAGAGTGGACCGCGTGGGCGCGGAGACCGTGACGACTTTTGACGTGCGCTTAAAGCGCCCGAACGTCGAGCCGACCGTGACGCCCGCCGCCATGCACACCATGGAACACGTCGTGGCCACCTATCTGCGCAACCGTCCCGACTTTAAAGATCAACTCATCTACTGGGGGCCGATGGGGTGCCTGACGGGCTTTTACATCATCGTCAAGGGCCACCCCGCCGCCGCGGATATGTATCCCGTTTTGCTCGAGGCGTTTCGCTATATGAGCGCCTATACGGGCGAAGTGCCCGGCGCGACGCCGCAGAACTGCGGCACATATCGCATGCACGACCTCGAGGCCGCCAAACGCGAAGCCGCCGCTTACGTCGCCTATCTCGAAACCGCAGACAAAAGCGTCATCTTCACCTATCCGAAAACGGACAGGCTGACACTTGACGGCGACGCGAAATTCTTTGATTCCTGATCCGGCAAATAAAGACATAAAAAAGGAGAAACGTCATGACCGACTTCTTCATTTTCTATCTCTTTTCCAACATGGTGTGCCTTGCCATATTCGGCCTGTTCCTTTACCATGACCTGCGGGGCGTGGACAGGCAGGAAAGGCAGATCAAATTCGATCACGCGCTCGTGGCCTTCATGCTCTACTTCATCTCCGACTCGTTCTGGGCGGCGATCACGGCGGGGCTTTTGACCGCTAACCGCCTCACGCTGTCGATCATCAACATGGCCAACTTCGTCATCATGGCGACCGTGACCTATATGTGGCTGCGCTACGTGATGGCGGTGGAGCAGGTGCCCAACCGCGAGCGGCCGCTCAACAAGATCGCCATCCTTTTCCCGCTGCTCGTCTCCACCGTGGCGCTGTTCATTCTGTTCATCTTCGCGCCGCAGGTCTTGTTTGAGTTGGAAGCGAAAGACCACGCGACAAAGCTCACCTACAATCTGTTTCTGCTGATCGTGCCGAGCATCTACATCGCGGCGGTCAACATCTATACCATGCGCCGCGCCAAAAACGAGAGCAACCCGCTCGAGCGCCGGCGGCACGTCTATATCGGCATTTTTCCGCTGCTCGTCATCGTGGGCGGCATTGTGCAGTTGACGTGGCTGCCGAATGTGCCCGTTTACTGCTTCTGCTGCGTTCTGCTGATGCTGACGCTGTATCTGCAATCCATGGAGACGCAGATCTCGCTTGACCCGCTGACCAAACTCAACAACCGCGTGCAGCTCATGCGCTACGTGTCGCAGAGCGGCAACCTTTACATCGAGGGGCGGCAGACCTACGTCATGATGCTGGACGTCAACCGCTTCAAATCCATTAACGATACCTACGGCCACGCCGAGGGCGACAGAGCCCTGACCTTTGTGGCCGACGCGCTCAAACAAGCCGTCGGCAACCGCGACGTGCCCTCGTTCATCGGGCGGTACGGCGGCGACGAGTTCGTCATCATCGTCTATCCCGCGACCGAGGCGGAACTGACCGAGATGGTGAACACCATCCGCACGCATATCGGCAACGCCTGCCGGCAGAACGCGCGCCCCTATCAGCTGTCGGTCAGCGTGGGCTACGATCAACTGCTGCGCGGCAACGACACGTTCGGTAAGTGCCTGCAGCGCGCCGACGCCAAACTGTATCTCGACAAGGAATACGGCAAACTGGGCGCGGGCGGCACACCGGACGGAAAGGACAGATAAACATGACCATCGAGACCGAACGGCTGCTCCTGCGCCCATGGGTCGAGGACGACGCGGCGGCGTGTTATCGCTACGCAAGCGACCCCCGCGTCGGCCCCGCCGCCGGCTGGCCGGCGCACCAAAGCGTCGAAGAGAGCCGTCGCGTGATCCGCGAGATCCTGGCCGTGCCCGAGACCTATGCCGTGGTGCTGAGGGAGACGGGCCTGCCCGTCGGCAGCATCAGCCTGCATTTTCACACCGAACTGATCGGAGGAGAGGGCGAATGCGAACTCGGCTACTGGATCGGCGCGCCCTACTGGGGGCGTGGATTGATCCCCGAAGCGGCGCGCGCCCTGCTGCGTCACGCCTTTCTCGACCTCGGTATGCAAAAAGTGTGGTGCTGCTATCACGACGGCAACGAGCGCTCGCGCCGCGTGCAGGAAAAGTGCGGTTTTCGACCTGTCGGGCCTTGCCGGGATCTCGCGGTGTCGCAGATGAATGAGGTGCGCCCGACCCACGTCAACTGTCTGACGCGGGCGGAGTGGCAAAGGGAGAACGAATGAAAAAAGTATTGATCGCCATGAGCGGCGGGGTCGACTCGTCGGTGGCGGCGTGTTTGCTGAAAGAGAACTATGACTGCATCGGCTGCACCATGCGCCTGTTCGGCGGCGACGAGGGCGAAAATGCCTGCTGTTCGCTTGACGACGTGGAGGACGCGCGCGCCGTGGCCATGCGCCTTTCCATACCCTATTACGTTTTCAATTTTTGCGACGACTTCAAGAAAAACGTCATAGACCGCTTTGCGGCCGCCTATCGGGCGGGCAGAACGCCAAATCCGTGCGTGGACTGCAACCGCTACATGAAATTTGATAAACTGCTCGTCCGCGCCGCCGAACTCGGCTGCGACTACGTGGCGACGGGGCATTACGCCCGCGTCGAGCGGGAGGGCGACCGCTGGCTTTTGAAAAAGGCCGCCGACCCCGCCAAGGATCAGAGTTACGTGCTGTTCCGGCTGACGCAGGCGCATCTCTCCCGCGTGCTGTTTCCGCTTGGCGGGTACGGCAAAGAGGAGACCAGACGCGTGGCGGCCGCGCACGGCTTTGTCAACGCCGACAAGCCCGACAGCCAGGATATCTGCTTTGTGCCGGACGGCGACCACGCGGCAGCCATCGCGCGCCTGACGGGAGAGAGCGAGCCGGCGGGCGACTTTGTCGACAAAGAGGGCCGCGTGCTCGGTCGACACCGGGGCATCAGCCGCTACACCGTGGGGCAGCGTCGCGGGCTCGGCCTCGCGGCGCCCGAGCCGTATTACGTCCTTGCCGTGCGCCCCGCCGACAACACGGTGGTGCTGGGGCAGGAGAGCGACCTCTATCACTGTGAGATGACCGTGACCGACGTCAACTGGATCGCGGGGCAGGCGCCGACGGTGCCCGTCTCGTGCGCCGTCAAGATCCGCTATCGGCAAAAGGAACAGCCCGCCCTCGTGACCCCCACGGGGCAGACGACGGCAACGGTGCGTTTTGACGCGCCGCAGCGCGCCATCACGCCGGGGCAATCCGCCGTTTTTTACGACGGCGATATCGTGCTCGGCGGCGGCGAGATCGTCGGTGTGACCGACGACGTGTAAAAGAGGGCATGACGGTATGAGAAAACAGATCAAAATCGTCACTTATAACATCCAACACGCCATGGCGGCGGGCGAGGCGAAGATTGCCGCCGTGCTGCGGGCAACGGGCGCAGACGTCGCGGGCCTGCAGGAAGTCGATTATTGCAACGACCGCTCGGGCGGGCGCGATCAACCCGCTTTGTTATCCGAAATGTCGGGCATGCCGTATTACCGCTTTACCCGTGCCGTCGATTTTCGCGGCGGTGGATACGGCACGCTGATCCTTTCCAAATATCCCATTTTGGCATACGAGACGACCCCGCTGCCGTCCGGCCGATTTGAACCCCGTGCGGCGGGACACGCCGTGCTGGATACTGACGGCGAACGGGTCGACTTTTTCAACGCCCACCTCTCTTTTGAGAACGGGGCGCTGCGCGCCGAACAGTTTGCGGCGTTGGCCGCGCTGACAAAGCCCTGCCGCCGCTTTATCCTGACGGGCGACTTCAACGTCGACGACCTCGGGGAATTTGCGCCCCTCGGCGCGCCGCTGGCGATCAACCGGGCGGGGCGGGTCATCGGCTCCTTTGTCGAGAACGGCGCGCCCATCGACAACATCCTGTTCTCGGCGGGCTTTGCCGAAGTCGCGGCGGGCCGTGTCGACGAGACGTATTCCGATCACTACGCCGTCTTTGCGACGGTCACGATGGAGCCGTAAGAATCGACTGTTATCAAAACAAGAAAGGAATGTGCTATGGAAAGAGGATATGTCACATATGGGTTCCGTAAAGACGCATATTCCTTTTTGGTTTTGACGAATTTTGACAGCACAGGGTATCAATATACACAGAAATGTGATGGCGTTATCTTTTGGCGGCAATGGGGTGACAGGAAGTTTTGTCTGGGAACACACCTGTTCTTTCATAACATGGATTGGTATGTCGCAGGGCCCACAAAAGGAAACGATTACTGGACATTAAAATGCCACGATGAGCCAAACAGCAGGCATATGATAATCGAAAGAGAACAAGACCTCTTTACCTGCACAATCAAGGTCAACGGTGAGATTACATATCAAAATACGATTGATCTCCACAAAAGAAAAACCGTTGACAAAGATCTGTTATTGCGAAACTGCATAGCAGAGATTATGCAAAAAAACGGCGCGCTGTACGAACGGATACACGACAAAGCGACATTCGACTTTCAATTGCAAATGCTAATTAAAGATTATATTGACGACCCGGAATCCGGTATGTTGGAAGATACAATGGCCGATAGCAGCACGTTGTTCAAAGATTTTATACAATCCGAAAAGGTGTTTTTGACTCTGAAAGGCACAATAACCAAGGAGTTT
>Ga0310690_10009047_pt1 | contig 12543 bp, 11 predicted proteins | sample AusTroGonzalo_MG_2_FD_207661 | JGI IMG/M metagenome (GOLD analysis project Ga0310690, IMG submission 207661) | Bovine rumen microbial communities from tropical cattle in Woodstock, Queensland, Australia - Gonzalo_04 (v2) (version 2) | ecosystem: Host-associated > Mammals > Digestive system >...
GTTATCATAATACCGGAAGCTGGAAGAATCACAGGCATAAAAAACAGGAGGATATGGTTATGAAGCTTGCGGAAGCATTGCAGGAAAGGGCGGACCTGAAACGGAACATCGGGAGCCTGCGGGGCAGGCTTGAGCGGGTTATGCTGGTCCAGGAGGGAGAAGAACCGGTGGAGAACCCGAAGGAACTGCTCCGGGAGCTGGATGAGTCCGTGAACCGCCTGGAGTATCTGATGGCGGCGATCAACCACACCAATGACACGACGGAAACCGGCGGAATGACGCTGACGCAGCTGATCGCGAAGAAGGATGCCCTGATGCTGCGCATGGCTGCCTATAAGGACCTGGTGCAGGAAGCCGGATACAATACCAGCCGGGCAAGGGGCACGGAAATCAAAGTGATTCCGACAATGAAGACGGCCGCCCTGCAGAAGGAAGTGGACCGGATGGCGAAGGAAGTCCGGAAACTGGATAATCTCCTGCAGGAGACCAACTGGACAAAAGACCTGGCGGAGTGAATGCTGACGGTAGTTTTATCAGGCGCATATCAGGCGGCAACTGCCTAAGTTGCATTCGCATTGCTGCGTGAGCCAAAGGCCCAACAGGCTCATTTATAAGGATCGTAACGGCGCAGGGGCAACATGCGCATGGTTATGCCGGCTATCCGGCAATCATCGGGCAATACCGGATATGGATGATAAAACGAGGGCGGGACAGGGGAAACAGCAGGCGCCCGGCACCGGTGTATTGAGGAACCATACATAAACAACGTTATGACTATGCACGGGAAAGATATATAATAACGACAGGGAGTGACGTTTCCGGAAGCATCACGTGCCGGTGATACGATCACAAGGCCGCCGCGTAATTGCAGTACGTGGCGGCTTTTCAATGACTTCCTTTTGAATCGGGCTTTTGATAACCTCCTGCATAAGTATCCCCAACCGGATCCGGGAACTGTGCGGGGATGACCGATGCTTTTCTCCGTTTCACTTGTTACTGTCATGCTGAAATGATATAATATACATCAGAAACGGGCTGACAAAATCTTTGGTTCAGGATGAAAACAACATAACAAAACACAAAATACAGGAGGATCATCAACATGAGCGGCAAAAGGACATTTCTTTGGGTTATGGCTGGCATATTCGGTGTTCTGGCATTGGTGTTCTACTTTACATCCATCAAGGAAGTGAGTGGGGAGGCTTCCAGATACCTGGGCGTGAGTGCTGTAGCGAATGTGCAGGGGACTGTTTTCGCGGCGGCATGCGCGGTGCTGTGCGGGATCAATATTGTTGGCGCAATAGTCCTGGGCGGGATTGAGGACACGCCTTCCTCTGGCCCTTCATCCGGACATGTAGCCAATGAGGTCGCCCGGGTGATCGAGGAAAAAGAGCGGAAAAAAGAAGAAGAAGCGAAGAAAAAGCTGGAAGATGAGGAACGGCAGGCTCGGATCCGGGAAAAGCAGGAAGCCGCCAGGGCAAAACGGGAGAATGGACAAGCCATTCAGGAAGGACTGTTCATAGACGAGATAGCCGAAGAGAAGTCCATGATCAAAATCTGGCAAATCTGGCAGGGCTACGGCTTGGCAGAAGAATATCCCGAAGTCAATGAAAAGATCCAGGGATACAAGGACTATGAGAGAATATACGGCAAGCTGAATGACATCGAAAAGATCAAGGCGCAGATCAAGGACATGCTGCTGCCAGGATGATAGAAAATGATCATTTAAAGTCGAGTTTTGCATATAAACGCTAAGAACAAAATTGTCAAAGCGATAGAGGAAGAAGAATCATGAGAGAACAGATCTTACGGTTCATGCAGGAATGCCCAATAGCAAAGGAGCAACCTTTTGCAAACAATGCTTATGGCATTTTTGTTCGGACGAAGATACCGGAGGCACTATATTCAACCGGACTGGTTGATCAAAGTAAATATTTGATTACGGCCAGTGTGGGAGCGGGCAATTGGGCAATGATTCCATGGATCTGCATCTTTGATAAATCTATTACTACATCTGCGACAAGAGGAGTTTATATTGTTTATCTTTTGTCTAAGGATAGCAAAAGACTATATCTGACCTTCAATCAGGGGTGTACGGAGATCAGTAACTCGCATGGTAAAAAGGAGACTATTCAAATCATGCGAGAAAAAGCTGATGAGATTGTTGGATATACGGATGCCCATGGGTTTGCGGTGGGAGATAATATAAACCTAGGTGAAAAGCTAACTTCTCTGGGACAATTTTATGAACGGGGTACAGTTTATTACAAACAATATGATGTGGATGCTGTTCCCGATGAAACAGTACTGCGACAGGATTTGGCCGATATGATGGCGATTTATCAGCAGTACGCAAAACAGCAGGATAATGATGAGTGGTGGCCTTCGTTATCTGAATATGATCCTGGTATTTCAAAGGATCGCTGGCTTGAATTGCTTCATGATCCAGATTGTTTGGGTCCTGTATGGGGAAATGTTCTGGCTATGTTCTATGATTATGGTGGCGCGGCGACTTGTACACAATTGGCACAACAATATGGCGGAACAGCAATGTCTATAAGCGGGAAGTGTACAGCTTTTGCAAAGAATATTTATCAAAAAACGCAATGCCCTATAGCACTCCGGGAATCAGGTGAGAATAGATATTGGACAATTCCGTTTGTAGGGAAAAATGCAGGAAAGAATGAAGCGGGAGCCTATAAGTGGAAGCTTCGCCCTGAATTACATGAGGCATTGAAAGAATTTGATATTCTACGCTATTTGCGAAAAGCAGGAACATTTGATTCATGGGATATCATTGATGAAGATACGGCTGTTAAGCATTGTGATAAATCGTTTTTTGATCATAGCGGATCAGGCGTACCAAAAGAGATTTGTTGGTTCTTTGGCGCGGAAAAACTGGAAGTTGGCCAAAGCATTCCTTTCATCCTGCTTTACGATGGAAAACAATACAATGGCCGGATTAGCAATGAAACAACTGATCGGCGAAGGGTGAGAATATTCTGGGGAAGAGATCTTGGTAAACAGTTGGAACAGTACAGATCAGCTGATAATCCTTTGGCAACATTCAAAAAAATCGGTGAATATAAATATGAAATACAGATGAGGGGAGATGAGACAGAAATGAAGGTATCGGAGAAAGTTAATGCGATCAAAGCCTATATCGCTGGGAAGGGTTTTAGTTATCCGGATCCGCTGATTGAAAACTTTTATCTGTCTCTGAAGTCAAAGCCCTTTGTGATTTTAGCAGGAACCTCAGGAACGGGAAAGACACGGCTGGTTCGTCTGTTTGCAGAAGCGATCGGAGCAACGAAGGAGAATGGTCAGTATCATCAGGTGGCAGTACGGCCGGATTGGTCAGATTCGACAGATCTATTTGGTCATGTGGATCTGAATGGGAAGTTTGTACCGGGCTGCATTCTGCAATTTCTGGTGGAAGCGCAGCGAAATCCGGATCATCCGTATATTCTGTGCCTGGATGAAATGAACCTTGCACGGGTGGAATACTACATGAGCGATTTCCTGTCTGTGATCGAGACGCGGGATTTCCATGATGGAAAGATGGTGACAGATCCTCTGGTTCCGCTGGGCGTGTATGGAAAAGATGAGGAAGCACGAAAAATGTATGGAGAAGTGTCCTTTCCTGAAAACTTGTATGTAGTCGGTACAGTGAATATGGATGAAACAACCTTCCCATTCTCGCGGAAGGTTTTGGATCGTGCCAATACAATTGAGTTCAATTATGTGGATCTGGTTCCTGAATTTATTGGTAGTGTGCAAGGAATACCTTTGACGGAAAAGAACAGCTTCCTGAAAACTGAATATCTGCTGTTGGCGCAGTGCCCAGACGAGGAACAAGAATATATCCAAGATCTGTGCGCAGAGCTGGAAAAGATCAACAAGGTGTTGCAGACAGCAAATGCGCACGTAGGATACCGTGTGCGTGATGAGATTTGTTTCTATGCATTGAACAATCGCGCATCTCATTTGATGAGCGATGATGTGGCACTAGATCATGAGATCATGCAGAAGATTCTGCCACGAATCCAGGGTTCGGGCGCATCTGTGAAAGAGATGCTTTGTAAACTGTTTAAAGAAATCCTAGCAGGCGATTATGATCGCCAAGCCGGAGATGCAGATGGAATGCAGAAAAAGCTTTCGCATCCAGAAACGATTAAGTATCCGCTGAGCGCAGAAAAAGTGATGTTCATGGTGAGGAGATACGAGGAGGATGGATTTACGTCTTACTGGCTCTGAGGATGAACTGCTTTCGCTGCAGACACAGAGCCTAACAATCACCCTCAAAGGGCCTTCTTCTCATCCAGATTTTCCGGGTGTGAAATATGATAAGAAGAGTGCCATGGTCAGGGTGCGGAGTTATGAAGACTATTCCATTTCCCTTCCCACGGATGCTGGGACGGTTAATTCCGTATACACTTCTCGCAACTTCTTTGGCGAATATGATGTACGACCGCTCTTCTTTGAACAACAGCAATATGAATTGTTCGTGGAACCAGTAAAAGGGCACACGGTTTCTTTCTGGCATGAGAATTATTCGATCCGCAGTGCAGTTTCTCCAGTAGGTCGAGAACAGAAGATATTATCCGGGGTTATTAATTTCGCGAATGATATTGGCTATTCAGATCTGGTGTTTGTGGTGGATGGTCGGGATGAGATTACCCTGACTATAGAAGTATTTCCGACTAAGATCAGCTATAAAGAGGATTATCAAGCGATCGTCGCAGATGTGACGGCGGAGGTTTACAACCTTGTCTTTGATTTCCTGAAACGGACTTATTCTTCTTTCGATATTTCTCGGTCTGCTCAGAGCTCACCGGTAGAGTTTTTTGCGATCATCCGCACGATCTATGAGAAGTTTGTTGGCGCTGCGGACATGGTGTTGCGCTCACCCCATCATCTGCTGCAGAAAGAAATGCAGGTGCTGCCAGGGCATAAGGTAAAGCAATATGACGGGAACACGATCAAATGGTTGCAGAAGCATCCGGCGGAAATACGGAGACAAGAGAATAATATTCAGATTGCTCGAGCAATGACTGTGCGGAAGTTTGTAACCTATGATACGCGGGAAAACCGGCTTACAAAACATATGCTGGAGCGGACTGCACGGAGGCTTGAGCATTTCAGAGATTTGTATCGTCGCATCCGGGATGAGCAAGGCGTGGATGAGGAAGCCCTCCAGGAAATGAATACAATGATCGCCGGGATCAATCGCAGATGCCATTCCGGATTTATGAATGATGTAGAAGCTAGTGCGACTGATTCGGGGATGTCTTTGGTATTTGGTATGGCACCAGGGTATCGGGAACTGTACAAGTATTATCTGATGCTGCAGCATGGACTGGCAGTGACTGGAAGTATCTTTAACTTGAGCGTGAAAGACCTGGCGATTTTGTATGAATACTGGTGCTTCATTAAACTCAACAGTCTACTGAAAAAGAAATATCGGCTCATCTCGCAGGATCTGATCCGGATCAATGGAACAGGGTTGTCAGTGAACCTTGTGAAAGGACAGGCCAGCCAGGTGCGCTATACGGATGAAAAGAACGGGGATCAGATTGTTTTAAGCTATAATCCTGAAAAACGTAGAATGCCTACAGTGAATCAACGGCCGGATAATGTACTGAGCCTGAAGAAGAGGGGAAGCAGAACAGAATACGAATACGTCTTTGACGCAAAGTATAAGATTGATCCAGCACTTCCTGGAAGCTATTACGCGAATATCTTCAAAAAACCAGGGCCCAAAGAAGAAGATATTAACACCATGCATAGATACCGAGACGCTATTGTTAGCGAGACGGAAACCCGGTTTGAGCGAGGCATGGTGGGTGCCTATGTTTTATTCCCTTATGGGAATGAGGAAGAGTATAAAGAACATCACTTCTTTAAGAGCATTGATAAAGTCAATATTGGCGGATTGCCTTTCTTACCTTCCGCGACCAGGTTGGTATCGGATATGCTGGATGATCTGATTGACGATTCGCCAGATTCTGCATTTGAACGGATGTCTTTGCCCAAGGGCATAGAAGAGAAACTACAGAATGTGGATTGGAACCGGAAGGATGTTATGCTAGGTCTCTTGCGGGATCAGCATCAACTAGATGTTTGTCTGCAAAACCGGTTTTATTATGTGCCGGTTCGATTCTTGCATGATTGGAATTTACCTATTCGATATGTGGCGCTTGTTCAAGCACACTACATCTTTGGGAAAGATGCTCAAATCGCGTACTTTGGTGAGATCAAAAAGATCCAAAGAGTTAAGCGAAAGGAAATCCTAGAGATACCTTGTCGGCCTGGAACAGAGGAAAATGAATATTATAGGATAGACATACTTCAGTGGCATAAATTGGCCAGACCAATCCAGGTCAAGGAAAGAGGCATAACTTTCGTGACCTATACAAATGAATTCTTACTCCGCCATGCGGAGACAACAGCAGAACTGTTCTTGAGATCTCCGGAAGAATATCGTTTTTTGACAGAGTTGAAACGCTTTGTCAATTATTCGAGTATTATCAATGAAGATAATAGGCCAATGGGATTTGCGTTTGGTGAACATAAAGTATTATTCCAGGATAGTAAAATCTCATTGATTGGAAAAGGTCGAGTCATATCACAAACAGATGTTCAATCATTCATTAAGCATCCAAATGCAGAATTCAGAAATATGATCAAAGCAATCAAGGAATAGACTGTGTTGTAATTTATTATATGCGGCAAGGGTATGAAGTATCGGAATTGAAGAAATATAAATTACATACAAATAATACTATTTCAATCATTATCAGCATACAATTCTTTGAATTCCAGTACATGATGAGTTATTGCATAATCTGCAACAACTGACCAATGAACTGTTGCAAAATCCGCAATAGTTCAGTATAGGCAAAAGATGCCCACACTGGAAAAGTCAATCAATCTGTCGGAAAAACTGACAGGTTGATGTGCAATCACTGCTCCCTTTTCTAAATTTCCGGGATACGGATCATTACAGGACAACCGTGCGGTTCATGCAGAACCCGGAAAGCGCTGTGACGGATGTTCTTGGGTATAGTATGGAGGAATGAGCAATGAACGCTGGGGATATAGATGCCGCAGGCTGGCTGAAACAAAGTATTCCCCAAAATTGAAAAAATCACTGTTTTGGGGAATGCGAAATGATATGAACCGTCTGCTTCTAAAAAGCGGTCAAAAGATTATGGGATCCTGAAGGGTAAGCTTTTGAGAAAAATAATTTTATATAATCACACTACACAATTGTTGTAAGAAAGCATATACTATTCTTTCCCGTCACAGTTCTGCGAGGCATTCGCGGATGAACCGGGAGAAACCTTGTTATTTTCCCTTATCGCTCCAGTCTTTTGAAAAACCGAACTTGTATTCGATCGTCCGTTCCTCCCCGCAGCTAAGGTCCAGGTAGGTATGCCTGAAATCCTTATCCAGGAACGGAGCGGGGAAGCTCTCCGCGACCTCTTCCCTGTGGAAAGTCTCCTTATCCGTAAAACTGCTGTAATCCACAAGGAAATCCTGGCCGCTCTTTTTATATGCCGCAACACAATCGCCGTTTTCTTTTCCGGTCTCCTCGATAAACAAAACAGCCTTTACCTGCGGATATGCATGGAGCGGTAAATCTTCATACCGGGTAAATGTTTTATCAACATTTCCAATATAAGCCGTCACGATTCCCTTTCCGCTGTACCTGGCATCCCCGCCAAACGCTTCCGCAAGCGCAGCAACGTCTTCTTTTGTGCCACGGACAGCGATATTCACCAGCATTTTCTCATATTCGCCCATCTGGCAAGGTTCATCCGGGAGTTCCAGGCCCAGGAACTTTGCGAATTTCTTTTTGTATGCAGCCTTCAGGTATTTATTTTCGCATATACTCTTAGCCAGCAGTACTTTGTCTTCGCGTTTTTTGATCCGGCTGAAATTATCGGATATCGATTCCAGCGTGATCGGAAGCCTAGGCTCATCCTTCCAGAAATACGTAATAAACGGCTGCCTGGGAACAACGATATAGCTCCCGTCTTCCAACCTTAACCGAAGTTCGGGATGGACCTTGGAAAGCGAATCAATATTCATGATACAAGCGCCTTCCCCGAATTGAAGCACCTCGATAAATTCCGGTCTGTCGGAAAACGGCGCTTCCGCCATATGGATAACGCTTCCGGGAAGGTCGATCCCTTTCAGATTGGGACATTTATCCCTGGTGACAGCACAGCTGTCAATCGCCTGTACGCCATCGGGGATGGCCGCAGTTTGGTCATAGCCAGCCATTGACAGCAGAGTTTTCAGCTTAACCGGCTCATAGTCCTTCGTTTCGTCATTAAACACGCGCATCAGTACGTCTTCCACTACATAATCCATCGTTAACTACCTATCCTTTCAATCAGTATAACCCTGAACGTAAGAATGCCCTGAAATACCGGAACATGTAAAACAGCCGGCTCCTGGGATACCCATATTCACAATAAACAAATCAGATGGTTTATTTTACCATACATCCGAGAGGCTTGTCCACATACACCATACGGTTTTTTGAAGTTCTCGGGATGCCGTATTTTTGCAGCATCTTATTTGGGATAATGGGTATGCCGGAGAGAGGAACATCATTTTCTCCCTGCGGCCGCGGAGGATTAGAACCGGATATTCCGCCGGATTGATCATGTATTCCCTGTTCCGGGTGAGATATGATACAGGTGAAAGATTGAAACTGCATGGTTCCCGGCATGAAGACCGAACAACAGAAATTCCGGGAGGCTGTGTATTGGTACAACATTGCGAATGAAGACCGGTAAAGGAGGACGACAGTATGTTTGACATTGACGGCAACGGCATCGTGGATCCCGGGGAAGAGTACCTGGCTTTCCGGATCTGGGAAGAAATGAACGGGATTGATGAGGAAAACGAAGAGGAACAGGAAGAGCAGGGATCATAACCGATGGGGAGGTATAACGGATGTCACCGGTGATATGGATTGTGATCGGCCTGGTGCTTCTTTTGCTGCTTTTCGGCGGGAAGAAGGATGCCGGAAAGAAGGGTCCGCACCGCATAGATCATCCGCATGTGGTTGATCCGGATGATTATGAGTGTTCTGTCTGCCACAGGCGGTTCCGGAAGGAGCAAATGGTGTGTCCGTACTGCGGGGCCCGGTTTGGCGGGCGGGTGACGGACGAGGAAGAGTTTGACGAGGAGGAAGAGGAACTGGAAGCCTGGGACGAGGAGGACGGCATATGAATCAGGATCTCTATATCCGCTGGATGGAACTTGTGGAACCTGTACCGGGGGACAGCTACCTGGCCTGGCTGCCGGTGGTGAAGCACATGGCGGAAAGAAAGATTGAGTTTCATAAACCGGTGACTTTCTTGGTCGGGGAGAACGGTTCCGGGAAATCCACCCTGATCGAGGCGCTGGCGATTTCCCAGGGCTTTAATCCGGAAGGCGGCACGAAGAACTTCTGCTTTTCCACGGAAAACTCCCATTCAGAACTGCACCGTTACCTGCGCGTTGCCAGGGGCGTGGTCCGCCCCAGGGACGGTTTTTTTCTCAGGGCGGAGAGTTTCTATAACGTGGCCACGAATATCGATGAAATGGACAGGGATCCGGACGGGATGGGAGCGCCGGTCATCTCAAACTACGGCGGTGTTTCCCTGCATAAGCAGTCCCACGGCGAGAGCTTCCTGGCGCTGGCGGAGAACCGGTTCGGCGGAAAAGGACTGTATATCCTGGATGAGCCGGAAGCGGCGCTGTCTCCCCGGGGGATTATCCGGCTGATGCAGAAAATGGATGAGCTGGTGCATGATCATTCCCAGTTCATTATCTCAACGCATTCCCCGATGCTCCTGTGTTTTCCGGACGCGGAGGTTTACCAGATCACGGAGAAGGGGATTGACAGCGTCCGGTTTCAGGATACGGATCATTACAGGACAACGGTGCGGTTCCTGCAGAACCCGGAGAGTGCTGTGGCGGATATTCTTGGGTATAGTATGGAGGAATGAGCAATGAACGCTGGGGATATGCATAACCACCATTCCTTCCTTTATTTTGGGGAAATTTGTTTCTCAAGTGTTTTAACTATCATAATAGAAAAGAGAAAAACAAAAAAGAGCAGCCAGATTTCCCTGGTCGATTCATATTGAACCGGCTCTGTTTTTGCATACAAAAACGCGGTGCCGGGGGGCTGTGGCACCGCGTGAAAAGGGGGAGAGGTATAAAGGATAAATCTATCTTTATCATCTCCGCCGGTGCGGCGGAAATGTTGCTGCTTGGCGAGAGATGGCGGCCGCGCATCTCTCTTTTATGGATACAATAATACTCCGGGTCTGTGATCCCTGCGTGAAGACAGGGTGAAACTTCTGTCCTTAACAGGTGATCGCTTCGGCGCTGAGCAGGTCCTTAAGCCTGATGCCGAAGAGGCGGGCTATATCCGGGAGCAGCTCTTCTTCCGGAACCTTATAGCCGTTCTCCCAGTTGGAGACAGTGCCGTGCATAAGGTTGAGGAATTCATCGCAGCAGGTCCGGGTAATGCCTTTCTTTTCCCTGAGGATCCTGATCTTGGTTCCGAGACTCATGGGAACGGCTCCTTTCTTTTCCTGGGATGAACAAAGTATATAGCCAGAACCTTAAACGAACCTTTAAAGGCATTTTTTATTTGCTTTTTTCTTTTTTCCTCTCTCTGAAGATACCAAAGGGGAAAAGCATATTGACAGAACTGTAAAGAGTTGTAAAAGATTTTCCAAACTGTAAAGAGTTGTAAAACCAAAGCGGTGCAGTTCCACGGAGGAAGGACACATGAGAAAACGAGCCCTTTTTCGGGCTCGTTGATTTTTGCCACATCGGTTTGCAGACAGTGCAATTATACCGGCGCACCAGCTGCTTTTCTCCTGGGGTTGACTCTTTTGAAGCGCAATGCTCTTTCAGGAGTTGTTTCAGGACAATCTGCATCAAAAGTAACAGGCATCATTCTGGCTTTTTCCAGTCCTTTCTTTTCTTCTTCTGAAAAGGCCAGTTCTTTTTTCATTCCTTTACTCAATTCAATCATATTTACCATAATACAGCCCCCTCGTATTATAGAGTAGTAGTTTATCAAGCTCCTCTCCAAGAGCTGTGCTACACTGCTGGGGATGCTGTGGATTGGTGTTCAGCCCCTACCGCATGACGGTTCTTGAAAGGCTCCAACCACAGCCCCCTTGTTAGATCGTTAATCAGTTAGATACCGTTTCGTCGGTTTATGTAGAACGAGGTTACGAGTGGCAAGAGGCCTGTGGGTCCAGCAGCATCAATCACATTATCGAGGAGGGATATCCCATGACCTACGTCGGCATTGATGTTGCCAAAGACAAACACGACTGCTACATCGTAAACTCAGACGGAGAGATCCTGGCGGATGTGTTCACCATCCCGAATGACCAGATCGGCTTCAATCTGCTTTTCCAGACGCTTCAATCTGTAGCACCGGATCTGAGCAAAGTAAAAGTAGGACTTGAGGCTACTGGCCATTACAGCTACAACATTCTCGGATTTCTCCTTGACAAAGGCCTTGCCACCTTCGTCATTAACCCGCTCCACACCAATCTGTTTCGGAAATCAACCAGTCTACGCCGGACGAAAACGGATCAAGTGGATGCGCGTACCATTGCAGCGATGTTGGCTTCAGACGTAGTCCTCACGTCCTACACAGCCACATCTTACCACAATGAGGAACTGAAGTCACTGACAAGATACAGATTCGACAAGGTTCAAGATCGGGCCAAACTGAAATCATCCGTTTCGCGTCTCGTTACCATCCTGTTCCCGGAGTTGGAAAAGCTGGTTCCAACCCTCCATATGAATTCGGTTTATGCCATGCTTTCCGAATTCCCGGGAGCAAAACAGATTGCATCCTGTCATCTTACCCGGTTAACTCACCTGCTTTCCGGATCTTCCAAAGGTCGTTACAAGCGAGACAAGGCTATTGAGATTCGTGAAGCTGCCAGAGCTTCCATTGGATCGGTGATGCCCGCCAAGTCCCTGGAACTGAAGCATACCATTCGATTGATTGAAGTTCTGACCGAGGAAATCGATGAGATTGAATCTTCCATCCGTGAAATCATGGATGAGAATCCTTCTCCGATTCTTACCATTCCCGGAATCAACTACCGCATGGGTGCTATGATCCTGGCGGAGATCGGTGACTTTGCCCGTTTTGATTCACCAAATAAGATTCTGGCTTATGCCGGATTGTCTCCTTCGACATATCAGTCCGGCAAGCTGGAGAACGCCTATCCCCATATGGAGAAACGCGGATCCAGATATCTGCGGTACGCCCTCTTCAATGCAACCAAGTTTGTCTGCAATTGGGATCCGACTTTCGCAGCTTACCTCGCCAAGAAACGTGCTGAAGGTAAACATTACAGCATCGCCATTTCCCATGCCGCCAAGAAGCTGGTCCGTGTGATCTTCGCTCTCCAGAAGTCCGGCAAACCTTACTGTCCGGCTACCTGATACTGTACCTTTCGGAGCCTGAGCTTCTGTCCGCTAACGCTCAAG
>Ga0310690_10009049_pt1 | contig 12542 bp, 12 predicted proteins | sample AusTroGonzalo_MG_2_FD_207661 | JGI IMG/M metagenome (GOLD analysis project Ga0310690, IMG submission 207661) | Bovine rumen microbial communities from tropical cattle in Woodstock, Queensland, Australia - Gonzalo_04 (v2) (version 2) | ecosystem: Host-associated > Mammals > Digestive system >...
ATCGTATAGCTACAGTGGAACCTTACGGCTCGGATGTAGCAGCCACTAACGTTACCTATTACAAGAATACCATGCGTATTCAGGCATGGACGGAAAAGGCTTCAGGTGGACGTTTTACGCTCTCCATGAACCATTTCAAGGCTAAGTCCGATGATGCTTCGGTGGCGAAGCGCGTGGATAATGCCAACTGGCTCATGAGCGGTTTGTCCAACTCGTCCAAAGTCAAAGATCCGGACATCCTCATCATGGGTGACTTGAATGCGCAGATGGGAGAGCAGTGTCTGACCATCATTCAGAACAACGGCTATGAGGAGCAGTTGTTACGCTTTGACGAGAATGCCTATTCGTATGTCTATAACTACAACCAGGAACTGATTGACCATGCCTTCGCCAACTCCACGATGGCGGAGCAGATCACCGGTGCTGCCGTATGGCATACCAACACATCCACGTATTACAGCAACCGCTATTCGGACCACGATGCCGTGTTAGTGGGTATTCGTCTGAATGAACAAGCGACGTCTATAGACCAAATCGAAGTAACGACACCTGCCTATAAAGAAATTCGCCACGGACAACTGATTATTATCCGAGGCGGAGTGGAGTATACGATAACGGGACAAAGAATGTATTAATCGATGCGCGTGCCTAAAAGATTATAGGTCTTATCGTCGCGACGAATGAATACATGACCATGGCGTAGTACTTTGTGTGCTGCGCTTTTGTTTTGTATAGGTTCGAGCGATTGCGGAACAGTGTCACTTTCTATCTGAAAGCAGACTTGGCTGATACGTGTGCTGGTGCCTGCAGAACGCTGGATAGTAAAGGACTTGGCGTTCTCGGGAGCTAACAGTTGTACGGTTTCTTTAGCCGGGCCGGAGATGGTATAGAGTGTGTTTTCGTCATTGTTCCAATGATAAGCGACGGTGTTCTTTGTTACGTCCCAGTTTGGGATAGTTACGTCAAACTCAACCGCTTCGATAGTTGATGAATAAGTGGAGAAATCGAAGGTAACGTAGTCTGCATTACCTCCGAGATTCAAGTAGCCCTGGTCCCACGTGCTCTTGGTCATATTAGCAGTAACGGACAGCAGGGAGAAATCTGCAGGAATGCCGCCGTTGGCTACAGTTGGTGCTTCGCCTAAGCTTAAGTCCACGCAGCATTCACCTGTTACGACGGTTGTATCGCGGGGTTGCGGCGGTGTGTCACCGTCGCAGTCAGAGGACACTTCGGCTTCGTCAGTCACGGTTAGTGTGGCGCCTGCGCCGCAGTCAGAGTTGGTGACGTAGTTCTTTGCCGTGGCGGCTGATAATTGGTCGTATGTGTATGTCGGCGCAGCAACAGGCGTGGAAGAATTGGCCGGCAGGTTGCCGGTGCAGTTGACGAACGTGCAGTAGTTGGTACTGCCGTTAAACTCGTTCCAAATCTTCGAGGGGCTGTTCGCTTTGCCGGCGAAGGTGCAGCCTTCGAAATAACCTTTCGCGTTCTCCGGACCGACGTAATAGTCCGCTACGGAACTATTCCAGTAGCAGTTGAGGTAATGAATCAGCGCATTGCGGCAACGCGTCATTCGTTGCTTGCAACCTTCATCCCACCAGCAATAAGCGTAGGTGATGTTATAGGTGCCGTCGGACGGTTTGTCCGAACTGCCGGAACCGACGAGGTTGGAGAAACGGTGGTCATCCGAGCCGCCGGAGCCGCCGGCTTTCGGCGCTTTGAGGTAGCGGAAACGACACCAGGTCACGGTGATGTCATCCGATGTGCTTTTGATGTCAAAATTTCCGTCGCAGCCGTCCTGGAAATCGCAGTGGTCCACCCACACATTTGTGGCTTTGTCCAGACAGAGGTTGTCCCATCCGTCGCAGTCGTACGCACCGGGACCTACGAAGGTCAAGTTGCGCAGCAAGAGGTTGTTACCTTTCAGATAGAGGATACCTGATTCAGATGCATTCTGCTTGTTGGAAATGAGTTTCACTCCGGGCAGCGCCATAATGGTCAGGTTGTTCTTGTCCGTTGATATATGATTTGTGACGGTGATATCCTGCGTGATGATGATAACGCTGTTCTTCTTTCCAAGCGCAGTGGCTAATTCGCTCTCATTTGTCACGAGCGTCGGCGTGGCGTTGCCGCCACCGGTGACGTTATTGCCGGCATAGCCCCATGAAGAGACGGCGCAGTAATTGACGGCTATCATGCTCATCGTGTTGCATAGCGTAGCCAGAAATATCAGATAAAATCGTGTCATAAGTTTATTTTAGCGATAGCGCGGTTTTCTTTTTCTGTCATCTGTATCTTGGTCTCCGGCGTCTTATCGCCTTGTCCCGTAAGATGTAACACACCGTGAATCAAGATCCGGTGTAACTCCTGCTCAAAGGTAACGCCGACCATCTCTGCATTCGAGCGTACTGTGTCCAGCGAGATGAAAATATCGCCGTTCAGCGTGCTGGCCGTCGAGTAGTCGAACGTGATCACGTCCGTATAGTAATCATGCCCTAGAAACTGCTTATTCACCTCTAACTCCCGCTCGTCTGAACAGAAGATATAATGGATCGTGCCAATACCAAAACCGTAGTCCGCAGCCACGGCGCGAATCCATCTGCCTATCTTGCGTTCGTCCAACGCCGGCATCTCTATACTGTCACACTGAAAATGTATCATTATCCAAAGAATATAGGTGCAATGGCAAAGGCAGCAATGGCGCCTGCCAAGTCTGCTAACAAACAACAAACGACCGCGTGGCCTGTGTTTTTAATATTCACGCTTCCAAAATACACGGCCAGTACGTAAAACGTCGTATCTGTCGTGCCCTGTAAGATACAGCATAGCCGTCCCACCAAACTGTCTGCACCGTGGTTCGTCATCGCCTCGAGCATCAGTCCGCGTGCACCGCTTCCGCTCAAGGGTTTCATCAAGGCCGTCGGCACTGCGCCTGCCAGATCAGGGTTGATACCGCACGCGGCAAAACACCAGGCGATACCGTTCTCTAACAATCCCATCGCACCGCTGGCGCGGAACATACCTACTGCCACCAGTATAGCAATGAGGTAAGGGATAATGCCGATCGCCGTCTGGAAACCACCTTTCGCCCCATCGATAAAGGCGTCATACACATTGATCTTCTTAGCCATCGCTTGGATCACGAACCAGCAGATGATACCGAGTAAGAGAATCGCTGCAATAGCCGCCGAAACGACGGACAGCGCGTGCGGACTCAGTAACGTGGCGCCCCATACTAACAATCCCACCAATGCCGTCAAACCGATAATCGTGCCTAGCACTACCGGATCTTTCATCTTAATCTTCTGCGCGATGCACACGCAGATAAGTCCCACCAGCGTGGCTACATAAGTAGCAATTAGTATCGGTAAGAATACATCCGCAGGATTAGCTGCGCCTAACTGCGCACGATAGGCCATGATAGTGGTTGGAATAAGCGTCAGACCGCTGGCGCCTAACACGACGAACATGATCATCGCGTTCGATGCCTTTGTCTTGTCGGTATTCAGATCCTGCAATTCACCCATCGCCTTCAATCCCATCGGCGTAGCCGCGTTATCAAGACCCAGCATATTAGCGGCGATATTCATCAGCATCGAACCGAAAACGGGATGATTCTTCGGAATATCCGGGAAGATACGACTGAAGAACGGATTGATCGCCTTACCGAGCGAATTAACGGCGCCTGCTTTCTCGCCGATCTTCATGATACCCATCCAAAGAGCCAGCACTCCCGTAAGTCCTAAAGACAGTTCAAAACCTGTTTTGGCGCTATCAAAAGTGGAATTGAGAATGGTGGAGAAGATATCCACGTTCCCATAGCAAATGGCTTGCACCAAACCCATCAAAACGGCCAGTAAGATGAGCGAAATCCAAATATAATTCAAAATCATGCCACAAAATTACACTTTTTTTTGCATATGTGCAAGAATTTTTGTATTTTTGCACGATAAATGGCTAAAAGTAACGATTTTTATAGAGTCTGGGCGTTCATCAGGCATTTCTTTACCTCTTGGAATACCACCGGCGAAGGCATCCATTCGCCTTACCTCTTTGAGCTGGTGCGCTTCGTGCTGCGTGATAGGAATACCTATTATTGTTTTGCCGATATTGAGCGTCGCCGGGAGGTGCTTCTGGCCTCCGAAGAGACCATCGATGTGATTGATTACGGTTCTGCCGGTTCGCCGGAAGGCAAGCCTATAACGCGAAGCGTCTCTCAGATAGCAAAAACCCATCTGGAGCGCGCGCAAGTAGGGCGGGTTTTGTTCCGCTTGGTCAATTGGCTGGGTGAGAAAGAGAAACGACCTTTGGAGATACTCGAGTTGGGTACGTCTTTAGGCGTTACGACAGCCTATCTGGCCGCGGCGGACAGCCGTAATAAGGTTACGACTCTCGAAGGAAGTACTGCGGTGCTACGCATTGCGCAAGACGTCTGGAAAACACTCAAAATGGAGAATATAACGTGGAAGGCAGGCAATATAGACGATACCTTATATGAATACACGCGCGCGCTAGATGTAGCTTATGTGGATGCGAATCATACGTACGAAGCCACGATGCGCTATGTGAACTATCTGTTACCGCTGTTACCGGTGAAGGGCATTATCGTCTTGGACGATATCCACTATTCGGAGCAGATGGAGCGGGCTTGGAACGAACTGAAAGCCGATCCGCGCGTGACCACTTCTATGGACTTGTATCATGTGGGTATCCTCTTTGTCGATCCCCACTATCTGAAACGACACTATACAATACGAATCTGAAATCATAAATCATTAATTATGTCGATTTATACCAAAACAGGAGACAAAGGCGAAACATCGTTGGCAAGCGGCCGGCGTGTGCCTAAGACGGATGTGCGCATAGAGGCGTACGGTACGGTGGATGAACTCAACTCATGGATAGGTGCGTTGCGTGTTGCCTTGCCTTCGCTCGATGAACAACTCGTCTGGATTCAGAACAAACTCTTCAATCTAGGTGCAGCGCTCAGCGAGGCCTCCGGAGAATGGATCATGGATGCCGATGTGCACCAATTGGAAGAATGGATTGATGCGATGCAGGCGGTGGTACCCAAGCAACGTGCGTTTCTTCTTCCGGCCGGTAGCGAGGCAGTCACCCGATGCCATATTTGCCGTACGGTTTGTCGTCGCGCAGAGCGTCGGATGATGGAAGCAAATGCAGATGAACGGGCGTTGCAGTTTATTAATCGTCTCAGCGATTATTTGTTTGTCCTATCGCGTTATGTAAGTTGGAACAACTCAGAGCAAGAACAGGAGTGGAACAAGTGTTAAAATGTGGAAAAATTGACGGAAAATGGCTCAAAAGTGTAAAAATTGACGAAAATTGTGAATATTTAGTTGATTTATTTGCATAAATCGAAGATTTTTACTACTTTTGCACACTTTTTTGTTTAAACGCGTATGTATTGGACATTAGAATTAGCATCGAGATTGGATGATGCGCCGTGGCCGGCGACGAAAGATGAACTATTAGATTATGCTAATCGCGAGGGTCTTCCTTTGGAAGTGATTGAGAACTTGCGAGAGTTAGAAGGGGATGATGAGGAACAATATGAAAGTATCTTGGACATATGGCCGGATTTCCCTACTAACGATGATGATTTCCTCTATAACGAAGAGGAGTATTAAGCTTGTGAAACGATTAGTTATTGTCCTATTCGGTCTTTTGGCCGTAATGACTGCGAGCGCGCAGTTTGATCCGCAGATGGGGCAATATATGTATTTGCCGACAGCTTATAATCCGGCGGCTGTAGGAGAAGGCGATTTGATGAAGGTGGCGGGAATGCACCGTATGCAATATGTGGATATTTCCAATGCACCGATGAGTACCTGGTTTAGTTTCTGTTCGCCTTTCGTAATAGGGAAGACGAGTCATGGCGCCGGAATACGGTTCCTGAACGACCGATACGGACTGTTTACTACGCAATCGCTCTACGTCCAGTATGCGTATCGTCAGAAACTGGGGAAAGGATATCTGAGCGTCGGAGTGGATTTGGGATTTGTGAACGTGGGCTTCAAAGGTGATTCGGTTAACTTGAGCGAGATGGGCGATGAGTACCACGATGCCAATGACCAAGCGGTGCCGGTGGGTAGTAAATCGGGTATGAAATTCGACTTGGGAGTAGGCCTTTATTACAGCACTCCTACATGGTGGGTAGGCGCCAGTTACAGTCACGTGACGAAGCCGCAGGTGGATTGGAGCGACGGAGCGAGCGGAGTGGAGCAGGTGGTGACATTGGTCGGAACGATGTATGTGGTAGGCGGATACCACTTTAGATTGAAAAACTACCGTGAATGGGTGTTGACGCCGAGTGCGATGGTGATGAGCGATTTCGCGAGTTGGGATGTGAACTTGACGTTGATGTGCGATTATAAGGATAGGTACCGTTGGGGACTGGGCTATCGCATCATGGGTAGTGTGAATATTTTGTTAGGAGTAGACATTATCTCCGGCCTGCAATTAGGGTATAGCTGCGAATTGCCGACCAATAAACTGCTGCTGGAGAGTTATGGAAGTCATGAGATATATTTGGCCTACGGATTTGATATCCTGAAGCCGAAAAGGACGAATAAATATAAATCAATTAGATACTTGTAAGTATGAAAATCAGTAAGATTTTGCCATTGATCGCATTAGCGTTTGTAGTGGCTAGTTGCAACAAACCGGCAGGAGAACTCGTGGGAGCAACCCGGTCGACCAGTTTTAAGGAGGCAAATCCTTATGGTATGTTGTTTATCAAGAAAGGTAGTTTTATGATGGGTGCCAACACGCAGTCCGCTGTTTTCGAGCAGCCGGATAACGTGGTAATGGTTACGGTGGATGCGTTCTGGATGGACGAGACCGAGATCACGAACAATGAATATCATCAGTTCGTTAACTGGGTACGTGACTCTATTGCGCTGACCAACCTCATTGCTGCCGGTATGACGGACTATGCTATCCAGCCGAAGGATGAAGACTTCGATGAGGATAACTTCAGCATCAACTGGAGCAAGAAGATCCCTTGGAAGAGCAAGGAAGAGGACGTGGTTGATGCCTTGTCGTCTATGTATTACTCGGACGGTCGTCTCAATACCAATAATCTTCACTACCGTTACAACTGGGTGAATATGGATGAGGCGCTGCCGCAACGTAATAAATTCGACGTGGCTACCAGTACCTATCCTCCCGGAGCTACTGCTCGTGTAGATACGTTCTGGGTAAATGCGAACAACGAGATTAAGGACTCGACGATTATCCGTCCGTTGCGCGAGCCGAAGGATCTGCTGACCATGCGTATCATCAGTATCTATCCGGATACGCTGGTATGGGCGCGTGACTTCCAGTTCTCGTACAACGACCCGTTGCTGCACATGTACTTCAAGCACCCGGGCTATGCAGACTATCCTGTAGTCGGCGTAACGTGGGAGCAGGCGCATGCGTTCTGTAACTGGCGTACCAAGTTGTTCAATATGAACTCGCCGCTTGAGGTGAACGAGTATCGTTTGCCGTCTGAGGCACAGTGGGAGTATGCAGCTCGCGGTGGCCGTAAGATCGCTATGTATCCGTGGGGTAGTAACTATGCACGCGACGGCAAGGGTTGCTTCTTTGCTAACTTCAAGCCGTACCGTGGCGCATACAACGATGATACGGGTACTACGACCATGAAGGTGGCTCAGTTCCGTCCGAATGACTTCGGTCTGTTCGATATGGCCGGTAACGTAGCAGAGTGGACGAACTCTGCCTTCCTGACGGCTGCCAATACGCAAATCCACGACTTGAACCCGGACTACAGTTACATGGCTCGTAAGGCCGATCCGGACATCCTCAAGCGTAAAGTCGTTAAGGGTGGTAGCTGGAAGGATATCAGTTACTTCATGCAGTGCGGTGTGCGTACGTATGAGTATCAGTATGAGAGCCGTCCGTACATCGGCTTCCGTTGCGTCCGCGCGTATATAGGCGAATAATCTTTTATTTAAGGTATAATATAAAAAGCAAAAATAACTATGGCTACAGAAAATGCTGCAAAGCAAGGTTTTGGTGCAAAATTCTTCCACTGGTATGAGTCGTATCAGGGAAAAACCGTTGTAAACATCGTTTATTCGGCTGGTGCATCGGTCGTTATCGTCGGTGCGTTGTTTAAGATTCTTCACTGGCCGGGAGCAAGTCAAGTGCTGATGATTGGTATGTTTACCGAGGCGTTCTTGTTCTTGATTGGTACGTTGGAGCATCCGCATCCGGAGTTCCACTGGGAGAACGTGTTCCCGCAGTTGTTGGAGTATGGAACGAAACCTGAATTATTGGAAGAGAAATCCAAACAACCTCGTCCTACTTTGTTAGGTGCAGGTGTTGCCGGCGCTCCTGCTGCAACGGCAATGGGTGCTGCTGCTCCGGAAGCTGCTAAATCACCGAGCCTCAAAGAGGAAGATTTCAAAGCTTTGAAGGAAGGTATCGCTGATCTGGCTAAGACCGCTACGCAGTTTGCAGAACTGGGCAAGGTGGCTCAGACCGGTGTTAAACTGAATGATAAACTGATCGCAGCAGAGGCTGCAACGACGGAGTATGCCGCTAAGTTGGCTGCTGTCGGTCTGGCAACAGATAACCTGACCCAAGCTACCGGTGGTCTTTCCGGCGCTTATGCTCAGATTGGTGCTGACATGAAGAGCGTAGCTGAGGAGACTAAGGCGTACAAGGCAGGCGTTGAGGAAGTAGGAAAGAGCATTGCTTCGCTGAATACGGTTTATGAGATGCAACTTCAGGCTGTTAACGCACAGATGGAGGCTCAGAAGAACGCCGCTGCTGCAGCTAAAGAGGCTGCAGAGGCACAGGTAGCGTTCGCAACAGGTGCTAAGCAGTTACAGAAACAGGTAGCTGACCTCAACGGCATCTACGGTAACATGCTGAATGCGCTCGCATAAGCTATTAAAAGATTGTAAAATAGTTAATTAGAAAAAATAAAACACTTCAGCAATGGGTGGAGCAAAAAACTGTCCGGAAACCCCGAGACAAAAAATGATTGGTATGATGTACTTGGTGCTCACCGCCATGTTGGCCTTGAACGTAAGTACAGATATCCTCAATGGTTTTACATTGGTGGACAATAGCCTGCACTCCTCTATTGAAGCGTCGGACACTCGTAACGAGAAACTCTATAATGATTTCAAGGCGGCTAATGCCGATAACCCTGAGAAAACGCAGGAGTGGTTCGACAAAGCAGTGGAAGTACAGAAACGTGCAGACTCCCTCTATAACTATATCCAGGATTTCAAGGAGCATATAGCTATCTTGGCGGATAGCAAGAAGAAAGTAGAGGAGCTCAAAGCACAAGGCATTGATCCGACAAGACATATTGAAGGCAATTCGAACTTGGACGTCACCGGTCAATACGCGATTGTACAAGGCAATGGTACTATCTTGAAAGAGATGGTGGCTTACTACCGTGATTATGCGGCTGATCTGGCAGAACAAGATGCAGAGTTGCGCAACTCAATCCAGCAGAACCTCGCTACTGAGCGCGGCTGGAACGCACACGAGAAAGACTCTTGCGACTGGGAAATAGCTATCTTCGACGGTATGCCGGTAGGCGCTTCGATCACTATCTTGACCAAGATGCAGAACGATGTACGTCAGACCGAGAGCCAGTTGATCCAATACCTGATGGATCGTACGGACGCGGGCGACCTGCGCGTGAATAAACTGAACGCGTACGTGATCCCGAACTCTAACTACGTGATTCGTGGCGGTAAATATTCGGCGCAGATCATCTTGGCTGCTGTAGACTCGACGCAGCGTCCTGAGTATTATATCGAGGGTCAGCGTATTAACGACCAGGGTATCTACGAAGTAGCAGCTTCGGGCGTAGGCCTGAAGAAATACTCCGGTTGGATTGCTTATCAGAACCCGTCAACGGGAGAGATGGAGAATCTGCCTTTCTCGAGCGAGTATAGCGTAGGTGAGCCGGCTGTGACGATTTCGAATACCGACCTCAACATCATGTATCGTGGTTACGATAACAAGTTCTCGATCTCCGTACCGGGTGTATCGAACGATAAGGTGAAAGTGAATGTAGCCGGTGCTGCTGTCCGCCAGCAAGGTGGTCTGTGGATCATCAAGCCGGGCGATGGTGCCAAGAGCGTAACGATCTCCGTATCGGCCGAATTGGACGGACGTATGCAACCGATGGGTAATAAAGAGTATCGCGTGAAGGCGCTGCCGAAACCGGGAGCTTACTTCAAGTCGGGTGAGAACGAATACAACGGTGATAAGGCTATTCCACGTAGTGGATTGCTGAATCCGGGTGCTTCCGTTATCGCTTCGTACGGTCCTGACGGTCTGTTGGACCTGCCGTTCCAGATCTCCGGATTCCGTGCGAACATCAACGGTGTATATCTGGAGTCGAAAGGCAACAAGTTCACCCGCGAGCAGTTAGATCGTTTGAGCAAACTCAAACCGGGTAACTCAGTCATCATTACGGATATCCGTGCAAAAGGTCCGGACGGCAAGGAGATTCGTCTGTCGCCGATTCCTTTAACTCTGAATTAATAGCATAAGAATATGATAAAGAAAATTAGTATTATCGCATGTCTGATGCTGGGCGTTATTACCGCTCAAGCACAGCACAAGGTTATCTCGTTCTTCGACGAGATGGGTAGCGCTCGTATTCAGACGGAGGAGTTCTCTCAGGCGCACGATACGATAGTCATGGTAGATCACCGTATTGACGATGTGATCTGGTCGCGTTACGTATATCGCGTGATTGATATGCGTTACAAACAGAACTACCAGCTCTATTTCCCGACCAAGTCGGACGATTCAGACTATCGTAACCTGTTCAAGGTCATCGCGGACGCGGTAGTGGACGGTCTGCCTATCTTCGAGAAGAATATGGAGACGATCAAGCCGGATTTCAAACAGGAGCCGTTGTCGAAGGAGATGATCCCGATGATGTTCATGGCAGATGATCCTACTGCAGACTATTCGGATGATCCGACCCACTTTGACATCACCTCTTCGGACGCTATGCTGATCCACTATGACAGTATCACGGATGAGTTGTCGGGCCATTTCTATCGCTTTGAGCCGATCGTAAAGAACCAACTGAAATATTTGATTCAGGAGGTGGTGTTCTTCGACAAACACACGTCTCGTCTGCATACGAAGATCATGGCGATTGCTCCGCTTCAGGCGGACTTGATCACCACGCGTGACAGCTCGAATGTGATGGCTTCGCTGCGTGAGTCGATCATGTTCTGGATTCCGTTTGACAAGCTGCGTCCGTATATGGCTATGCAGTATGCTATTCCGAACCGCAACGAGGTAAAGCGTGTGACGTTTGACGAGTTCTTCCAGAAACGTCTGTTCACGTCCTATATCGTAGGCGAGGGTAATATGTACAACCGCTGGATTCCGGATTACGCACGTACGGAGGACGAAGTAAAGAAAGAACAAGCTCGTATTGCTGAAGAACTGCTTAACTTCGAGCAAGATCTCTGGGAATATTAATGCGAAAACATCGCTTTCGTAATTCATATCTCATTTCCGCCGTCAGCGTTTCGCTGGTGTTGTGCCTTATAGGTATGGAATGTGTGCTCCTGCTGTCAGCAGGGGCACTTGTTACACGCATGCGCGAGAACATCACGATCACCGCGGTGCTCTCGTCGGATGCGGATAGTACGAAGTGTGCACACTTGGAGGCGATCCTCGATGCCGGTGGTCATTGCAGCAGTTATACCTATGTCTCGGCCCAACAGGCCTTAGAGGAGCATATTCGCTCCTTAGGCGAAGATCCGAGTGCTTTCTTGGGTTTCAACCCGCTGTCGGCCAGTTATGAGATCCATCCTATCGAGCAATACAGTGCGGCGGATAGTCTGGCGGTGATCGCTGAGCAACTCGAGGCCCTGCCGTATGTGACGGAGGTGCTCTATCCCCGCGATCTGGCGGACCTGATGAGCAGTAACGTGCATGATTTCTCCTTGATCCTGCTGGCGATTGCTTTAGCGTTGCTGCTGGTATCGATGGTGCTGATCGTCAATACGATTCGTTTGCAGATATACTCCAAGCGGTTTATCATCAACACCATGACGCTCGTCGGTGCTACTTCCTGGGTGACACGCCGTCCGTTCGTATTGCGAAACATGCTGATGGGCTTCATTGCCGGTCTGGTAGCCTTGGCTATCTTAAGCGGACTGGTGTACTATACCGAGTATTCGTTAGGCATGATGCTCTTCCCGATCACGTGGCAGAATATCGCGTTTGTCTCTGCGGTGGTGCTGTGCTCCGGTTTGCTGATCACGCTCTTTGCGTCGCTCATCGCTACCGGTAAGTACATCCGCATGGATAATAACTCACTCTACGAGATTTAGGATTTTAGATTTTAGATTTTTGATTTATGAAACATACATTACCGAAGCTCAACCTCATTCTGATGGCTGTTTCTGTGGCTATCATCGTGCTGGGTTTTGCATTGATGGCCGGTGAACCGTCCGGTGAGGTCTATAACCCGGATATCTTCTCCTTCCGCCGTATTACGGTCGGACCGATGATCG
>Ga0310690_10009051_pt1 | contig 12540 bp, 7 predicted proteins | sample AusTroGonzalo_MG_2_FD_207661 | JGI IMG/M metagenome (GOLD analysis project Ga0310690, IMG submission 207661) | Bovine rumen microbial communities from tropical cattle in Woodstock, Queensland, Australia - Gonzalo_04 (v2) (version 2) | ecosystem: Host-associated > Mammals > Digestive system >...
GCGCCGCGTGCCCGCCCTGGGTCATGACGATGGAATCCTTCTCCGGCGCGACCCCGCTGAGCGGACTCCACACCAGATCGCTGAGCAGCAGGGTCAGGGATGCCTCCACTTCCGTGGTCTCCGCCGTTTCAAAGGGCGCTTCTTCCGTGGAACCGCTGCTGAAGGCCTGCGTCCAGTAATTTGCCTCCCCCACCCGGACATAGCCGATTCCCACGTGGGTATAGGCCGGATTCAGCATGTTCCGCCGGTGCCCCTGGCCGGCATAGTCCTGATCATCCTCCCGCCAGGCGGCAAAGACGCTCTCCGGCGTCGAAAAAGCATTGACCCCCATGGCAATGTTTTCCCCATTGGCGGCGGTGGACAGTTCATCCGGGAAGGCGGTAAAGCACGAATCCCCCGTCGGCCGGCTGTGGGCAGGATAATAGGTAACCGCCAGCTCCGCCGCCCGGGCCATCGCCGTCCGCTCCAGCCCGTTATCAAGCACAAGGGAATTCAGGGTTTCCTCCCCCTTTTCCGCTGTGTTGAACACCGTTTTCGTCCGCTGATCAGGATTCCAGTACCAGATATCCTTCTCCGCCCGCAACGCGTTAATCATTTCCAGCATTTCCCGCGCCGTTTTCACGTCGTATTCCGGAGCGGTTTTCAAAATGATCAGATCCGGATCGTCGCTCTCCGCCATGGCGGAAACACAGAGCAGCGCCGCCAGGATCAGCGTCAGACACAGCAGTACCTTCTTCATCGGAGCTCCTCCCTTCCCGTCCGGTACGGCCATATTATACAGGATGCCCCGAAAAAAAACAACTTGCCTTTCATGAGCCCGCCCCGGCCATTGAAAATACACAGGGTTCATGGTACAATAGGGGCACATTCATCCGGAGGGAGCGCCATGGAGAAGATCAAAACGCTGTTCCAGAAATACAAAAGCCTGATCATGTACGCGATATTCGGCGGCCTGACAACCCTGGTGAATATGGCGGCCTATTCTCTCTGCTTCAGCGTGATCGGAATTTCCAACGTCCCTTCCGTAATCATTGCCTGGTTTCTGGCCGTCTGTTTCGCATTTATTACCAACAAGCTGTGGGTGTTTGAGAGCAAATCCTTCTCCGCGGAGGTGCTCCGGCATGAGCTGCCCACTTTCTTTGGCGCGAGAATCGCGACGGGACTGATGGACGTGGGAATCATGTATCTGGCCGTGGACGTATTGCAGGGGAATCCAACCGTGTGGAAGCTGATCAGCAACATCCTGGTGATTATCATCAACTACATCGCCAGTAAGCTCCTGATCTTTAAGCGCCCCGCCAGTCAGGAAGAGCCACGGGAATGATGTTCTGAAGGCAAAATCAGCTTGCCTTTCCAAAAAAACTACCTTATAATATATGATTGATCCGGAACAGCGTTTTCCAGGATCCCGCACAGAGAGAGGAGGGAAGGAAACATGGAGCAGGGGCTGAAACCGCTCATCCTGGTGCTCATCGCCGTGTTGTTTGTTCCCTTCATCCTCACCTGGATCCTGTTCTCCTCCGCCCGGCATGACAGCGAGCGGCAGCGGAGAAAAAAATTCCTTTTGCCCGGCGCCCTTCTGACCCTGCTGGGAAACGGCGCGGCCGCCTGGGGCGTTGCCGGGCTTATTTTCCATACCCGGCGCCCCTGGATCAGACTCCTGGAGATCATTCGGATGAACTGCTCCTGGCAGGATATCAGTTCTCTCGCGCTGATCGGACTGATTTGCCTGCTCTGCGGCGCCGCAGGCGGCATCCTCCTGCGCCTCCTCTTCTTCCGGGAAGAGCCGCTGCGCCTCTCCCGGGGGAGCATCGCAGCCGTGCTGGCTCTGTGCCTGCTCTGCCTGCCGCCCGTTCTTCTTGGTGAAAGCGCCGCGTACCACAGCTCCGGTTTCCTGTCCATTGGGGAAGTCTGCCGGAAGAGCACGGTCGTCGTTGCGGATCCGGAGGGACAGGAAGGCTGGGGCAGCGGCAGCCGAAAAATCAGTTATGTGACCGTCGTCAACGGCAGCCCCCTGGCCTGTGAGCCGGGAACCCTGTGGCTGTCCGAAACGGAGGATATTCCGCAGAGCTACCCCTTCCATCAGGTCACCATCCCTGCATACGGCTCCGTCCGGCTCGCCATGGACTACGATCATGGGCTGGATCTGAAAAAGGGCGGCGGCTCGGTGGTTTATCTGAGTGATCGTACAGGCAAGGTAGTAGATCAGATTCAGCTTCCTGCACTTCAGGAAAATGAGCTTTACACCCGTTCTGCCGATGACCCATCAGGTTGGAAAGTCCTTTCTTACGGGGAACCCGAAACACCTTGGGTTGCACCACCGATTCTTTCCGCGGACAGCGGTTTTTATCCTGAACCATTTGATCTATCCTTGTCCGGCACATCGGATCTGACGATTCGATATACCCTCGACGGCAGCGATCCAAGCCCGTCCTCCCCTGTCTACTCAGAACCAATCCTGATCCAGGACGTTTCTGAGGAGGAAAATGTGTGGAGCGCTCGGACAGATGTTACTGCATCGTTCATCAAACGGACGAAGTGGTTTGTTGCTCCGGAAGTTCCATTAACACCCGTAGATAAATGCGTCATCGTCCGTGCCGCAAATTTCGATTCCGAAGGAAACAGGAGTGCTATTGTTACAGGGTGTTATTTCATCGGATATGATCAAAAATGGGGGTATGCAGATCTCTACACGATTTCCCTGGTGACGGACCCCAAAAATTTGTTTGACTATGAAACTGGCATCTATGTGATGGGAAAAACCTTCGAGGAAGAATATGTTGCTGATCCTGAGGATAGATATTGGTGGTCCTGGCCGGCTAACTATCATCTCAAGGGACGTGGACAGGAACGCCCTGTTTCTTTTCAGCTTTTTGATGCCAAAAAGCAGTTGGTCCTGAAGAAAGATGCTGGTATCCGAATCAAAGGTGGTGCCTCCGCTGGGCTTCTGCCGAAGGGACTGAATCTGTATGCCCGGAGCGCTTATGATGGAACAGATGTCTTCCCATTGGATTTATTTGGTACAGGTTTCCTTCCAAAACGGATCAGTCTTTCCGCTGGAGGAAATGATACCAAGTTAGTCGTTCGGGACTGGCTGACCACACGGTTAGCCAGCGGGTTGGGCGTGCTGATGTTTCACTTTGTCCCCGCTAATGTATTTCTGGACGGGGAATATTGGGGTATTTGCATGATCACGGAGCAGTTTGACGCGGAATATCTGGCTTTCACCTGGGATACGCGGATCGGGGATGTGGCCCTCATCAAAAATGGGGAACTGAAAGCCGGTACGGAAGAGGATCTGGCCGCCTATGAAGAGATGCTCCGCTTTATCACCACCAACAGCATGGAACTGGAACAGAACTATGAACAGGCCTGCCAGCTGATCAATCTGGACAACTATCTGACCTATATCGCTCTGGAAGCCTATGTGGGAAACACGGACTGGAACCAGACCAACAACAACGCCGCTTGCCTGAATCATCAGGCGGATGAACCAAAATGGGAATGGCTTCTGTTTGATATCAACAACCTCGCCTGTTACCGGGACAGCGAGGATGACACGCTGTCCACCCTGGCCAGCAAGAGCGCCATGCTTCGCAGTCTAATGAAGAATCAGAATTTCCGGAAAGCTCTCAGTGAAAAGCTTTGCATGCTTGCCCGGGAGGTCTTCACCCCGGAGCGCTGTCTGGAGGCAGTTGATGAGTTCGAAACCATGATGAGAGAACCGCTTCAGAAGGCATATGAGAGATTCTACGGAACAACGTTAGACAGCACCCAACTGGAAGCGATCCGCACATTCCTGACCGAGCGGCAATCGTATATTCTGAAAACCTACGGCGGCGAGGAAAACACACAGACCAGCACCGAATAAAGCGCTACCCCCATCAGGAGAAAAGCACAGGAAAACCCTTAGTTGCGAGGAGTTGAAACGATATGGCAAACGTCGTCCCGGAAAAAGGACGGGGACGAAGGAGAGCGCTGCAGGTCATCCTGCTGTTCCTGCTGTGCGCCGCCCTGGCCGGGTGTTACTGGCTGGGGCTTCGCCACGAGGAGCGTCTGGCGCCGCGGACGCCGGAGGTCCCGATGACGGAAGAAACCTTCGATCAGCACTTCCCCTTCCTGGCAGTCACCCACGCAGATCATGAAACGGAGAACGCTCAGGCCCTGGATGTCGATCTTTCACAGGTGGGTGAGGAACTGCTCCTCTCCGAAGGCGGCGCCTGGCGTCTGTCCGGAAAGATGTACGGCCAGATCCGGATCGCGGCCGAGGAGCAGACCGTCCATCTGATTCTGGATGGAGTCACCCTGACGGCGAAGGAAGGCCCTGCCCTCTATGTGGAATCGGCCGGGAAGCTGATCCTGACCCTGGCGGAAGGATCGGAGAACGTGATCAGCGATTCCGGGGATTATCGGCGAACCCCGGACACGGAAGCCTGCATCTTTTCCGCCGCGGATCTGACGATCAACGGTTCCGGCACGCTGTCTGTCAGTGGACTGTATAAGGACGGCATCCGTTCGCAGAATGTCGTAAAGATTCTGGGCGGGGACATCTCTGTCCGCAGCAAGCGAACCGGGATTCACGGAACGGACGGGATCCACATTACCGGCGGATTTCTGGAGATTTCCAGTGAAAAGAACGGCCTGCGCACCACAAAGTCCGGCCAGAACGGCCGGGGGAACCTGGTCGTTGCCGGGGGCGATCACCGGATTATCGCCGGGCGCTTCGCTTTCCTGGTCGGCCGGGGAGACCTGTACATCTACAACTGCTCCGTTTTTGAAAAAAGCGTTGTCAGCGCCTGGGATGTGGGCGGACAGGCGCATGTGCAAAGCGGGTGTATCCAATGAGCAGATACCGGCATGAGTATAAATACCTGATCGATCCCCGACAGGAAGCTCTCCTGCGCCTGAAGGCCGGCGCGGTGCTGACCCGGGATCCCCACGTCGGGCCGGACGGCACCTATCTGATCCGCAGCGCCTACTTTGACGACCTGGACGACAGCTGTCTTTCGGAAAACCTGGGCGGTTCGGATCCCCGCAGCAAGTTCCGCATCCGCTATTACAACCAGGACACGGGACGCATCCAGCTGGAAAAAAAGAGCAAGCGGCGGGGCATGTGCCTGAAGGAAGCCTGCGCCATCACCCGACGGGAGTGCGAGATATTCCTCTCCGGAGCGGTTCCCGCCTTCACCCCGGAGGAGCCGGAGATCAAAAAGCGGTTATTCACGGAAATCCGGCTCCGGGGACTGCGCCCGGTGACCATCGTGACCTACGAGCGCATCCCCTTCATCTACGCCGGGGGAAACGTACGGGTCACGTTCGACCAGAAGCTGTCCTCCTCCAGGGAACTGGGCCGGTTCCTGTCGGGAGATTACGCCCGCCGCCCCGTTTTCCCGGTTGGCCAGAGCCTGCTGGAGGTGAAATGGGACGAAGTGCTTCCCCGACACATTCGGGAAACCCTGCTGACGGAGAACCTGTCCTGGACGGCTTTTTCCAAGTACTATATGTGCAGGGTTGTGCATCTTTAGAGTTTGGAGTTAGGGAAACACTGATTAAAGCTCTCCCCCGGCAGGGGGAGAGCAAGAAAACCACGGATAATCAACATGTAAAGTCGAAGACTTTGATGCTGAATATGAATAAATCAGCGTTTCCTTAGGAGTTTGAAGGAGATATAAAGGAGGAAAATGGTATGGGTTTGGGAGAACTGCTTGAGCGCGCACTGCTGGAGGGGTATGCCACCAGCAATCTGACCATCGGGACCATGTTCCTGTGTATCGGGATCACGGCTGCCCTGGCGCTGTACATCTATTTCGTCTACAAGATGCTGAACAAGAATTCCTTTTATAACCGGAGTTTCAGCCTGTCCCTGGTGGAGATGTCCGTCATCACCGCCGCCATCATCCTGACCATTCAGAGCAACATCGTGGTCAGCCTGGGCATGGTCGGCGCCCTGAGCATCGTCCGGTTCCGGACCGCTATCAAGGACCCCATGGATCTGGTTTTCCTGTTCTGGTCCATCAGCGTCGGAATCATCTGCGGCGCGGGCTTCGCCATGATCGCAGTCATCGCCAGCCTGGTTCTGACCCTGCTGCTGATCGCCCTGAATCTGGCGCAGGCCGAGCGGAAAAGCCAGGTACTGGTGGTCAATGCGGATGAGTACATCGAGGAATCTCTGCTCGCCGCGGTCAAAGGCGCCTGCTCCACCTGGAAGGTCCGGGCCCGCAACGTCTCCGCCGGGGAGGTTAACCTCGCCATCGAAGTCCGGACGAAGGAACCGCAGGCCCTGGTGCAATCGATCATGGCGCTGGATCATGTCACCAGCGTTTCCCTGCTGGAGCACGACGGGGATATTACCGCTTGATTTTTCCCGGTTTTCTACGATATGTAGTAGAAACCAGGGATGACAAGCCGCCGGAAAACACTACACTCTGTGGTTTTCGCCGGTTTGACAGGCCAGAAAAACCATGTCATAATACTTCTGTATACCTGTACCCGAACTATTATGATGATTCATCAGGAGGGACGATTCATGAAGCGGCGGATTCTCATCGGGCTGGTGTTGTTCGCGGCCCTGTTCCTGGCGCTGACGGGCGCGGAAGCAGCCTGTCTGCACCCATCTTTTAAGTATACAAAGACCGGCGACACGAAAACCCATAAGAAAACCTGTACCATCTGCGGGCAGGAATTCCTGGAGGAACACTGGGAATTCTGCGACGAACAGGATGGCAAATGCGACGGATGCGGCCAGACCGGCGTCATCTCGAGCATCCAGCATCGGAAGGAAGTGTACGGCACCTCCACCACGCATCACTGGAAGGAGTGCGCCATCTGCCGCGCGGCCCTGACCGAGCCGGAGTTCCACACCGTGGTCGGCGGGAAGTGCACCATCTGCGAGGCGACGGACGCGTACCAGTTCGTGACGGAGCTGAAGCTGACCAACGAGACGCTGCTGCTGGAAATCGGCACCGGCGCCCAGCCCACCGGCACCACCGAGCCGGTCGTCAAGCCCACCAACGCCAACAACCAGACCCTGACCTACCTGTCCTCCGACACCAAGGTCGCGATCGTCGACATGGTGACCGGGCTGATCACAGGCATCTCAAAGGGAACCGCCACCATCACCGTGCAGACCACAGACGGCAGCAATCTGACCGCCACCTGCGAGGTCACCGTGACGGACAAGGTCGTCTCCGAGATCGTTGTGATGCCGGAGAAGCATAATCTGGCGGAAAACGCGACCATGCAGCTTGTGGCGTTGGTCTCCCCCCAGGACGCCCTGGAGCTGGGCGTCGAATGGTTCTCCAGCAACGAGGCCGTCGCCACCGTGGATGAAAACGGCCTGGTCACCGCGGTGAACCCGGGCGAATGCGTCATCACCGCCCTGGCCAAGGACGGCGGCGGCGCCTTCGGCGAATCAAAGATCACCGTCATCAACACCAAGGTGACTTCCATCGAGCTGAACGCCCTGAAGAAAACCCTGTACCTCATGGATAATCAGCTGGTCACCTTCCAGCTGTTGCCGAAGGTATATTTCGCCGACAAGGAGCAGCACGACTATACCCTGGCCTACACCTCCACCGAGCCCACCATCGCCGCCGTATCCGAAACCGGCATGATCACCGCCCTCGCCCCCGGCAAGGCGACCATCTATGTCCGGGCCACCGACGGCAGCGACGTGACCGCCACCTGCGCCGTGACGGTGAAAAAGCGGCCCGTTACCGGCATCTCCCTGAGCGAGACCGCGCTGGAGCTGGAAATGACCTCCTACGGCGGGACCAGCGCCCAGCTTCTCTGGACCGTGGCGCCGGCCAACGCCACGAACACCAAAGTGGAATTCACCAGCAGCGACGAAACCGTCGCCACCGTGGATGAATACGGCCTGGTCTCCGCGGTAAAGAACGACGGCCCCTGGCCTCAGAGCTGCGTCATCACCTGCCGGGCCCTGGATGGCAGCGAGAAGAAAGCGACCTGCGCCGTCACCGTCGACTACCGGAAGATCAAAAAGATCACCCTTCCCTCCGAGGAAGTCACCCTGAACCTGGCCTACGGCACCGTGGCCACCATGCAGCTGTATCCGGTCATCACCCCGACGGATGCGGGGAACCCCTCCCTGACCTACAGCACCTCGAACAAGAAGGTAGCGACGGTCAGCAAGAACGGCCTGATCACCGGCATGGGCGTGGGTGAATGTGACATCACCGTCAGCGCCGCGGACGGCAGCGGCGCCACCGCCGTATGCAAGGTTACGGTCAAGGCCTACGGCTTCATTGATTCCATTACCCTGAACACGAAAAAGCTGACCCTCTCCATGACGAGCAAGAATCCCTGGCCCACCTTCCAGGCCGTCGCCACCGTCAAGCCGGAGGATTCCTTCCCGACCCTGGAATGGGAATCCACGAATGAACTGGTCGCCACCGTGACCCAGACGGGCTTCATCAGCGCCGTCGCGCCGGGAAAATGTACGGTGAAGGTCACCGACGACACCGGGTCCGTCAGCGCCTCCATCAAGGTCACGGTAAAAAAGAAAAAGGTCAACACCGTAAAGATCACCTACGACACGAAGAAATTCAACGGAAGCGTGCTGGAGCTGGATCCGAAGAAGGTCGTGTCGGTCCAGCTGGAAGCCAAGGTGACGCCAACCACCGCCTACGACCGCAGCGTCATCTGGGAGAGCAGCGACACCGACGTCCTCACCGTCACGAATACGGGCCTGATCACCGCGATTTCTCCCGGCTGGGTGGATCTGGTGTGCCGGTCCACGGACGGAGGCGCCAGCCAGCGGCTGAGAATCCACGTCACGGATAAGCTGGTATCGAAGATCACGCTCAACGCCCCGGCCAAGAAGAACGGCGTTCCGACCATGACCCTGCTGCCCACCAGGGCCACCACCTTCCAGATGCGGGCCACCGTCACCCCCACGAACGCCGCGGACAAGTCGGTGAAGTGGTCCAGCAGCGACGAGGATATCGCCATCGTGGACGAAAACACCGGGCTGGTGACCGCCATCACCCCCGGCACGGTCATCATCCGGGCGACGGCCAACGATGAGAGCGGCGTCACCGCCTCCTGCACGATCAAGGTGGTCATCGTACCGATCAAAAAGATCTCGCTCACCGTGAAGCCGCCCATCAAGCTGGTGATCGGCAAGACGGAGACCTATCAGCTCAAGCCCACGATCACCCCGGCCAACGCAAGCATCAGGACGCTGAAATATACCAGCAGCAACAAGAAGGTCGCCACCGTGGACAAGAACGGCCTCATCACCGCGATCAGCACCGGAAGCTGCACCATCACCCTGAAGGCCACCGACGGCTCCGGCATCAAGACCACCATTCAGGTCACCGTCACGTATAAATAACCTTTCCCGCACGGGCGCCGATGATCTGGCGCCCGTGCGTCCCCATTTACTGAAAGGAGCCGCGACAACGTTGAAGAATCAGCGCCTGATCGTATCCCTGACCTCGTACCCGGCCCGTATCCGGTTCGTGCCGGAGGTGGTGGAAAGCCTGAAGAAGCAGACCCGAAAGCCCGACGAGGTCATGCTGTATCTCGCCTCGAAAAATTTCCCCGAAGGGGAGGCGGAACTGCCGCGAATCTTCCGCGCGCTGATACAGGATCATGACGTCACGGTCCGGTGGGTGGAGGGCGATCTGAAATCTCACAAAAAGTACTATTATGCCTTCCGGGAATTCCCGGAGGATCTGATCGTCACGGTGGATGACGACGCGTACTACGCGCCGGATCTGCTGGAAACCCTGTGGCGAACCCACGAGCGCTTTCCCGGCGCCGTCGCGACGGGGCGCGCGAACCTGATCACCCTGGACGCGGAAGGGCATCTTCGCCCCAGCCCGGAATGGATTGAACGCACGATGGGATTTGAGGATTCTCCCAGCATGCAGCTGATGTCCATCGGCGTGGGCGGCGCCCTGTATGACCCTTCCTTATTCCCGCCTGCACTCTACGACCGGGAAGCGATCCTGAAGCTCTGCCCGGAGGACGACGATCTATGGCTGAAGGCGATCGAAGCCCTGGCGGGCATTCCCGTCGTGCGCGCTCCCCTGTCGGATATCATTTCCCTGATTCCCGGAAGCCAGAGCGCGACGCCTTTCCAGCAGAGCCGCGCCAGGCGGGCGCCGGAGGAGACGCTGGGCGGAATCCTTTCCCACCTCTCGCCTTCGGAGAACCTGCTGGAAAAGGCCATCCGGAAAAGCGTCGATCCCAAAGCGATCACCCTGGAAGAGGTGCTGGCCTACGTGAACAGCGACAAGCGCCGGTATGCCGACGCCCTGGAAGCGCGGGACGGCCTGGAGGAGGATCAGGCCCGCCGCACCATCATCGAGCTGCGGGCGGAAAACGACCGGATCTTCGGCCTGCGGGAACACGAGCGGGATATGAACATCGCCAAGAACGCCGAGATCGAAAAACTCAGGCAGCAGAACGCGCAGCAGAAGGAGCAGAACGCGCAGCAGAAGGAACAGTTCCGCGAGGAAAAGGAGAAGATGAATCAGCTGCGCACCCAGGACCGGGAACATTTCGAAAAAGAGAAAGCCCAGCTGCAGGAAGAAAAAGCCCAACTGCGGGAGGAAATCGACCGCCAGATGCAGCTGCGGGAGCATGAAAAGGCGCAGAACCTGGCCAAAAACCAGCGGATCGAACAGCTGCGGGCGGATCAGAAGCAGCGCCTGGCGGAGCTGCGGGAAGAACATATGGTGCGGGTCACCGAACTGAAAGAGGAGTTCAAAAAGGAACGCAACGGCCTTCGCCAGCAGGTCGCCATGCTTCGGTACTGCCTGGATCACCCGATTCTCAGCCGGGTGGATAAGACGAAGCAGACGCTGTTCCCGAAGAAGAAGAAAAAGTAAAGGAGAATCGCATGGCAAAGCAAGTACTGGTATCCGTCGTCTCCCCGGTGTATAACAACGAGGAGTTTATCCGCGATTTTGTGGACGCCATCCGGGCCCAGACCCTGAAGGAATGGGAACTGATCTGCGTAGACGACGGCAGCGAGGACCGCAGCGTTGAAATCCTCGCGGAGTATGAAAAGCAGGACTCCCGCGTTCGATGCATCCGGGCCCCCCACGCCAACGCCGGCGTCGCCCGGAATCTGGGCATGGCCGAAGCCTCTGGCAAATATATCTGCTTCCTGGATTCGGACGATCTGCCCCGACCCGCCATGCTGAAAACCATGGCCGAGGCGGCGGAGGCGCATCAGGCGGACGTGGTGCTGTGCGATACCAGCTCCTATTCCATGAAGACGAAGCAGGAAACCCCCATGCCCTGGGCCATCCGCTGGCATCTGCTGCCGGCGATGAAGGACGGCGTTTTCAGCCGGAACGACGTGCCGGATCGGCTTTTCCAGCTGTTCATCGTCAGTCCCTGGAACAAGATGTACCGCCGCGCCATGCTCGTGGATCATCACATCCAGGCCCAGAGCCAGATTGCCGCCAACGACGTGGTGCTGACCATGAGCGGGCTGGCCTGCGCGGAGCGCATCTGTCCCATCCATGAGAATCTGTATGTCCAGCGCCGGGACAACGTCAATTCCATCACCGGCAATCTGAACACGAATGAGAAGCATCTGTGCGGCTATACCAGCTCGCTGGGGCTGAAGCAGGCGCTGGAAAGACTCGAGCTGTACGAACGCCTGCGGCCCACCTATCAGACGCTGGCGGTGCACAATATCGTGTGGTATCTGGAACAGCAGCTGAAAAAGGAAGGGCTGTTCGTGGAGGACTATGAATTCCTGCACAGGGAGGGGCTGAAGCAGCTGGATCTGGAAAAGCTCGCCCCGGAAGCCCAGAGCAGCATCCCGCAGAAGGAGCTGCGCAGCTATACCCTGATCCGCAACACCACACCCTATGAGTATATGCGCATCCGACTGGCCGACGCCGAAGGCGCCCTGAAAAAGAAGGAAGCGGAACTGCAGCGGCTGCAGCTGAGCCGGGCCCTGAAGGCCTCCGCCGCCGTGCGCCGGGCGGAACGGGCCCTGCGGATGAAGCCGAAGCTGATGAAATATACCCGCTTCAGCGCCCAGGAGCGCAAGACGGCGCAAGCCCTGCGGAAGAGCAAGGAGAAGCGCATCTGCATCCTGGCATTTGAAAATTATCACTACAACGTGGTCGAAAACATGGTACGCATCTGCAATCCGCAGAAGAACTATGTGGAGGTGCGCGCCAACGGAAACGGAACGGCGGAAATCTCGGCGCCGCTGGAGAAGAACATCCGGGAGGCGGTCTGCTGGATGAACACCGCGGTGGACATCCCGGGGGTCTCCCAGGAGGAATCGGATTATATCATCCGCCAGCGGCAGGACGCCTTCGTGAAGGACGCCGCGCGAAACGGCTGCTTTGATCTCGTGCTGGTTCCCAGCCCGGAATTCCATCCTGACTGGTATCAACCCCTGCTGGACAACGCCAACCGGGACTATCAGGTGATCGCGGGCGTACACAATCTGAACGACGCCCTGCTTTCCCCCAACGCGCCCCGGGCCGTCCGCGCCTTCTATGAGCAGGCGGACGGATACGCGGTGATCTATCGCTTTCT
>Ga0310690_10009052_pt1 | contig 12540 bp, 9 predicted proteins | sample AusTroGonzalo_MG_2_FD_207661 | JGI IMG/M metagenome (GOLD analysis project Ga0310690, IMG submission 207661) | Bovine rumen microbial communities from tropical cattle in Woodstock, Queensland, Australia - Gonzalo_04 (v2) (version 2) | ecosystem: Host-associated > Mammals > Digestive system >...
GAACGCCCTGGGTATCCAGCGTACCGCGGATGATGTGGTAACGAACGCCGGGCAGGTCCTTGACACGGCCGCCGCGGATCATGACCACGGAGTGCTCCTGCAGGGAATGTCCTACGCCGGGGATGTACGCGGTCACTTCATAACCGTTCGTCAACCGGACACGGGCGATCTTGCGCAGTGCGGAGTTCGGCTTCTTGGGGGTCGCCGTTCTCACCGCCGTGCAGACACCGCGCTTCTGAGGAGAGGAAAGATCCGTTTCCTTGTTCTTCAGCGTGTTGAGACCCTTCTGCATCGCGGGGGAGTTGGACTTGTAGGTAGCCGCCTTCCGCCCTTGCTTGACCAGCTGATTAAAAGTAGGCATGCGAATAGACTCCTTTCTTGTAATTTTTCGGGATCGCTCCCTTTATTTTCCACGGAATAACACATTTTATTCCGGAAAAACCGTCACTGCGCACGGACAATGCCGCGACTTCCGCCGCGGCACAGGCTGTCCCTTCTTGCCGTTGGCATGGCAAAACTCGCGGAACACGCCACGCAGAATGAGATTATATCATAGCTCACCATGCCAGTCAAGAAAAAAATATTGTTTTTTTACGCCCCGCCGCCGGTCAAAGCCTCACGTACTGTCCGGCGGCATAACCGCGCTGTCCGTTATATTCCACGGCGTACCAGTCGCCCCACTGTCCGCACACCGTCAGCGCCGCGCCGTTGGGCATACGCGCCAGCACCGCCGAGGACGTGGAAGGCGCCGCGCGGAGATTCAGCGCGCTGCCGGAGGTGGTCACCGTGCCGTTTTGGTTCATGCACACATCCACAAACGGGATGCCGAAGTATTCCGTCAGCGCCTGCACCAGCGCTTTGGCGATGGACACCACGTGGCTTTCGATCCACAGCGCGTCCGCCATGTTGTCGTGGTAACCGATCTCCACCAGCACCGCCGGCATACGGGGTTGGCGCACCTCGCCCAGCGCCGTGGTAGAGCGCGTGAGCGCCAGATCCGGCAGAGGATAGATCTGACGGAGCGATCGAATGATCAGCTCCGCGCCGCGCTGTCCATTGACGGAACCGGGATAGTAAAAGGCGATGATGCCACGGGCGGACCCTGCGTCCGCGCCGCTGCCGGAGGCATTGGAGTGGAGCGCCAGATAGAAATCGGGGTTGTCCCGGTTTCCCTGCCGGATGGATTCCGCCGCCGTCATGCCGGGGGAATTGCGGGTATACCGGATGCCGCTGGCGCGCAGATACGGCTCCATGGCGTCGGCGATCTGGTTCATCCAGTACTCCTCACTGCCGCTGCCGGTGATATAGGGGTTATACTCCTGGGTGGACGGGCTTAAATATACACTGGGCACAGAAATAGCTCCTTTCCGCTTTTCGTTCTGCCCCAGTGTATGGTGCTTCGCTTCGCGGCGTGACGGGCAGAACGGTGCCCATAATAAACAGGCTGACGGAAGCCGTCAGCCTGCTCTTAATAGGAACTGTTACGCCAAAAAACCGTTCAGGATCGTTTCCTCCGCCTCCTCCGGCGTTAAGCCCAGCGTTTCCAGCTTCAAAAGCTGGTCGCCGGCGATCTTGCCGATAGCTGCCTCGTGGACGAGTTGCGCGTCGGTACAGTTGGCGGAGATGGCAGGGATCGACTGCACCTTCGCCTCTCCCATGATGATGGAATCGCACTGAACGTGTCCGAAACAGGCGCTGTTGCCTACCATTTTGGGATAAAACACCTGGCGCGACCGATCCTGCGCCACGGAGCGGGAGATCACCCTGCCCCGTGCGCCGGCGCCGTTGAGCCGGATCTCCATCTCACTTTCCGCCGTCTGATCCCCGTGGGTCAACAATCGCTCCGTGACCACCACTTCACTGCCGGCCTCGCAGACAAAACACGTTTCCCTGCGGGTGGAGTCGATACCGCGGATCTGGACCGTGTCCATCTGCATAACGGAACCCTCCCCCAGATAGACCACGGTCTTGGGATTCATCACGTTTTTGCCGGTCTGCTCCGGCGCGTTCTCGCCGTAGTGCTTCTCGGAATAATGCACCCGACTGTTCTTTCCGATATAAAAGGTATGGACGCCGTCATGACGGCTCTCGTCACAGCCGGCGTTGTGGATGCCGCAGCCCGCCACGATCTCCACGTCGCAGTCGTCGCCCACGTAAAAATCGTTATACACCATCTCCGATAGACCCGTTTTGCTGATGATGACGGGGATATAGCACTTCTCGCCCCGGGTGCCGCTTTGGATCCGGATATCGATCCCGGGCTTGTCCTCCTTGCCGGTGATGGCGATATGCTCCGTAGACTGCCGCGCCTCACAGCCGCTGTCCTTGCGGATATTCAGTGCCCCTGTCGGTTTGCCGGTGAGATCGGCGATCTTCTCCAGCAGCTTCGTGTCAATTTCCGTGATCATTCCGACCGCTCCTTTCTGCCGATAACAGGGCAGGCGCCCGTGGTATTGGCTAAAATCAGCGGGAAGATCTCTTCCGTACTGCCACGGTTGGTAATGCTGCCGCCCGACACCACCACGATCTCGTCCGCCAGACGGATGATCCGTTCCTGATGGGAGATGATGATCATGGTATGCTCTTTGCGGCGGTGGAGCTGTTCAAAGGTCTCCGTGAGCCGCGCAAACGACCACAGGTCGATGCCCGCCTCCGGCTCGTCAAAGATCATCAGCGAACTGCCCCGCGCCAGCACGGTGGCGATCTCAATGCGCTTGACCTCCCCGCCGGAAAGAGAGGTGTCCACTTCCCGATCCAGATAGTCGTTGGCGCAAAGACCCACCTGCGTAAGATAGGCGCAACAGCGGTCTTTGGTCAGTTTTTCACCGCCGGACGCCAACTGCAGCAGCGTTTGCACCGTGATACCTTTGAAACGGGGCGGCTGTTGGAACCCGTAGCTGATGCCCCGTCGGGCACGTTCCGTGATGTCCAGCTCCGTAACGTCCTCGCCGTGATAGAGTACCTGCCCCTCTGTGGGGCGGACAAGACCCATGATGATCTTCGCCAGCGTCGTCTTGCCGCCGCCGTTGGGTCCGGTGAAGACCACCAGCTCACGGTCGGGAATCGTCAGGTCGATATGTTTCAATATCTCCAGCTCGCCATCCGGTGTGCCGACGCGATAGGAGATGTTTTTCAGTTCCAGCATGAGATCACTCCTCATAAAACTCTCTCGACAAGTCGATATGATACCAGAAACAGCAGCAAAAAGCAAGTGCCGCGACGCCGCACCTTTTCACGCCGCGGCGCATACAATGGAAAAAAAGGAGGCGATCGTATGACCGAACGACCGATGATGGATGACCGCCGTGCCGAAGAGGTATGGCGCCGCGTCGCGCCGGAACTGGATCCTTACCCGGAAGCACGGCGCAAGAACGAGGGGCATCGCCCGCCGGATCCGCCGTTCATGCGCCCCAAACCGCCGGAGGACGGACAGGGAACGCATCTCACCCGGGAGATCACCGAGCCGGAGGCGCTATCGCACGCCATTGCCGCCGAGCAGGCGCAACAGCGTGAACTGCGGCGTCTGTCCCGCCGTGTGCCTGCCGCTGACCGCGCCGCGCTGGAGCGTTTGGCGGCGCAGACCGGGCATTGTGTCCGGCGGCTGATGAGCGTATGCTGTATCCTCAACGACGGGCCCTGCCGCCGCGTCGCGCCGCCCCATCCGGAGCCGCCCCGCGGAACGGTGGTGTCGCAGTTGGGGCAGCAGTATCGCCGGATGCTCCGCGCCGCCGATCAGTATGGGCGCTGGGCGCAGTCGGCGGGCGATCCTGTGCTTAAAGAGGCGCTGGAGGAGCTGTCCGACGTAAAGCGCCGCCACGCCCGCGCTATCCTCCATCTGCTGGAGAATATCCTCTGACAGCTTATCCCGCATCTCGCCCCTTCATGCAGAAAAATGCCTCCGGCTGTGGGCCGGAGGCATTTTGGGGTGCGGCTTATTCCATAGAGATAATATAGTAGTATACCGGCTGACCGCCCGGGAGAAGCGACAGCTCACAGTCAGGACAGGCATTGCTGAAAACCGCGGCGGCATCTTCCGCTTCCTCCCGACTGACGCCCTCGCCGTAAAACACGGTGAGGAACTCCGCGCCTTTTTCCGCCGCCAACTGCGCCAGGCGCTCCAAAAGACCGTTCAACTGCCGGTCGGTACCCAGCAGTTTGCCGTCCAACAGCGCCAGATAGTCGCCCTCGTTGATGGCAAAGCCGTCAAAGTCCGAGTTGCGGGCGGCATAGGTGATCTGGGCGGTAGTCACATTTCCGGCGGCGTCGGTCATGGTTTGGGCAAGAACGGCGGCGTCCGGCTCGTCGGGATCCACGCTCATCATAGCGGCGATCCCCTGTGGCACCGTGGCGGTGGGGATCACCACGATCTCCTTGTCCGTCAGACCCACGCACTGCTGTGCCGCCATAATGATATTCTTATTGTTCGGCAGGATGAACACCACCTCGCTGGGCGTCTGCTCCACCTCCCGCAGGATCGACTCGGTAGAGGGATTCATGGTCTGTCCGCCGGACACGATACGGTCCACGCCCAGATCACGAAATGCCTCCGCCAGACCGTCGCCCGCGCAGACCGCCAAAAAGCCGTACCGCTTCTCCGGCGCCGCGGGCGCGGACGATTCCAGCGCCTCGTCTGTCAGCTCGTCGGCGCTGATGCTCTTGCGCCCTGCCGCCATGTCCTCCGCCTGGATCCGCATATTCTCGATCTTGGCGACCTCCAGCGTGCCGTATTTCTGGGATTCCGTCAGCGCCGCGCCGGGATTGTCGGTATGTACATGGACTTTGAACGCCTCCTCATCCTCACTGATGATGAGGGAATCTCCGATACTGTCCAGATACATCCGCAGAGGCTCCAGCGAGCGGGGCTCCGTTTTCCGCACGATATATACCGTGTCAAAGGTAAAGGTAATGTCCTCATCGCCTAAGGCGGCAAAATCCGCCTTGTCGCCCACTTCCTCCGCTGTTTCAGGGATCTCCTCGCCCTGCAGACTGCGGAGCATACCCTCTAAAATAATGAGGTATCCCTTGCCGCCGGCGTCTACCACGCCCGCTTTTTTCAGCACCGGATTCATATTCGTGGTCTCCGAAAGCGTTACATAGCCGGTTTTGATCGCCTCGGAAAGGACGTACGCCGCGTCGCTGTCCTCCTGCGCCGCTTCCAGCGCGCGCTTTGCCGCCAGACGCGATACCGTCAGCACCGTGCCTTCCGCCGGCTTCATCACGGCGCTGTACGCCGTCGCCACGCCCTCATCCAGTGCCTGTGCCAGACGGACGCCGTCCGCCTCCGCGAGGCCTTTGAAGGACTTGGACATACCGCGGAACAGCAGTGACAGAATAACGCCGGAGTTGCCGCGGGCGCCGCGCAGCAGCGCTGAAGCCGTGATCTTTGCCGCCTGCTCCAGTGAAGCGGGCTCCGCCCTGCGCAGTTCGGCGGCGGCGGTTTGGATGGTAAGGCTCATATTCGTGCCGGTATCCCCGTCCGGCACGGGAAAAACGTTCAGGTCGTTGATCGCCTGTTTTTGTGCTGTGATGCAGGCGGCGCCGAAAAGCACCATTTGCTTGAACGCGCCGCCGGTGATTCTATCTGACATCGCTTCCATCTCCTTCGGCGTATTCAGGCCTGCGGCACGGTGATGGAGTCCACGCACACGTTCACGTCGCGCACCTCCACGCCGGTATTCTTACTGACCATATACTTGACCTCGCCCATGATGGAACGGCACACGGCGGTGATATTCACGCCGTTTTCCACAATGATGTGCAGTTCGATGGACACGGTACCTTCCTGATTATACGTCACCTTCACGCCCTTGCTCATCGCTTCCGGACGCAGCAGGTGCACCAGACCGTCCTTCATACTGCGGTACGCCATACCTTTGACGCCGAAGCAGTTGGTGGCGGCAGCACCGGTGATGGTGGTAAACACGGCGTTGCTGATGGTGATCTCGCCCCGTGCTGTCTGAACCTTGATCATACGATGAAACTTCCTTTCTTCGAGGATGTGATTCATAAACGGATTCAATCTATTATATACCATTTTTCACCGGATAACAAGTCTAAAAATCCCTTCAAAGTCAAATGACCGATCTTTCCCCTCCGGCGCATGAAAAAAACTTCCGCCGAAACGGTTTTGTCTCGACGGAAGGTGTTGTCCGATCAGTCCAGCAACGGCGCGGTCACTTTGGGGAAATCCAGATAGGAGTCGATGGTGATGTAGGGAAAATCCGACTGATATACCGACTCATCGTTGCCGCCCAGACCGTAATCGTCGCCGATATAGACCACGTTCTCATGGGAAAGTCCGTGTTCACGGCAGTAGAGATCCAGCGCGTAATACTTGTTGTAGGGCTTGGGCGCCATATCGAAGGACGACGATCCGCCTACGAACACGCAGTAATCCGGAAACGCGGCGCACACCTCATCATAGATGGCGCGGCGGCGGCTCCGATCCGGGTCAAACGCCAGCTTATCCGCCTGCTGTGCTTTGGTACCCAGCACCGGAAAGGTGATGCAGCCCGAGGGGTGATACTCCACGTTGTCGCCGGCAAACGCCGTAAAGCCGTATTTTTGCCGCAACGCCGTCACCGCGCGGTCTACCGCGTCGCGGTCGCAAGGGGCGCTCTCGTCGCGCACCAGCTCCATTTCGCCCGTTTCGGCGTTGTAGTGACCGTACTGCATCCCGTAGTTGCCGATCACGTCGATGGGATAGCCGCCCAACTGCCGGTGGATGCGCATGACCTGTCCGGCGCCCACCATCAACAGCGTATATTTCCGGCGCAGGCGATCCAGCACGGCACGCTGTTCGTCGCTCAACGGCGTTTTATGCTGGGTCAGCGTACCGTCCAGATCCATCGCCACCACTTTGATCTTATCGTACATCTTTCTCGCCTCCAAAGAAATCATAGTTCAGCCACAGCACTGTGTAGCGGTCCTTCAGATCCTTGGCATACAGCACCGCGTCGGCAATATGCGCCGCGCCGTACCGGGCGTAAAACGCGTCCATCTCCAGCCCCACCAGTGCCAGCATATCGCGTATCTCCTCCGGCGCGGGCATTTCCGATAAAATGGCGCGGATCTCCTGCTCCCTGGCGCGGAAGATCTCCAGCCGGTCGGCGGCATAGTTGCCCACCTTATCCTGCAGGGCAAGGCACCCCGACGCGCTGGAGCCGTAAATGCGGCGGATCTCCGCCTCCAGCGCCGGACGGGGGAGGCGATAGATCTTCTCCGGCAGGGGATGGCGCAGGATCTTTTGCCGCACCTGCGCCGTGATCACCGTGGAATACGCCACGTCGATCCCGTGGGGGAAATAGGGTGTTCCGGCAAGGATACCGGTGATCTCAAAGAAATGGGACAGATGGTGTTCACTGCCGGAGGCGGGACGGGAAGAGCCCGCAAAGCTCATCATAATACCCACGATCACCAGTGCTTCCATCAGCGCGCCTACCGCCGCCTCGTCCCTGCGGACGATGCCCTCCGCCAGCGACAGCACACGCCGCACCTGCTCCATGGTCAGATCGTAGATGAAGGGGCACAGGTACTCGCCGTTGACGCAGTGGCTCAACTTCCAGTCGTTGAGGGCGGAAAACTTACCGATGATGTCACCGTAACCGGCCTGCAGCATATCCATCGGCGCCGCCGCCAGCACCGCCGGATCCGCTACGATCGCAAGGGGCATGTGGCAGGCGTAGGTCACCTTCATACCGCCGGTGATCATAGCCGCGCCGTCGGAGGCGTAGCCATCCATGGACGGGGCGGTGGCGACCACCAGATACGGCACACCGCCGAAATGGGACACGTATTTGCAAAGATCCTGGATCACACCGGCGCCGATCCCCACGATCAGATCCGCCCCGGGCAGCTCCTTTTCCACCGCGGCGATCGCCGCCTCATCCGGCACCAGCAACGTGTCGCCGGGGAAGATCACCTTGCGGACGGTCTTCCCTGCCAGCGCCCGCACCGTATCCTCGCCGGCGGCGGCGTAGGTGTTCTCATCCGCCACCACCAGAACAGTGCCGCTGTCACGGCAGATCTCCGCCAGACGTCCGGCGGCGCCGCGCTCAATATACACGTATTTGATTTGACAGGTATGGGTGCGCCCGCAGGTACACGATACGCCTTGTAAAAGTTGCGCGATCTCCATAGCTACAATGCCCCTTTCCGTTGTTTCTTTTTTCAGTATAGTTTTTCCGCCGGAATAATGCAACAGTTGTCAAAAAACTGCAAGAAAAACGGCGAGTTGCCCATCATTTTCTGAGCAAACCGTCAAAACCGTGCAAAATCGGTCCCGCCGCGGCTGAAAAACGCCGCGTACCGCCTTTGGCGGTACGCGGCATCTATTCTTATGCTACAGCCGGATCTCCTCCAGCACACCCAGATCCCAGCACAGGCGGGACAGGACGTACTTATCTCGAATATCCTTGGTACAGCGGAAGGTCATGGGCACCAGCGCGCTGTCAATACCGATGCTCTCCGCTCGTTTCGGCGCGCCCACCGCATCCAGAATCGCCTCGATCTCCGCGGCGGAGGGCAGTTCCTCACCGATCACCTTGCAGATCTCGTCCCACCGGTCGATGATCCGCTCCAGCCGCTCCTTGTGGAGGGCGGGATCGTACTTGCGCTCCTTTGCCTCCATGGCGATCATCGCCTCGGCGCCGCCGCCTACGAAGGAACGGAGCTGACGCTTCCAGTCCTCATAGTCAAACGCCGCGGCATAGGCAAGCGCCTTCTCCCGATCCGGCTTCATGGCTTTCACCTGCTCATACGCGCGGGCGCACAGCAGTGTGCCGATGCCGCACTGGATGCCGTGGAGATCGGCAGGCGTGCCGAACTGCAAAGCGCGCATATCCCAGACGTGGGAGATATAATGCTCGGCGCCGGAGGCGGGGCGGGACACGCCGGCGTATGCCATTGCCACGCCGCCGATCACCAGTCCTTCAAACACGGCGGCGACCGCCTCATCTTCCCGTCGCATCAATCCGGCGCCGTGTGCCACGCATTTGGCAAGCGCCGCGCGGATCATGTCCGCGATCACGGGGCAGTAGTATTCGCCGGTGATGATATGGCTGATACGCCACTCGCAAATGCTGACGTATTTTGCCAGCATATCCCCCAAGCCTGCCTGCAGCATCCGGTCCGGCGCGGTCTTCAAGATCTCCGTGTCACCGATGAGTACGTGGGGCGCGCGGGTGGTCAAAGACGCCTTCAAGCCGTCCCGCTCCATGGAGGAGGTGGCGGCGGCATACGCGTCACAAGACGGCGCGGTGGCGACTACGATATGGGGGTGACCGGTAAGCGCCGAGAGGATCTTTCCAATGTCGCACAGTACGCCGGAACCCACGGTCACAATGGCGTTACATCCGTAATCATAATGCTCTACGGCGGAGCCTACGTATTCCTCCGACGGCTTGGGGCTCTCGCGGAACGCAAAGGAAACCGCCGCCAAACCGGCGTCGCGGATCAGTGCGCAAACCCGTTGCCCCGCCACCCGATCCATGTTGTGATCGGACAGGACGAATACGCGTCTTGCGCCGTACCGCGCCAGCACCTCCGGCAGACGGGATACCACACCTTTACCGATCAGTACGTCCTCCACCGTGGCGGTGTGGGTATGACCGCAGGTACACGTAAAGCTGGGGCGCAAAACAAAATCAGACATAGTTCTTACCTCTTTTTAATAAAGTGGAGCTGTGAAAAATGCGCCGCGCATACGGGGATCCCCCTTTGCACGGCGCATTCTTACGCATATTGGCTGTGCTACCGCGTCTTTACAGCGCGTTGGTGATGATACGGGGCGCGGACGGCTCTTCCTCCGGCTCCTCCGCCTCGGGAACCAGCTCCTCGGCAAAGTGCCGATAGGCGTTCAGTCCGGCGCCGGCGGGGATCAGCTTGCCGATGATGACGTTCTCCTTCAAGCCCACCAGGTGATCCACCTTGCCCTTGATCGCCGCCTCGGTAAGAACCTTCGTCGTCTCCTGGAAGGACGCGGCGGAGAGGAAGGAATCCGTAGCCAGAGACGCCTTGGTGATACCCATGAGAAGCTGGGTAAAGGTCGCCTCCTGCAAGGGCTCGCCGTTTTCATTGGTCTCGCCGGCGGCGTTGCGGCGGCGGATCTTCTCGTTCTCGTCCTCCACCTCCAACACGTCTGCCATAGCGCCGGAGAGCAGGCCGGTGTCGCCCGCCTCTTCCACGCGCACCTTGCGCATCATCTGGCGCACGATGACTTCGATATGCTTGTCGTTGATATCCACGCCCTGTTGACGGTACACTTTCAATACCTCTTGGATGAGGTAGTTATGCACCGCGCTGGCGCCGCGGATCCGCAGCACGTCATGGGGATTGAGTGCGCCGTCCTGCAGCTGACAGCCCTTTTCGATCTCCTCGCCGTCGTGGACCAAAAGACCGGTGTGAGGCACCGCGTAGGTACGGGTGTCGCCATCGTCCGCCGTAACCACGATGTTCAGGAGGCTGCCCTTGGCGGCGTCCTCAAAGCGCACCTTGCCGCCGATCTCGGAGATGGTCGCCATCTTCTTGGGACGGCGCGCTTCAAACAGCTCCTCCACGCGGGGCAGACCCTGGGTGATGTCGCCGCCGGCAACGCCGCCGGTGTGGAAGGTACGCATGGTCAACTGGGTACCGGGCTCACCGATGGACTGGGCGGCGATGATACCCACCGCCTCACCGGGTCCTACCGGCTTACTGGTCGCCAGGTTCATACCGTAGCACTTGGCGCAGATACCGCTGTGCGCCTTACAGGTCAGCACGGTGCGGATCTCCACCTCGTGGATGTCGAACTTCTCCAGAAGCGCCGCGTCCTTGTCCTCCATCATGTGATCCTTGGAAATAAGGATCTCGTCGGTACCGGGCTTGAGAATATCCCGCACCGGGAAGCGACCGCGGATACGCTCGGAGAACTTCTCGATCACCTGACCGCCTTCGCTGATTTCAGATACCATGATGCCGTTATCGGCGCCGCAGTCGTCCTCACGGATGATCACGTCCTGACACACGTCCACCATGCGGCGGGTCAGATAACCGGAGTCCGCGGTACGCAGAGCGGTATCCGCCAAGCCCTTACGGGCGCCGCGGGAGGAGGTGAAGTATTCCAGAACGGACAGACCTTCCCGGAAGTTCGCCTTAATGGGGATCTCAATGGTCTTACCGGCGGTGTTCGCCATCAAGCCACGCATACCGGTAAGCTGGCGGATCTGCTTCATGGAGCCACGGGCGCCGGAATCCGCCATCATGAAGATCGGGTTGTACTTGTTCATATTGGCGGTAAGGGCGTCGGTCACGTCGTTGGTGGTCTTTTCCCATTCCCGTACCACCAGCTTATAGCGCTCCTCGTTGGTGATGAAGCCCATGTTGTATTCTTCTTCGATCTCCACCACACGCTGTTCCGTCTGACGGATCAGCTCGTACTTCTTCTCCGGCACCGTCATATCCGCGATGGAAATGGTGATGGATCCGCGGGTCGAATACTGATAGCCGGTCGCCTTGATGCTATCCAGCACCTCGGCGGCGATGGTGAAACCGTACTGCTTGATGGTGCGGTCCACGATCTTGCCAAGCAGCTTCTTGCCGCAGGTCTCGGTGATCTCGTAATCGAAGAACTGCTCTGTGGGCATGCCGTCCTCGCCCACGCGGCGAACGAAGCCCAGATCCTGCGGAATGTTGCGGTTAAAGATGATCCTGCCGGCGGTGGCACGCACCACATGGGACATCTGCTCGCCGTTCCACTCCTTCTTCACCCGCACCAGCACCGGCTGGTGGATGCCGATGACGTGCTCATCATACGCCATGAGCACCTCGTCCTCGTCCCGATATACGTTCAGGCGGACGTTGGCTTTTTCCTCATCGGTCAGCTCATCGAAGCTCTTGCCCGCCAGCGCGAAGTCCACGCCCTCCGGCCAGAACTCGTCGTTGGTCATCTGGCTGACGCCGTTTTCAAAACGCTCGAAGGTCAGATAGTAAGAGCCAAGCACCATATCCTGCGTCGGCACCGTGACAGGACCGCCGTCCTGCGGGCGGAGCAGGTTATTGGCAGAGAGCATCAACAGCCGCGCTTCCGCCTGCGCCTCGGCAGACAGGGGCACGTGAATCGCCATCTGGTCGCCGTCGAAGTCGGCGTTGAAGGCGGTACAATTGAGGGGATGCAGTTTCAGCGCGCGGCCTTCCACCAGCACCGGCTCAAACGCCTGGATACCCAGACGGTGCAGCGTGGGGGCGCGGTTGAGCATAACGGGATGATCCTTGATGATCTCGTCCAGCGCGTCCCATACCTCGGTGCGGCCCTTGTCCACCATCTTCTTGGCGGACTTGATGTTGTTGGCACTGCCGTCCTCCACCAGTTTTTTCATGATAAACGGGCGGAACAGCTCCACCGCCATTTCCTTGGGCACACCGCACTGATAGATCTTCAGCTCGGGACCGACCACGATCACGCTTCGGCCGGAGTAGTCCACGCGCTTACCCAGCAGATTCTGGCGGAACCGACCCTGCTTGCCCTTGAGCAGATCGCTCAACGACTTGAGGGCGCGGTTATTG
>Ga0310690_10009053_pt1 | contig 12540 bp, 13 predicted proteins | sample AusTroGonzalo_MG_2_FD_207661 | JGI IMG/M metagenome (GOLD analysis project Ga0310690, IMG submission 207661) | Bovine rumen microbial communities from tropical cattle in Woodstock, Queensland, Australia - Gonzalo_04 (v2) (version 2) | ecosystem: Host-associated > Mammals > Digestive system >...
ACATCTCATAGAAGTCCCCGAGACGGAAGAACAGCAGACTGTCCTTGTTCTCCTCCTTGATCCGGAAGTATTGCTGCATCATCGGCGACAGCTCCGCCATATCCTCACATCCTTTTCCGGTGGTCAGTGGTTAGTGGTCAGTGATGAGTAATTACAAAACTTGTTCGAGCGAAGCGAGTAACCTTCACTCTTAGCTCTTAGTTCTTAGTTAATCAGTGGCATCCGCCGCAGGTGGAGCAGTCGTGGGTGCACTCCTCGGTGTAATCCGTGGTGTCGGGATCCTCGCCTTCGGCGCTCTGGGTGATGATGGCGACCACGCGCTGGAGCACATGATCGAAGTCCTGCTTCGCGTCGTTATAGGCGACCATGCAGGGATGAGACATGATCTGTGCGTATACGGTGCGCATCTCGTCGTTGAGCGCGCGCAGGGTGTCCTCGTTGCGGTCGGTCTTGCAGGCCTCGTTGTTGATATTCATGCGCTTGAGGTTGAATTCACCGATCAGGTTCTGCAGGGTCTCGTCGCTGTCGGCGGCGGTCTTTGCAGTCTGCAGGTTCTTGTAGAAATCCTCGGCCTGAATCGCGTGACCGAGCTGTCTTGCTAATGTAATGATGTCTGCCATGTTATATTTCTCCTTTAGAATTATAATTGCTATCGTGCTTGTAAACGCTTCTGAAATAATGCCACTCGCCTACGGCTCAAACAATAATGCCGTCCCTCAGTCGAGGCTCAGTCTCCTCGACAGCTCCCTTTACCAAAGGGAACCTCTCAGGATCCAGTTGCGCGCTTCGGTGATGCGTACGTTTCGGAAGCTGCCGATCAGGCTGTCATCCCCGTCAAACTCGACGATGATATTCCCCGAAGTGCGTCCGCAGAGGCGTCCTTCCTTCTTCGCCTTTTCTTCCACCAGCACCTTCTCGACCGAGCCGACCATCGCGGCACAGCGCGCGGCGGCGATCTCCTCCTGCACGCCGAGCAGCGCGCGGAACCATCTCCCCTTCTCCTCGTCCGGGACAGGGTCGTCCATCTCTGCGGCAGGCGTTCCTTTACGGGGCGAGTAGATGAAGGTGAACAGCGAGGTGAAGCCCACCTCTCGGATCAGCGAGAGCGTCTCAGAAAAGTCCTCATATGTCTCTCCCGGAAAGCCGACGATCACATCGGAGGTCAAGGATACGTTCGGGATGCGCTGTTTTGCATAGTTCACGATGTCGAGGTACTTCTCACGGGTATAATGCCGGTTCATCGCCTTGAGAATGCGGTCGGAACCTGACTGGAAGGGCAGGTGCAGGTGCAGGCTGATGTGCCCGCTGTCGGCGATCGTATCGATCAGCTCGCGGGTACAGTCCTTTGGATGCGAGGTCATGAAGCGCAGCCAGTAGTCGCCCGGGATGCGGTCGATCTCACCGATGAGCTGTGCGAAGGTCGGGCGGGGACTGAGTCCCTTGCCGTACGAATTGACATTCTGTCCGAGCAGGGTGATCTCCTTATAGCCGCTGTCGATCATCGCGCGCGCTTCGTCAATAATAACGGAAGGCTCGCGGCTGCGCTCTCGGCCGCGGACATACGGCACGATGCAGTAGGTGCAGAAGTTATCGCATCCGTACATGATCGGCAGCCAGCCCTTGAAGGCGCTGTCGCGGCAGGCGGGGATGCCTTCATGCACCAGCTTGTCGTCGTTATCGCGGACGAATACGCGCGTGCCGTCGACCAGGCATTGATACAAGAGCTGCGGGAACTCATGCAGGCAGTGCGTGCCGAACACCAGTCCCACAAACGGAAAGCTGTCGCGGATCCTCTTTGCGACATGCTCCTGCTCCATCATGCACCCGCACAGAGCGATGAGGACGGAGGGGTGCTTACGCTTGAGGTTTTTCAGCGCTCCGACATTGCCGAACACGCGATCCTCGGCGTGCTCACGCACAGCGCAGGTATTGAATAGGATGAAGTCCGCGTCGTCGGGCGTATCGGTGAAGGAATAGCCCGCGAGGGCGAGCATCCCCTTGATGCGCTCGCTGTCGGCGACATTCTGCTGACAGCCGTAGGTGCGGATATAGGCGAGGGGAACTTCGCCCCGCTTGCGGATCAGCATCAGCTCGGCGATCAGGCTCAGGTATTCTTTTTGACGGTTCGAGGTATCGACGCTCTCAGCCAACGCATAATCCTCCAGTATACAATAATCCATTATCTAGTTAAGTATAGCACAAGATATTCGGATTTTCAATATTTTTAACGCAAAATATAGAGGTTTTCTGCCCGAGGAGAAATGAGGAGTTAGGAGCGAGGAGTGAGGGATTAGAAATCAATCATCTATCACTCTTCCCTCTTAACCGGTAACCCGTTCCATATTCCAAAACGTTTCAGCGTTTCCCACGCCCTTCACCATTCACCCTTCACCAAACCTTTCCCGGTTCTTATTTCTTATTTCTTACTTCTTATTTAACCAATCCCCCTCATCCTCAATACGTCAGAACGCCGCCGTAAGTCGGCACGTCGCCGACGATGACGGTCTGGGCGATCTCATAGTCGGATGCGAGGCTGATCTCCCGATGGATGTGAAAGGGATTATACACCACCATTTTGACCTCGACGGTCAGCATGATATGGTGGAGCGTCTGGTTCACACCGGCCGAGGTGAATTCGCTCGTAAAGTGACAGGCGACCGTCTGCTTGCTGTCGACGGACAGGCTGACTGTCGGGCCTACCGCGGACAGAAACACCAGCCCCGTAAAGCTCCCCGCCGGTACGCGCAATCCCTGCTCTCGCGTATCCGTTTCTATCTGACGGCGTGCCGCTTCGCCGATCTCGGCCTTCACGAGATTGATATATGCGGGGTCGGTCGTGACGGCTGTGACAGCTCCGCCCTCTGCGACATGCACGTCCGTGAGCTTCTCCCCTATCTCTGTGTGAGCGGATATGTAATCCGCAACCGCGATGTCCACTGCGCTCTCGGCAACGCTGATCAGCTCCGCGGCGATCACGTCGCTGAGCTGTGCCCGCACCGCCCACTCAAAGTACGCAAGCGATACGATCACAGCCGCCGTCAACACGCATAGCATACGCCGGATCCGCCGGCGCACGGGTGACAGCTTCTTTCTGCACAGCATCACACCACCCCCGTGTATCCTATGCGAAGAAATCGCACGTGTGAATGTACCCTATCGTAGGGGCGGGGCTCTGTCCCCTCCCGAAAGCCTGCCGTTATATCCTCATCGCGGAGCTGTCGCATTACTTGTCCTGCAAGACGAATGCTCAATCAGGTTAATACTGAATCTCACGCAAAAAAAGGAGGGCGTCTGCCCTCCCTCAGGTTATAAGGTTGTTCAGGACATCAGGTCCTCGTCGGCGTGATCCTCACAGCCGCAGTCGCAGCCCCAGTCCTCATCCATCAGCTCGGAGAAGTCGAACTCGAGCGTCTCGCCGCAGTTGGGACAGACGATCTCGCCCTCGAGCAGAACATCCTCGTCGATGGTGATGGTCTCGCCGCACTTGCCGCAGGTGACTTCATAGTAAACGTCCTCGTCATCGAAGTCGTCATCGTCACAGCAGCAATCATCGTCGCACTCGCCGTAGAGCTCTTCCTCAACATCGGCGAGGTCCTCGTCGATCTCGTCGACCTGAGCGCCCAGCTCGTCAACGATGTCCTCCATATCAGTCACATCATAGGCCATGTCCTCAAGAAGGTCGATGATCGCATTGATCACCTTGACCTCATCCTTATCGGCATCGAGGCCGAGACCCTCGCACAGGCCGCGGATATAAGCAATTCTCTCAGTTAAATTCATAATACGCTCCTTTTATACCCTCCGACACAGGAAGGGACGCCGCATCGGCGGCGGTAATGGAAGGGCATTAATACCCTATATCATATTCTTTTTCTTTGCAAACGAGGCGGCAGCCTCATCCACCACGGGTCATGAATCCCCCGCGGTCCCCCTTCCCCTTTGGGGAAAGGCTCAGCTTACGCTCTGCCCAGATACTCGCCGGTACGGGTGTCGATCTGGATCATCTCGCCCTCTTCGATGAAGAGCGGAACCTTGATCTCAGCGCCGGTCTCGAGGGTGGCGGGCTTGGTGGCGTTGGTCGCGGTGTTGCCCGCAAAGCCGGGATCGGTCTGGGTGATCTGGAGCTCGACAAAGTTCGGGGGCTCTACGCCGAAGACGTTGCCCTTATAAGACAGCACCTTGCATACCATGTTCTCCTTGACGAACTTGAAGTTGTCGTTGAGGACGGACTTATTGATCGGGATCTGCTCCCAAGTCTCGGTGTCCATGAAGTAATACAGGTCACCGTCAGAGTAGCTGTACTCCATATCCTTGCGATCGATGAAGGCGGTGGGGTACTTATCGTTCGGGTTAAAGGTCTTTTCTACAACGGCACCGGTGATGACGTTGCGGATCTTGGTTCTGACAAAGGCGGCGCCTTTACCGGGCTTTACGTGCTGGAACTCGATGATGGAGACGACCTGGCCGTCCATCTCAAAGGTTACGCCGTTTCTGAAATCGCCGGCAGAAATCATATGCAATTCCTCCTAAAAATAAATATACCCGCTCAACCGGCACAAAAGCACAGACTGAGCATTTTATCAGTAGTATTATACAGGCTATGACCGCAAAAATCAATAGGATTATAGAATTATTCTGCTACTATTTCGCAAGAAAGCGTGATTGCGGTATTCAGATGATCGTCAATTCCTTCGGCATTGCGGCGAGAGAATAGCTCTCGTGCCCCTTGACGACGATCATATCCTCGATGCGTACGCCGAACTCACCGGGCAGATAGATACCCGGCTCGTCGGTGATGACCATGCCGTCCTCCAGAATGGTGGTGTCGGTCTTATACACCCTCGGATCCTCATGGATCTCCAGCCCTACGCCGTGACCGGTCGAGTGACCGAAGAGCTCGCCGTAGCCCATGCTCTCGATATATGCGCGGGCGGCTGTATCGACGTCGGCAGTGGTGTTGCCGGCGATGACCTTCTCTGCCGCCAGCATATGCGCGCGATAGACAATATCATAGATCTCGCGCATCTTGTTGGTGGCGTGACCCACGGCATAGGTACGGGTCATATCGCTGTGATAGCCCTGATACACCGCGCCGATGTCAAAGGTGACGAAGTCGCCGTCCTGCACCGCGTAATAGGTGGGCACACCGTGCGGCAGGGAGGTGTTCGCTCCCGCTACAGTGATCAGTTCAAAGGCGACTCTCTCGCCGCCGTAGACATGGATCAGGTTCTCCAACTCGACGGAGAGCTGACGCTCGGTGATCCCGGGCTTGACGAAGTTCAGCACCTCGGTGAGAGCGCGCTCGGCGATGCGCTGGGCCTGCGTGAGCATCTCGATCTCATGCGGAGTCTTGATGATGCGGATGCGGCGCACCTGCTCAGACAGCTTCGCGCCGGTCAGCAGTTCTGCGTTCAGTTTCTCTCTGAGCGCGGCGAGGCGCGAGATCGTTACGCTCTCCTCCTCAAGCATCAGCGATTTAATATTCTTACTCAGAATTATATCGTTGATCGTATCATACAGCTTCTTGAACTCTGTGACAGTCAAAACAGGGTCGGCGTGCTTTCCTGCGGCTTCGATATAACGAAAGTCGCACAGAAGATAAGCTTCGTCCTTCGTGATCAGCACCGCGCCGTCGGTATAGGCGAAGGACGAGAAGTAGCGGCAGTTGATCTCGGATGTGATCAGCGCCGCAGTGGATGAATCAGGCAGATAAGCCTGCAGTTTTTGAATAGGATTCATGGGATACCTCAGAGTGATTATTTGCAGGGCGGGGATATTTCTCCCGCAAAAGAGCCGTGCTAAAGCCTCCCTTTTCTAAGGGAGGTGGGTCGGAACTTGTTCCGACACGGAGGGTTCTCACGATCCAACCTGTTAACCCTCCGTCACTGTGATACAAGTGTCCGGTGACAGCTCCCTTATGAAAGGGAGTCTTTGGGCGGGGTATGATACTAATATTCAATAAAACCCTTTAGTATTTATTGCGTTAAATTCCTCATAGCTTTGTTGTCAGACTTGACAGGCGTCAGCCTGCCTGCGTCTTCCGCCTCGCTCTGCAAAATTTTCCGCTAATGACTACTTTAAAGCGTTTTATTGAATATTAGTATGACACGTGTGTCTGCTCCCATCCTGCTGTTCAAAACAAAAAACGGACAGCGTCGCTGTCCGTTCTTCTTCTGATATTGTACTTATCTGTACTTACGCTTGCGAGCAGCCTCGGACTTCTTCTTACGCTTTACAGAAGGCTTCTCGTAAGCCTCTCTCTTACGAACCTCGGCGATGACGCCGGCGCGAGCGCACTGCTTCTTGAAGCGGCGAAGAGCGCTCTCTAAGGATTCGTTTTCCTTGAGCCTTACTTCTGACATTTATTTCCCTCCCAACCGGAGTTATTCGCATAATGCATCACTGATTATACATGAATATGTTCAAAGTGTCAAGTACCAACAGGCGATTTGTAGAATTTTGACAGTTTTAAGACATGAAATTCTATAAATCGCGCAATCAAAAAGAAATGTAGGGGAGAGGCTCTGTCCCCTCCCGAGAGTTTTCCGAACGAACGGCGTTCCCGGGAGGGAACGGAGACCCTCCCCTGCGAAATTCACTTTAAGGCTTGACGACGATATTGACGAGACGGCCCTTGATGTAGATCTCCTTGACGATCTTCATGCTGCCGATCGCCTCGACGACCTTTGCATCGGCCTTTGCGATCGCGAGGACGTCGTCCTGCTGCGCTTCGGCGGGGATGCTCAGGCGCGCCTTGATCTTGCCGTTGACCTGAACGGCGATCTCGATGGTATCGTCCACGCACTTTTTCTCATCATACTCGGGCCAGCTCTGCTCGGCGATGATGCCCTCGCCCAGTGCGCAGACCTCCCAGACCTCCTCGGTCACATGCGGTGCGAACGGGTTGAGCAGGATCGCAAAGACGCCCAGCTCCTTCTTCGTGACCTTACCGGTCGCGTAGATGCTGTTGATCAGGGACATCAGGGCGGCGATCGCCGTGTTGAACTTGATGTTCTCAATATCGCAGCCGACCTTCTTGATGGTCTTGTGGAATTCCTTTTCGATCTCGGGACGGATGAAATCCTCGCCGGTGACGATCTCCTGCAGGCTGTAGAAGCGCTCGATGAACTTACGGCAGCCGCGGATGGAGGACGGGCTCCACGGAGCGGCCTTCTCAAAGTCGCCGATGAACATCTCATACAGTCTGAGGGTATCGGCGCCGAACTCGTTGACGATGTCGTCCGGGTTGACGACATTGCCGCGGGACTTACTCATCTTCTCGCCGTTCTCGCCGAGGATCATGCCGTGAGAGGTGCGCTTCGCATAGGGTTCCTTCGTCGGAACGACGCCGATGTCATACAGGAACTTGTGCCAGAAGCGGGAGTACAGCAGGTGCAGGGTGGTGTGCTCCATGCCGCCGTTGTACCAGTCGACGCAGTTCCAGTAGCCCAGCGCGTCATCGGACGCGAGTGACGCATCGTTATGCGGATCCATATATCTCAGATAATACCACGAGGAACCCGCCCACTGAGGCATGGTATCGGTCTCGCGGTAGGCCTTCTTACCGCAGTGCGGACAGGTGGTCTCTACCCACTCGGTCATGTTCGCGAGGGGCGACTCACCGGTATCGGTGGGCTCATAGCTCTCGACCATCGGCAGTCTCAGCGGCAGTTCGCTCTCGGGGATCGGCACATAGCCGCAGTCGTCACAGTGAACGATCGGGATCGGCTCACCCCAGTAGCGCTGGCGGGAGAATACCCAGTCGCGCAGCTTGAAGTTGACCTTCTTATGACCGATGCCCTTTTCGGTGAGGTAGTCGATGATCTTGACCTTTGCCTCTTCGACCGAAAGCCCGTCGAGGATGCCGGAGTTGACCATGATGCCGGTAGCGCAGTCGGTGAAGGCCTCTTCCTCCACGTTGCCGCCCTTGACGACCTCGATGATCGGCAGATCAAATTTCTTTGCGAACTCCCAGTCACGGGTATCGTGCGCCGGTACCGCCATGATGGCGCCGGTACCGTAGGACACGAGGACATAGTCGGAGATAAAGATCGGGATCTCGCGGCCGGTGAGCGGGTTGATGGCAGTCACGCCCTCGAGGCGCACGCCGGTCTTGTCCTTATTCATCTCGGTGCGCTCAAAGTCGCTCTTCTTCGCCGAGGCGCTCTGATAGGCGCGGATCTCATCGATATTGGTGAGCTGATCCGCCCACTTCTCGATGAAGGGATGCTCGGGCGAGACGACCATGTAGGTCGCGCCGTAGAGGGTATCCGGTCGGGTGGTATAGACGATGAGCTGATCGCCGGCGGTGGTATCGAAGGCCACCTCGGCGCCGTAAGAGCGGCCGATCCAGTTCTTCTGCTGGAGCTTGACGCGCTCGGGATAATCCACGAGGTCGAGATCGTCGATCAGACGGTCTGCGTACTCGGTGATCTTGAGCATCCACTGGCTCTTGACCCTGCGGACGACCTCGCTGCCGCAGCGCTCGCATACGCCGTTGACAACCTCTTCATTCGCCAGCACGCACTTGCAGGAGGTGCACCAGTTGACGGACATCTCCTTCTTATAGGCGAGACCGTGCTTGAAGAGCTGGAGGAAGATCCACTGCGTCCACTTGTAGTAGTCGGGATCGGTGGTGTTGATCTCGCGGCTCCAGTCGAAGGAGATACCCAGCGACTGGATCTGCTTCTTGAAGCGGGCGATATTATTCTTCGTGACGATCTCGGGATGGATGTGGTTCTTGATCGCAAAGTTCTCGGTCGGCAGACCGAAGGCATCCCAGCCGATAGGATACAGCACGTTATAGCCCTGCAGACGGCGCTTGCGCGACACGGTATCGAGGGCGGTGTAGGGACGGGGATGTCCGACGTGCAGACCCTGACCCGACGGGTAGGGGAACTCGATCAGTGCATAGAACTTCGGCTTATCGGAATGGGTCGGCGCATGAAAGACGCCCTTGTCCTCCCAGATCTTCTGCCATTTCGGCTCGACGGCCTTATGATTGTACTTCATATATCTTTCCTCCCAAAGGGTTGATTGCTATTAGCCTCCCTTTGGTAAAGGGAGGTGGGCAATTTGATTCATTAAATTGGTCGGAGGGATTGCGGTATTGTCGCGGACACTTGTGTCCGGCGACCGCCTTATGATTCTGTCGGTTACTCACTGCGTTCGATCAATGATACAATCCCTCAGCCAAAACAAGTTTTGACAGTCCCCATTACCAAAGGGAACCTCACTCAGTCACAACATCGGAGATGTCGATCTCCTCGCCGTCCTCCCACAGGCGGTCGAGGTCGTAATACTCGCGGCTCTCCTGCGAAAAGACGTGAACGATCACATCGATATAATCCATCAGGATCCATGTATCGGAGCGGTGTCCCTCGATATGGCTGACGGACACGCCCTGCTGATCCATCTCATACTCGACATAGTCGGCCAGCGACTTGACGTGGGTCGACGAATTACCGGTCGCGATGACCATGTAGTCGGCGAGGATGGAGATGTCGCCGATCTTGATCACTTTCACATCCAGACCCTTGTGATCGTCCAGGATCTTCGCGATAGCTTTGGCTTCTTGTAATGAATTCATAGTATCTCCTTTCGCCTTCCCTTCGAGGGGAAGGGGGACCGCGGGACACTTGTGTCCGGCGGTAGATGAGGTGGATAGATGCACCTCTTATCAGCAAATGATGATCAAGACAAACTCAGTGAAAACACCTTGTCCGTCACCCTATAGGTGACACCTTTCCCTCAGGGGGAAGGCTCAATAATATCTCATTATACGCGTCGAGGGCGTCGGGGCTGATCAGGCTGCTGCGCTCACACAGACGGGTGATCGTGAACTTCAGCCCATAGAGCATCCCGTCCTCCGGCGAAACCTCCGCATAGCGGCGGATCACATCAATATCGGGATAACTGCGCTCGGCAGAGGTGAAATCCGCGAGGAAGATCACCTTCTCCAGCATCGACATCCCCGCGCGGGCGGTGGTGTGATAGCGTACGGCGTTGAAAATATCCTCATCGCCGATCCCGAGCACATCGCGCACGTAGCATGCGCCGGAAACAGCATGCCACAGCTTCGGCGAGCGGCGCTCCAGCTCGGTGAGAATTATACCACCGTTTTCGATGATTTTCAACTGGTTTTCACCGTCGGTTTCCTTCGTGATGTCGTGAAGCAGACCGGCGAGCCGCGCCTTTTCGGCGTCGGCGCCGTACTTCTCGGCGAGGCGAACCGCCTCGGCGGACACATTCAGCGAATGGATGCGGCGATATTCGGAGAGGCTGTCCAGCATCCTCTCATACTTTTCATAATCATAACTCATCGGTACAGTCCGTTCTCGATCATATAGGCGGCGACCCTGTCGTCCACCATGCCGCTGAGGCTTTCGCCGTTCTTCACAGCGGCGCGGATCGCGGTCGACGACAGCGGTCCGATCGGCTCGCGCGAGATCAGCGTGCGGCAGCCGTAGGATCGGTACTCTTTATATTTTTCTTCTATAGAATGATAATCCAACTCGTTGCGCGGGGCGGCGAGGATGATCGCGTTATCAAAAATATAGCGGAACTCGTGCCATCTGTCAAGGGTGACATACATATCCGCCCCCACGATCAGGAACAGCTCGTCCGCATCATTTCTGAGCGCGGCGATCGTATCCGACGTATAGCTCAGCCCGCCGCGCCTGAGTTCGATGTCGCTGACCTCCAGCAGAGGATAATCGCTGACCGCGAGACGGCACATATTCAGCCGATGCGCCCCGTCGGCGATCTGAGAATTATCCTTCAGCGGCGTGGTATAGGTGGGGATCAGCGTCACACGGTCGAGCGCGAACTGATCCGCACAGGACAGCGCGAGCCGGACATGGTCGAGATGGATCGGGTTGAACGACCCGCCGAGGATCGCGCGTCTCATTTGACGAGCTTGATCTTCGGTTCTTTTTTATTCCTGCGATAGAGCACGAACTTCGACCCGATGACCTGTACCACATCGGCGCCGAGGTGTTCGGCGATGGTATCGGCGGCCTCGCGGGCGGTGTACTCGCAGTTTTCCAGCACCTTGCCCTTGATCAGCTCGCGGGCGGTGATGGCCTCGTCGGCAGTCTTATAGAGCTGCTCCGAGAAGCCGCCCTTGCCGACCATGAGGACGGTATCGATCGGATTCGCGAGCGCGCGCAGTTGAGCGCGCTGTTTCGATGTTAACATCACAATTCCTCCTTGCGATGAGATAATGCTTCGTATAATTTCTTCAGCGCGTCACCGCGATGACTCAGCCGATCCTTTTCCTCCGCAGTCAGTGACGCAAAGCTGCGCCCGCCGACGAGAAAGACCGGATCATAGCCGAAGCCGCCGTCACCCGACGGGCGGCGGGCGATCGAGCCGTCACAGCGCCCCTCGACGCGGATGACCTCTCCGCTCCTGAGGATACAGCAGACAGCGCATGAGAAGTGCGCGCCGCGCTGTTCATCCGGCACGCCGTCAAGCTCGGAGAGCAGCAGGGCGATCTTCTCATGAAAGGGAGAATGATCCCCGCCGTATCGCGCGGAATAAACGCCCGGACGACCGCCCAGCGCATCGACGCACAGCCCCGAGTCATCGGCGATCACCGGAAGTCCGCACTTATCAAAGGCGGACTTCGCCTTGATATAGGCGTTGTCCATGAAGGTCTCGCCGTCCTCGACCACGTCGCCGAGGTCAATTCCCCTTTCGGCGGCGGTCACGGCACGGATGCCGAGCGGATCCAGGATGCGCTGGATCTCCGTTACTTTATGCGCATTATTGGTTGCGATAACAAATTCTTTCAAATTAATCTTCCTTTGTGAACAGCGCCTTTGAGAACTCCAGCGGATCGAAGGGCTGGAGGTCGTCGACCTTCTCGCCCACGCCGATAAACTTGACGCTGATGCCCAGCTCTTCCTTGATATTGAGAACGACGCCGCCCTTTGCGGTGCCGTCGAGCTTGGTCAGCACGATGCCGCTGATACCGGTGGCCTTGGCGAATTCTACCGCCTGGTTCACGGCGTTCTGACCGGTGGTGGCATCGAGCACCAAGAGAAATTCCTTATCCGCGTCGGGCAGCTCACGGTCGATCACGCGGCGGATCTTCGCCAGCTCGTCCATGAGATGCTTCTTATTATGCAGGCGGCCGGCGGTATCACAGATGATGATGTCGCTGCCCTTCGCCTTGGCGGACGAGATCGCGTCATATACGACTGCCGCAGGGTCCGAGCCCTCGCCCTGCGCCACCAGATCGGCGCCGCTGCGCTCAGCCCATACCCTGAGCTGATCGATCGCTGCCGCACGGAAGGTATCGGCGGCGGCAAGGGTGACCCGCTTGCCCTGTGATCTGTAGTAGTTCGCGATCTTGCCGATCGAGGTCGTCTTGCCCACGCCGTTGACGCCGATGATGAGGATGATGGAAGGCTTGGTGTTCAGCACCATCTCATTCCCGCCCTCGAGGATCTCGGCCGAGATCTCGGCGATCTCATCCATGATGCACGAGGGATCGGTGATATTCTTCTCCTTTACGCGCACACGAAGCATGCC
>Ga0310690_10009054_pt1 | contig 12538 bp, 8 predicted proteins | sample AusTroGonzalo_MG_2_FD_207661 | JGI IMG/M metagenome (GOLD analysis project Ga0310690, IMG submission 207661) | Bovine rumen microbial communities from tropical cattle in Woodstock, Queensland, Australia - Gonzalo_04 (v2) (version 2) | ecosystem: Host-associated > Mammals > Digestive system >...
GCGAAACATCCTGAAATGGCCGACCCCAACTCTCCTACCCAACGGGTGGGCAGCGACCTGAATGAAGAGTTCCGGCAAGTAGAGCATAAATATCCGATGCTCTCACTGGCCAACACCTACAACGAACAGGACGTGGCCGACTGGTACGATAGTGTCAAGAAAGGCTTGGCGGGTGAGGACTTCGAGGTGTGCTGTGAGATGAAATACGATGGTCTGTCAATCTCGCTAACGTATGTGGACGGACAGCTGACACAGGCTGTGACGCGTGGCGACGGGGTTCGTGGCGACGACGTGACAGCTAATGTGAAGACCATCCGGGCCATCCCACTCGTATTGCCAGGCAAAGGATACCCCCAAGAATTTGAGATCCGTGGTGAGATTCTCATGCCATGGGCAGTATTTGAACGATTGAACAAGGAACGCGAAGAGGCTGAAGAACCGCTCTTCGCCAATCCACGCAATGCCGCAAGCGGGACGCTGAAGAGTCAGAAGTCAAGTCTTGTGGCAAGTCGTCAGCTCGACGCGTACCTTTATTATCTGTTAGGTGAGGAACTGCCCGCCGAAGGACACTTCGAGAACTTGGAGGCAGCCCGTTCGTGGGGCTTCAAGATCAGCGAAGGCATGAAGAAGGTGAAGACCCTTCAGGAGATTTACGACTACATCAACTATTGGGATCAAGCACGCAAAACCCTTCCTGTAGCCACGGATGGCATCGTACTGAAAGTAAACTCGTTACGTCAGCAGCGTTCACTCGGCTACACAGCCAAGAGTCCACGCTGGGCCATCGCCTATAAGTTCAAGGCTGAGCGTGTCTGTACCCGTTTGAACGAGGTGACCTATCAGGTGGGACGCACGGGTGCTATTACTCCTGTGGCGAATATGGATCCCGTGCAGCTGGCAGGCACCACCGTGAAGCGTGCCACCCTCAACAATGAAGACTTCATCCGCTCCTTCGACCTGCATATCGGCGACTATGTCTATGTGGAGAAAGGCGGTGAGATCATCCCGAAGATCGTGGGCGTGGACATCGACCAGAGGCCCATCATCGCCCAGCCAGTACAGTTCATCAAGCGTTGTCCGGAATGTGGCACACCACTTGTCCGCTATGAGGGCGAGGCAGCGTGGTACTGTCCTAACGACACAGGCTGTCCGCCACAGATCAAGGGGCGCATAGAACACTTCATCGCCCGTAAGGCCATGAATATCGACTCGCTCGGCCCGGAAACCATCGACGACTACTACCGTCAGGGGCTGATCCAAAATATCGCCGACCTCTACGACATCGAGGTGCAGCAGATCAATGGCGACGGCTCGCGAACAAAGTCGGCACAGCGTATCGTGAATGGCATCGCCGCCTCGAAGCAGGTGCCCTTCGAACGCGTTGTCTTTGCCCTCGGCATCCGCTTCGTCGGTGAGACCTCTGCCAAGCTGTTGGCCCGTCACTTCAAGAATATTGACGCGCTGATGGCAGCAGGACTGGAAGAGTTGCAGGAGATAGAGGGTATCGGCGAGGTGATGGCAAAGAGCATCATCACCTATTTCCACGACGAGAAAAACCGTGAGATTGTGGAAAGGCTGCGGGGCTACGGCCTGCAGATGGAACTTTCTACGTCCAACGCCCAGCTCTCAACTAAGCTCGAGGGGCAAAGTATCGTCATCAGCGGCGTCTTCACCCATCATAGCCGTGACGAATACAAGGCCATTATCGAGCTGAACGGCGGTAAGAACGTAGGTAGCATCTCCAGCAAGACCTCATTCATCCTTGCCGGTGAGAACATGGGGCCCTCGAAACTTCAGAAGGCCGAGAAGTTAGGGATTAAGATCATGTCGGAAGACGAATTCCTGAGGTTATTAGAAGACTAATCCTCTTCCCAATAACTGATGGTGCGCGTCTGTTCTACCATCACAACCTGAGTGCGGTTGCCCTTTTCCCAATAGGTCAGCTGCATTTTGTTCTTGGTCCAGTTGTCATTTTCATCGCGCTCTGAGTAATCGTTTTTCATAGTTATCGACAGAATGCACTCGTTGTCTTGATTGAAAGCCTTCTGCGTCTGTTGGATTATTTCATTATCACTATTATAGTGGTATTCATTGACGGAACGAATGCCGGACACCGTATTAATGAGTGTGCGACGCTTCAGACAGTTATCGCTCGTATATTCGTAGCTCAGTTGACTCTTGGCACCATTCTTCTCCATCATGGCCGCCTTAACTAAATAGCCGGCAGCATTATACACCCTGTCAATCAGGTCGTCTGACGACAGCCGCCCTGTATCATCAAAATGTAAAATATCATTCTCTGCCACAGGATTATCGGTAATTACCTCCTGTACCATTCCCTTCAGTCCCAGATTGGCAGCATCCTTATAATATGGAGTGGAGTTGAGATAATAGTAGCAGATGGAGCGCGTGCCGTCGTCGTTCAACGGGGTCGATTGTTGGATATAGCCGAGATCATTGATCAGATACAACGAGCCGTCGCCCTTGGCCTTGAAATTTCCCCACTCTCTTTGCAGTTTTCCTAACAGATATTTCTTGTTAAGTTCATAAAGTTTCGTAGTCCGATAAGGGCCACAAGTCACCATCACCTCAGAAAGCAGTTTAGATTTCTCACCGACGGTCACCATCACATTTGACTTGATACCGTAGAAGTCACCAGCGAAATAATAGGTGCCCGGTTCGGCATCCTGAGGTTGTTCCTGTACGAAACCCGATGCCACCAGGGCAGGGATGAACACCGAGTCAGGCCCCTCAAGCGGCACGCCGTTCATAGAGATACACTTAGCGTCGGAAAACGTCTGACCCCAGATGCCTCCCGACACCATTATCATACAAACCAGAAGTGCGAATCTGACCATTTATTTCGCAACAAAGACCACACGACGATTCTTGGCCCGACCCTCCTCCGTCGCATTATCAGCAATCGGAGAATACTGTCCTTTACCCACAGCCGTCAGACGACTACGGTCAATACCTAACTCAACGAGCTTATTCACAATGGCCTGAGCACGACGCTCACTGAGCTTCTGATTGGATTCAGGTGTGCCAGTCGAGTCTGTATGGCCCTGAACCTCGTACTTCAGTTCCGGATTCTGGTCCATCAACGCCTTGATACGGTTGATCTCGGTCATCGACTCCGCCTTGATGTCAGCCCTATTCACATCGAAGGTGATGTCGTAAGTAACAATGGTCCGATACGTGTTGTTGGTGTTGACAACAGGCTTTTTGGTCTGACAGGCAGTCAGTGTAAATAATGCTGCACAGAGCAATACAAAAACTGAATTCCTCATAAACATATCCATTTATAATTTTAGTATCACGGTGCAAAAGTACGTAGAAAAAACGAGAAAACCAATACGTACGAATGCCAAAATATAGAAAAAAACCTAAAAAAACGTTAATTAGCCCTTGGTTTATCAATAACTTCATCAAAAATATTGTAATTTTGACCTAAAATTATAAAACTATAAAGATGGTATTAACAGAAAACCTGCTATTTGCAGACAGATATAAGCTTGTAAAACAGTTAGGAAGAGGCGGCTTTGCCGAGGTATGGCTTGCGAAAGACAACTTGACAGATGTTCAAGTGGCGATTAAGGTCTACGCGCCAGGAACAGGTCTTGATGATAACGGCATCAAGATCTTCACGCAGGAGTTCTCGATGGTGTTCGACATGAACCACACGAACTTACTGCGCCCCACGCATTTCGACTGCTGGGAGCGGATGCCCTATCTCATCATGCCTCTCATCAAAAACGGTTCTGCCTTCAAATACCTCGCCGAGGGCAAGACCATACCTGAAGATGAATGCTGGAAGATGCTTCACGACGTGGCAGCCGGACTGGCCTACCTGCACGAGAAAAATCCGCCATTGATCCATCAGGATATTAAGCCTGACAACATCATGATTGGTGACGAGGGACAATACCTGATTACCGATTTCGGCATCAGTGCTCGTGTCAGAAGCACCATCCGAGGCGGTAAGGCCCAGGAACAGAGCGGCGGTACCCTTGCCTATATGGGACCAGAGCGATTCAGTAGCACCCCCAAGCCGATCATGGCCAGTGATGTGTGGTCGCTAGGTGCCATGATGTACGAGTTGATGACAGGACTGCCCCCATTCGGCAACCACGGTGGCGTACTCCAGAAGAACGGAGCCGACATCCCCATTATCGAGGGCGACTATACCCAGGAACTGAAAGACATTGTGACCAGTTGTCTGGCGAAAGAGACATGGGATCGTCCGTCAGCAAGGAAAATTGAGGAGATGGCGTATAATAAACTACACGGCAAGCCTGTCGAGCCAACGGAGCCTATTAAACCTCAGGAGTCAGTAAAGCCTCAAGAGCCTGCAAAGACAATAGATCCCATCAAATCTCAGGAGCCGTCGAAGCCTAAAGACGTCAAACCACAAAAACAGGACAAGCCACAAAGCCAGAAGCCCCAAGAACCCTCTATCAAAAAGAGTAAGCCCATTCAGGCCGGTCCTGACAAGAAGCTGATCATCGGAGGCATTGCGGCTGCTGTAGTGTTGATTGGAATCCTGATAGCCGTCTTCTCTGGCGGAAGCAGTAAAGAGGAAGTTCCTGTCATCGTTGAAACGCCTCGAATAAATTACGATTCCATCGCACAGGTGAGGATCCAGGAGGCAATGGCCATTAAGGGAAGTGCCGATACCATCATCCAGAATCATCCGGATGAATATACCGATGCTTCCTTATATAATAAAGTTGAGGACATCTACATGAGTGCATTCAACAAGCTGAACGATGCACTCATCGACCGCGATTCTCTTTCTGCCGATGTTTCCAATACCGCCATTCAGCAACAAGCCAGTATCAAGTCTGCCCTGTTAAAGATTTACAAAGAACTAGATGCGGGAAAAGAGGATGTAGAGCAATACGGTATAAGGGCTAATGCTATCAAACCGATGATACAGGACTCGCTCATTTCTCAAGAACCCCAAGAATAACTAACTACAATAATAACCCAAAGAACAATGACTAAGACGATTTACAAATTGATGATGATCATCGGGCTGCTGTGCTTCATCCCCTCTGGGGGCTATGCCCAGAGTGCCAGCGACTCCTACAACAAAGGAGTGGCCCTGATGAACAAAGGTGACTATCAGGGAGCCATCGCCAGTTTCAAGGCCTCAATGACTATCAACAAGAGTGCTGCCAACGTCAAGAAATGCAAGGCACAGATTACCAAATGCAACCGCTTGGCAAAAAAGAAGACCGGCACGGCTGATACAGCCAAGAAAGCTCCGCAGAAGACGCTGACGGTCAGTACTAACCGCATCGTTTTCGAGGCTGATGCTGAGGTGACCAAGAGCATCGGCGTCGAGACCCAGCCTGAAACCAACGACTGGATAGCCAACGTTGCCTCGGAACATGAAAGCTGGTGTAAACTGGCCAAATCGATGGACGGCAAGGAACTGCAAATCACCTGTCTACCCTCCAGCAGCACCATCTCAAGAATCACGGGCATTACTGTCATCTATGATCAGGTGACACAATTTATCCAACTGGTCCAGAAAGGACGATCCCCCCAACTCAAGGCCAATATAAACCTCGTCAAGCTCAGCAAGCGCAAGGGCGGTTCGAAGCAGGTGGCTGTCAGCTGCAACAGCGACACGCTGTATGCCGACAATAAGAACTGGCAACTGAGCAAGTATCCTGAATGGTGTGAAGTTTACGTGACCAGCGGTAACGAGATGACAGTCAAGGCCGACAAGCTGACAAAGGAACATCCTGATTTCAAGTCTGGCCGCACTGGAGACATTATCCTTCGCAGTCAGGATCAGGAGTTCATCGTCCATGTAGAACAGAAGTAATAACTTACCTAATAATAACTTAAAACAAAAGATTTATGAGATGCAATAATTGTGGATGGGACAATGCTCCAGGTAGCAGTTCTTGCGTGAAATGCGGGCATCCTTTACAAGTGGAAAATGCGGCGTACAACAACAACCCGTACCAAGGTGTCAACGTGCCCAATTACAATCAGGGGGCCGATCCGCAACCGCGCCCTACAGTCATCAACGCCCAGCCGGCAGCTGCACCTGTTGTACCGAGACCGACAAGGATCGTCAACAGTGCCATGCAGCAGGATCCCCAGCTGAAATCTACCGTTGCTCAGACACCGAAGAGCTGTCCCCATTGCGGCTATCCCGTCATGGGCGATTTCTCCAGTTGTCCCAACTGCGGAGCCAGTGTAGGCTTTGAGCCTAAGCCGACAACGATCCAGCGTCCTGACGGACAGCCTGTGACACCCCAGCCAGCACCGTTGACTGCTCCTGTGACTGCTCCTGTAACAACCACGAAGTCGGAACTGAAAGAACTCGGCATCGACGAGACAGTAAAGTGCGACAAGTGCGGTATGGAAGTATCCATCGAATTCAGCTTCTGTCCGAAGTGTGGTGAGCGTATTCACCTGCCGACCGTCAGGGCCATCCGTCACAAGCCGACGCCCCCCCCCGAGCCACCAAAGCCCAAATGCCGTTTGACGCTGATTCCGGAAGACGATGAGCAGATAGAGCCCATCCCCAACGACTACGAGGGCGCTTCAATCATCCTGACGAGAGGAAATACGGAGGCTAACAACCGTACCATCACCTCGAAGGAGCAAGCAGAACTGATTTGCGAAGAAGGGAAGTGGTTTGTACTGAACAAGAGCGAATTAGGCTCCACCTATCTTGAAGCCAGCCGCAAACTGGAGTTGCAACAAGGCGACATCATCGTGCTGGGTGACAGGAGATTCAAGTTTGAAGCAGAACAGTCAGACAATAAATAAGATCGCGTGAGCACTTACCAGGTCGTTGATAGATGCGATTTCAGACCAGGAGATGTTGTCGACAACAGGTACACGGTCAGGAAATCCCTCGGAGAGGGATCTTTCGGTGTCGTCTATCTCGTTGAAGACGGTCGGGGCGGCAAGTACGCCTTGAAGCTCCTCCGACTGTGGGAGGTTCCTGCGGAGATCCGGCAACCCTTGATGGACCGGTTCGAGATGGAATTCAACACAGGTCAGATCGACTGCGACAACCTGGTGCGTTCACTGGCCTTCGGCACTGTAGGCGGTAATCCCTATATCGTGATGGAGTTTTGTCCGGGTGGCGACCTGGAACCTCTGCTCGGCAAGCCCGACGGCAATACGCCGCGTATCTGTCAGGACATCCTCATTGGACTCAATGCCCTGCATGACAGAGGGAAGGTACACCGTGACCTGAAACCCGAGAATGTGCTCTTCAAGCAGAACGGCAAGGCAGCACTGACAGACTTCGGTATCGCTGGCGACCGCACCCACCGTATGACGCAGCGCAACATCTTCGGTAAGCCTAACCAGGTTTTCGGCACATACGCCTATATGCCGCCAGAACAGGCCATGAGAGCCAGAGGGGGCGCCACCGTGCTACCCACCACCGACATCTTCTCGTTCGGTGTCTTGGTCTTTCAGCTGCTCACCAACCAGTTGCCCTTCGGCTCCCTCGAGTCACACAACGACCTGGCAGAGTACCAGAAGAGAGGCAAGGACGGAATCTGGAACCGCGCTGCACTCCAATATGTCAATAATGGTCAGCAGTGGTCTCGCCTGATAGAAGGATGCCTGCATCCCGACTTCAAGCTACGACTCCAGACAGTACACGACGTGCTACGGCTCCTGCCCCAGGCACAAGGCGGCTATCAGCAACAACCCGTCAGGATGGTACAGTCGTACACGCCCCAGCAGCATACCAGCGGCTATCAGCTGCGCATTCTCCAGGGCGAGGAATACGGCAAGGTCTATAACCTGACACAGCTTGCCAACCAAGGCCGACGGATCCTGACCATCGGACGCCAGCAAGGCAACAGTATCTATATCAAGTCTGATTTTAGCGACTTTATATCACGTTTCCATTGCTCCATCGAGTTGGCCAGTCCAGGAGTGTGGGCGATTCGCGACGGACAATGGCGTAACGACTACCGTCAATGGGTGAAGTCCAGCAACGGTACCTACGTAAACTCTAAGCCGATCAATGAGAACGGCTACTATCTGAAAGCAGGTGACATCATCGCCATTGGCGACGTCACCCTGAGATTCGAGAATTACTAACCCTTTAATAATAAATTTTATGGAAACTCAAAACTACAAACGCACAGTGGCTGGCTCGGTAGGAGCTGGCGTTGGTGCAATCTTCAACGGTTCAGGACGTACTTATTACATTCTGGAACACAAGACCAGTTCTAAGTATCACAGTGCTGGTGAGTCACAGAAAATCATCATCGACCAGATTGAAATCGGTCGTGATGCCTCTTGTCAGGTACGTTATGACGAATCTTTTGACACGGTCAGCCGCAAGCATGCTGCCATCGTCCGCGATGGTAACAACTGGCAGTTGATCCATCTCTCTACCTCTAATCCGACCTTGGTCAACGGACGTCCTATCCAGGGAACCTACTACCTGCAGTCGGGTGATGAAATCCAGCTTTCTGTCAATGGTCCCCGCCTCGGCTTCATCCAGCCACAAGGCAAGCAGGGTCTGACCTCCAGCATTAAGCTCACCGAGCGTATGAATCTGTTCCGCGAGCAGGCCCTCCGTCCCTATCGCCGTGCCATCTGGGCGCTGGCAGCACTCCTGTTGCTGGTCATTCTCGGTTTCGGTGCATGGAACTACAAGCTGCACCTCGACAATCAGGCTCTCCGTCAGGAGATGGCGATGTATGCCGCACAGGTTGACTCTCTCGGTCTGAAGAAAATTGAATTGGAGAACATGGAACAGCAGCTGACCGCTCAGCTTGCCGCAGATCCTAACAACCAGGAGATCAAGCAGCAGCTCGGTCAGGTCCAGCAGGAACGTGTCCGCGTGGTCTATGCATACAATACTGCTTCACAGAAGCTCGCCTCTACCAAGTCTAAGTTGGCAGAATACGGCTATGACGATGAGGACGAGGAGGATGTATCAGGAGGAAGCAGTCCTACTGCAGACATCGCCGCAGCAACTGGTGGTAACGCCGGACTCGGCACTGACGGTCCCATCACCGATGGCGAAGAGCGCTGGGACAACTCCGAACAGGATGTGGTAGCCGCTCAGGGTACAGCCGTCAATCCTGGCAACGTCAACGACTTCGTCGATAAGTCCAACCCCACTATCCAGGAGTCAGCCAAGAATTCTGCCGGTGCTTCTGACAACATCGTCAACTACTACAATGACATCTATACTCTGAAGGTAAAGCGCATCACCCTCGAGCGTGGTGGCAACTCCTACGATCCGGGTATCGCTACCAGCCAGCTCTTTGTTGGTACTGGTTTCGTCATTGGTGGTAAGTTCATCACCGCCCGTTCTAACCTGCAGCCGTGGGTATACCGCAATGTCTATCGTTCTGACGACTGGCGCCGTCTGCTCGCAGAGTACGTAGCTGCCGGTTTCCATGTCATCATCGACTTTGAGGCCTACTCTACCCGTGGTTCCGGCCATCCGCTCCGCTTCAGCAACACCCAGTTCGATCTGGCAAGTCTGGAAGCCTACGACGGTAAGGAAGTGGTGGAGATCCGTAAGGACGTCATCAAGCGCATCAAGAATTGGGGTGTTGACATCCAGTACAAGAAGAGCACCCGCGAGCGCTTCGTCGTGACCTATTACACCGATGGTTCTCATAATGCAGCCTCACTGGCACTCGGTGCTCCTGGCGGACTGCCTGTTGACATTCCTACAGCTCAGAGCCTGAAGGGTAGCGAGGAAGTGGTGATCGCCGGATTCTCGGGCAACACCGATATTCAAGTACTCTCTAACTACGTGAAGTACTTCACCAGCCGCACCTCTCGTCTGGCTGCCCGATTCATCACCCTCCAGGATGCTTCCACCAACTGGGGCTTCACAGGCTCACCTGCCTTCTTCAAGGAGAGCAATGGCAGCTACCGTGTAGTTGGTGTCAACGTAGGTAACTTTGGTGGTGAGGTTCGTATCGTTCCTATCCACAGAGTAAGATAATAATATGTATAGAATATGTCAGAAGTAAAAATCAAATTAGCTGCAGGCACTAATGTCGGCCTCATCCGGCAGAACAACGAGGACAACTTCGTTGTTTGCAGTGACCTCAGCACTTCTGAGTGGCTCATTCCCCAGGCCGGCGACTATGCCGACCTGGGGGCTTTTGGCTCTCTGCTCGTCGTTGCCGACGGCATGGGTGGAGCCAATGCCGGCGAGGTGGCCTCGGCCATTGCCGTCGAGACCATTCAGCAACAATTCACTGTAGACAACCTGAAAGAGGTGGTCACCGACGACAAATCTGCACAGGAGTTTATGAAGGGCGTGGTCAAGCAGGCCGACCTCAACATTGTCCAGCGAAGTAAAGAGGATCCCAATACCCAAGGTATGGGCACCACCATCGTCATGGCCTGGCTCCTTGGTGACAAGGCCTATGTCTGCTGGTGTGGTGATAGCCGCTGCTATGTGCTCAACAAGCGCAACGGCCTTATCCAACTCTCCAAGGACCACTCCTATGTCCAGGAGCTTGTTGACAAGGGTGAGCTCTCCGCAGAGTTGATGCACGACCACCCGTTGTCGAATGTCATTACACGTTGTCTGGGCGATTCCGATAACCGTGCGAATCCCGAGACCCGCATCTACCAGTTGCACGACGGCGATATCATCATGCTCTGTAGCGATGGTCTTTGCGGTCTCTGTCACGACAGTGAGATCCTTGACGTGATGATCAAGTACCACGAAGATCCGATGGAGTGCAAGAACGAGCTCATCTCCGCAGCCCTCTCCGCTGGTGGCTTTGACAATGTGACCATTGCTATTGCAAACATCCAGACTGACGAGGTGCCGGAAGAGCCTGCTGAAGAGAAAGACGAAGAAAAGAAGAGCGAAGAGAAGAATGAAGAGGAAGAAGCCAACGAGGAAGAGCTCTCTTCTACCATCCGTACGGAGGTGATTGGGCGCCGTTCTCACAAGAAACTCTTTATCATCTTGTTGATCCTGCTCATCCTTATCGGTGCTGGCGCATACATCTGGCTGGCCAAAGACTGTGAGCCACTGCGCCAGACCATCGTGACAACAGTGGCTCCCTACTGGGAAAAACTGATCGCTAGTTTTAAATGACAATCACCCACACACAGGTAAATGACATTCAAGGAAGGGAACATCATTGCCGAGCATTATGAACTGAGGCAACAGCTCGGACAGGGTAGTTTTGGCGACGTATGGCTGGCACATAACCTGCTGGCCGACATCGACGTGGCCATCAAGTTTTATGGCACCCTCGACCAGAAAGGCATTGAGGATTTTCGTAAAGAATTCAAGATAGCCTACAAGTTACACCACCCTAACCTTTTAAACATCAGCCATTTCGACGTATTCGAGAATTGTCCTTATCTCGTCATGCCCTATTGTGAGAACGGCTCTGTCAGCCACCAGATAGGTAAGATGCCCGAGTCAGAGATATGGAAATTCATCCTCGATGTATCCTGTGGACTCTCCTTCCTGCACAACCAGACCCCACCAATCGTACATCAGGACATCAAGCCTGACAACATCTTGATTACAAGCGACGGACGCTATGTCATCTCCGACTTCGGCATCAGCCGCAGCTTCCGCACACAGATGAGCCGGACCAACAACAAGGTCAACAGTTCCGGCACGCTGGCATACATGGGACCCGAGCGCTTCTCGGAAAAGCCCATGGTGGTACTCGCCAGTGATATCTGGGCCTTTGGCATGACCATCTATGAGGCCGTTTCCGGCGATGTGTTGTGGGAAGGCATGGGCGGATGCGTCCAGCTCAACGGGGCACGTATACCTAACATCGACAACATCACGCCAGAACTGTCCCGCCTCATCAGTGCCTGCCTGGCACCAGAGACGTGGAATCGCCCCACCGCACAACAGATACACGACTACGCAGCCGCTCATATCCAACACAAGCAGTTGCCGCAACTGTCATACCCCACCCCTGAAGAAACCAAGACAAGTATTACTGAGCCCTCCAGACAGACGGAGTTACCACAACAGAACATCGTGTCATCCTCACACGGAGGTACGGCGTTCAGCCGTCAAAGCCACAACCGTTATACCCCATCAGTTCAGCCAAAGGCCAAGAAGGAGCAGACGGCCCGATCCAGTCTGCTGTCGATGGACAATCCCATCACCAAACGTCTGCTCATAGCAGCCGCAGCCCTCTTCGGCCTTATCCTGATCATCTCTGGTATTATGTTCTTCCGCAATACCATTAATGAGGAGCAGGACTTCATCTCCTGTAAGACCAAAGAGGATTTCGAGCAGTTCATCAAAGACTACCCCTCCTCCACTTACGTCACCACAGCCCGCAAACGTATCGAGGCACTGACTCCTGCGGAAGAGACTGGATCCACGACAACAACAGAGGAAACCACCAAACAGGTACAGGGCCCAGTGACGGCTCCTAAGACCGTCATCAAGGAGAAAGTGAATATAGTCGAGAAGCCTGCTCCACGCAACAATAATAAGGTAGACGACCGCATCTATTTCCAATCCTCGAAGTCGACATCGAAAACAAATGCCACTACGTCTACC
>Ga0310690_10009056_pt1 | contig 12538 bp, 8 predicted proteins | sample AusTroGonzalo_MG_2_FD_207661 | JGI IMG/M metagenome (GOLD analysis project Ga0310690, IMG submission 207661) | Bovine rumen microbial communities from tropical cattle in Woodstock, Queensland, Australia - Gonzalo_04 (v2) (version 2) | ecosystem: Host-associated > Mammals > Digestive system >...
GATACAGCTCAGGCGTCCGATAAACGAATCTGCACCATAGGTGGTCATCGCATCCACCATCATGCCTCGTGCGCCACTACCGCTCAGAGGTTTCATCAAGGCTGTGGGCAAGGCACCTACGAAATCACTGTTGCCACCACAGGCTTCCACACCCCATCCAATGCCGTCGATGAGCATATCCATCGCACCCGAGGCACGAAAAACACCGATTCCAACGAGGATAGCCACTAGATAGGGGATAATGCGGACGGCAGTTGTAAAACCGTCCTTCGCGCCTTCGATGAAAGCATCATAGACGTTTACCTTTTTCCTGATGCCAGCTAGGATGAAGGTGATGATAATCGTCATCAGCAGAATGTTGGCTACTGACGTGCTCACGGTATTCATCAGCACTGAATCCAACTGCCCGAAGCCCCAGATGATAGCCGCCACCACAAGGGCTGCGCCACCTAAGGTGAGCAGGATGGTGCGATTCAGCAGGTTGATCTTCTGGAATAGACTTGTGATAATAATGCCTGCTAGCGTCGAGAAGAACGTTGCCAATAGGATGGGGATGAAGATATCGGTAGGCTGGGCAGCTCCCATCTGGGCACGATATACCATGATGGAGATGGGGATGAGCGTCAGACCGCTCGTGTTCAGCACGAGGAACATGATCATCGGGTTCGAGGCAGTATCCTTCTTTGTGTTTAGCTCCTGCATCTGCTCCATCGCTTTCAGGCCAAGGGGTGTGGCAGCATTGTCCAAACCCAGCATGTTGGCAGCGATGTTCATAAAGATGGAGCCCGTGACAGGGTGACCTTTGGGGATGTCTGGAAACAGCTTGCAGAACAGTGGACTCAGCATTTTTGCCAGCACGTTTACCACACCGCCCTTCTCACCTATCTTCATGATACCGAGCCAGAGCGACAGCACACCCGTCAGGCCGAGAGAGATCTCAAAGGCTGTTTTCGACGAGGCAAATGTGGAGTCCATCATCGCAGGGAATACGTCGAAGTCTCCCCAGAACACCAATTTCACCAGCGCTATCACAAACGCGATGATGAAAAACGCTACCCAAATCCAATTTAATACCATACTGCGTGCAAAGGTAGTGTAAAATTTCGAATTAGCAAAACCTTAGTTCATAAAAGTTTGGTAGTGTGCCACTCATAGCAAGAATCTTCGTACGCAAGGCCTCGAATCTAAACAAGAACCAAAGTAACTCTTAACACAAATTTCAAAAACACTTACCTGAAAATCGGAATTCTCTTAATGAGAAATCCCCAAACACTTAACAAGAAATAAATTATATACTTAACATCGAGCACATTTTGGTAAAAAATTGCCGTAATTTTAACCTGTTGGATGTTTTTTTTCGTGCAAATTTAATCTAAAAAAGAGCGCCTGCTCGCGCAGACGCCCTTTCATCAATGTTATTATCTAAGTATTTGATGATTTCTTAATACCAGGAAACAGACGGATCTTTAACCCACTCACTAAAGTTCTTATAAATGAGTTCAATATCATCACGCTCATTACACCATTCGAAAGTAGGTTTAACAGCAATCTTGTGAGGAGCTCTTCCCTGATTGGCCTCCAGAATGAGTGTTCCGCTAGGCTTCTCAACTTTAACCTCAATGTCAAGTCCATGAGTAACAGCATCAATTTCAATCAGAACGGGATCCTCATTAGGACCGGCTCCAGTGTTAATCATAACGTTGGTAGGATGATTGCCTAATTCTTGGTGAACCTCGTGACCTGCTACGTAGAGAGGATAAGTACCTCCTGCTGCTTGCAGGATAATAGCACTCTTACCAGGTTTATAATCATATATAACATCGAATACTACATCGTTAAAGTCGAAGTCGCCCCTTTCATTTGTTGTGAGGTCTTCTGCGATAATACGGACATCTGCCGGTGGTGTAACAATGTTTGTTTTAGCTTCGGTCAGCGTCACAATCCAGTCGCTATAGTAACCATCGGCTGTACCACCAACCTTTACCCAATCTTTCAGAGTATCTGAATAGGGGAGATAACCCTTAGAAAGCAGGTCTCGAATGATGTCGTCACTAGGTCTGTCGTTAAAGTTTGCTTTACCACCTATTGTGCTGGTGCTACCATTTTTCTGTTTGTAAGACTCCTCAGTTAAGTCTGCTGCATACTTATTTGTTTCAGCAGTCAGGAAATTATAAGTCTTCCCCTCAAATTCGAAGGTCTTATACTCATCGGGATACCATTGCCAATTACCTGATGCATCTGGACGAGAAACACCCTTTGCGTACACATCATTACCTACCATCTGCTCGAAGTCGAAACCCATGAATGAGCGCTCCCAACCATCGTTAAGGCAATTAGCTTCAGCACCCATAGCAGCCATAATGGTCTTATAACTAACCAAACCTGTATATTCAGTATGGTATAAAGAACCATCACTGTTATGGTAACCGAATGATTTGGTTGTAGAGTTCATCATATACATAATCTTGTCCTTATGGAAAGGACCGTCATTGGCATTTCCACCATTATCACACACATTAGTTTCACTGCAGTCACCGTGGTTGAAATTGTTGATATGATCAGAAATTCCCTTTTCTGGATCTACAGCAATGAGGTGATCCATGTGGTCAGACGCAATGATGTAAGTAGAACCATTAGCGGCTAAATAAGCCTCAGGTGTAGCACAGCCCTGAGGAACATCGGTATGTCCCTTATATACCTGCTGGATGAAATAGTTGCTCCACTTCGGATCCTCATAACCGAGATTCGGATGAGTCTGGAAATACTTCTTCACAACAGCAATCTGCTCATCGGTAAGGGGAGGCGGAACTGTCAGGCCACCGTATGCCTTGTTGGGATCTGCCCACTCATTGGCATTGGCGTTTTCTGTACGAGTAGTCTTTCTTGCGAATTCAGCATAGCCCCAATCTTGATCAGCTGCAGGCTGACCAAAGCGATTGACAAATACTGACTCATACTTAGCTTTGTCAACTTGATCTGGAGCCATTTGCTCAAAATCAAGGTCGCGAGAGCAACTTGTAATTGCAGCGCACATTGCAACGGCTGCGATTCCTGTCATCAAATACTTCTTCATAAATCAGAAAAATTAATAGTGGATTATTGATTTTGTTATTATTTCAGTTTCATTATCCCGTTTTTCGGAATTGCGTTGCAAAGGTAGATAAAATATGTGGAATAATCGCCATATTTTGTGCTAATAATTGTTAATTGTCTAATAATTGTTCGTTTTGGTCGATAAAACGCGTTGAATGATTGCGTAAAAGAACTGTAGCCAATGAATCAATATATGATAATGTATGTGTGCGAACCTGGTATTGCCAGATAAGAGGTTGTTATTCGTAGAGAAGAGGTTCTTATTTACGAATAAGTGCCTCTTATTGAGGATTAAGTGTCAGGTATTGATAAAAGAAAGGAGGGCATCTGCTCACGCAGACGCCCTCCACTGATTAAAATCTTATGTTTTGTATTTGATTTACCAATTTATTCAATAGCAACCTTTTTAACTTTTACTCCAGTACCTTGCAAGGCAAACATACCTCCAGACCAATAATCCTTGTTGTTTACATTTCCGTTAATTGTCTGTAATATGGATGCATCGATAGTTTTCTCTATTGTATAAGTGGTTCCTTTATTCCCACTTCCGTAACCAGAAGTATTTTTATTAACTTCCGGAATTAAGCCATCTCCACTATTACCATTAGGTCCCATCTTGAATCCCCAACCGTTGCTATTTGTAACTTCTATTGTTATTTCAAATTCGACAACAATTTTGGAAGTTCCTGCAACGATGTTCTTTGCTAAGTTCTGAGCATCCGTTTGGTTTGTTACCACAGCAACGATATTCCAATTATTTAAAATGACTTCACTGGTTAATAAATTACCAGATGTGGTTGGTGTCTCCTCGTTGTTTGTATTTGGCGTTTCCTCGTCATTACCGGTTGGATTGCTGTTGCCACCCGCTATGGTAACATAGGTTACTGTGAAGTGTTTACCCTCGATAGTAATACCACTCTTGATTTGGTCAATGTTGCTGCTGGTAACGCTAATTTCGAGATAATTACCATTATCGTTATATGATTCAAATGGTTCTGTACCAGAGATATTTGTGGTAACATACCAACCATTTATACTTACACCATAAATGCGGATAGTCTGGCCTGCTGCAATAGAGTTTTTGTAATTGTCAGGTACAGTAACAGTTAGAGACTCTTCTGGTTCTGAACCGAATTCTGGACAGAGATATCCAGGTTTTGCATACTGGGTATAGTCGTAAATCTTAATCTCTGAACTACCTGGGCGTTCCATCAGACTTGTAGCAGGAACAGTCGTCTTAGAGGCTACCTCCGAACCTGTACCGATGAATATGGCTTCTGTTGAGGTTGTGTTAAATTCATCCTCATCAAGGCCTTCAAGATCCTCATAAAGAAGGTCAGGAACGTTATCGTTATACCAATCCATATTATAATCTTTGTCGTACACCCACTTTGGGTAATTGGGATATCCATAATCGAATCTTATGCGCTCCTTTGCCCATTTCGTACCAAGGGGTACAAGGAATTTATAGGTTGCTGCACCATAGTTGCTTACAAGTTCAGTGGATACATTGGCATATAACACATTGAGGGAAATGTCACTGATTAATTCAACACCATAGAACTTGTCTGTGCCATCCTTTTTGTTGATGAGCGTTTTTGGAGCTGTGGCTTTTACCAGAGCTCCATTGACATTTGCTCTTTCATCTTCAGAAAGCGTATTAATCATTACATTATCACCGGCACCTAATTCGTAATGTACGTCGAAATTCTGATCCCCATTCTCCTCTGGAATAACTAGCTCGACAGGGATGGTTCCTCCTGCAGCCATCAGGCGGATGGTGGCGAAATATCGATGGTCATAACCATCGTCTTCATCTCCTAGCAGATTACCATCTTTATCGCAAGGCATTTTATATTCATCGACTATTACTGCATCATATACGACGTCATTATAATCGAGGTCGTCAAGGCTACTGGTTGCGAGGTCCTCACACATAATGCGACCAGATTCAATAACCTTCTGGACTGTAACGTAATATCCTCCAGGGGTTTCGGTAATCTGTATTACATCGGGAATATCGACTGTAGTATTAGCCTTTGTCAGCGTCACAATCCAGTCGCTATAGTAGCCATCGGCGCAACCACCAACCTTTACCCAATCCTTCAGATTCTGATTGGTAGGAAGATAACCCTTTGAAAGTAGGTCCCGAATAATGTCGTCACTGGGTCTGTCATTAAAGTTTGCTACACCACCGATTGTGCTATATGTCTTCTCGGATCTGTCAGCGCAATACATATTGGTGTTGGCAGATAAAATATTATATATTTGACCATGGAATTCAAATGTACTACCACTGCAGATTTCATTATCAACCATCTGCTCGAAATCGAAGCCCATGAATGAGCGATCCCAACCGTCGTTAAGACAATTAGCCTCAGATCCAAGTGCGTTAATAATAGTCTGATAGCTTACCAGTCCTGTGTACTCGGTGCGACGAATAGAGCCATTGCTATTATAGTAGCCAAAAGATTTGGTTGTAGAGTTCATCATATACATAATTTTGTCTGTATGGTGTGCTCCGCCAACAGTTTCACCGTTGTCAAGCACATCATAATTTGGACTACAATCGCCGTGGTTGAAGTTGTTGATGTGATCAACAAAACTACCATTAATGGCTGCTAAATGATCCATATGGCCTGAGCCTGTAATATAGGTACTATTATTGGCAGCTAGATATTTTTCAGGAGAATAACCTGTCATTGGGTCCTCGCCACCCTTATACACTTGCTGAATAAAGTAATTTGTCCAATGTGGATCCTCATAGGCCGGGTATTGAACAGTTTGGAAATACTTCTTTACAACTGCAATCTGTTCAGAGGTCAAAGGAGGTGGAACCAATAAACCGCCATATGCCTTATTGGGGTCTGCCCACTCGTTGGCATTAGCATTTTCTGAACGCGTAAGAACATCATCACGCATGCGGAAACCCCAATTATGGGTGGGGTCAGGCTGTCCGAAAGCTTTAACGAAGGCTTCTTCGAAGGCTGTTTTTTTCTGATCAATGAGTGAACCGCTTAATTCATCCTCATGGCAGCCAACGAATACTCCGCTGATGGCAATAGCCAGCACCATAGTCAAATACTTCTTCATTTTCATAAGATTTTTAATAATGTTACGTAACTTAAAATTCGATTCTTTGGGCGCAAAATTAGTATAAATTTCGGGAAAAACCAACACTTTAATCGTTAAATTCTGTAAAATGGTATAAATTATGCACGTTTTATCGGATATTTTTGTAATTTTGGCGCGAAATAACTGATAAATCATGGTAATGATGCAGTACACTAGGAAAATCTTGATGGCAGTTTGCATGTTTGGCGGCTTGCTACTGACTTCGTGTCACAAAGACGTGTTCGACGAAGATGATTACGACAAAATCCTTGATGAGGCGTCACCTGTAGATAGTGTGGATGCCAAGCATACTTGGGAACTGACACAAGACCGAATTTATGTGGTGGAAGCTGATGTAAATGTGGGTGCGAAGTCAGTTATGATTCTATCCGACAATCCGTTGACGGCTCTTAATGCTGAGGTAATGGCTGAGAGTGCTATTGAGGATGGAGGCCGCGTTATGGTTGCTGCTACGGTTCCTACACGGTTCCAAGAAGTGTACGCTGCTTTAGTGGATGCCAACGGACTTTATACGGTGGTGAGTTTCCCTGTAGAGACAACGGTGGTGAATTTTAGCAATGTTAAGACTGCCAATAAGCAAAAATCGCTCAAGGCTCGACTCGTACAGCAGAAATTGGTTTATTGTTTTGAAGAGGAGATGCCGGAACCTGGCGACTATGATTATAATGATGTGATTTTGCGCATGGCGCGTGAGGTGGTGGATAGTCGCCATTTGAAGATTGAAGTGGAACTGGTGGCTGTGGGTGGCTCAAAACAACTGGCAGCTGGTCTGCGATTGGTGGGTTATCAAGCAGAGGACATCGATAGTGTGACTATTGAAGGTGGGGGCTCCTTTGATTTAGGCGGTTCCGGATACAATGTTCCTCTGGAGAAAATGGCTTCACCTCTGTTTGAGAGTAGCAGTCTCTTGCAGTCTGGCCGCAATGGTGAGGCCGTTATCTATCTGTTTGAAGATGCTCATTGGGCTATGGGTGATGACTTGAGAGTGACGAACCAGATATTCCAAAGAAAGCGTTATAATGTGTCAAAATCGTATAGTAGCGACTATATGATTTTACCTAACCGTACAGAGATCTATCATGTCTATTTCAAGACAGGACAGAACATTAATGGCTTCACGCCAGCTATGTTTGACCCCTTTGTTCTTAGCCCCTATTATGGCAACATCTGGGAACTACACTGTTATCGGGACCGGGAAGCTCAGGTGACACGTGAATATAAACTGACAAAAAGCAAAAAACTTCCTTGGGCGCTGATGATTCCTTATGCTTCATTCCGTTATCCTTTGGAGGGTATTAATATTGGCTTTAAAAAGAACGGTGGTTATTTTGGTGCCTATATGAACAGAGGTTGTTCTTTCGGTGAATGGGCTGAGGATCGTACAAAGTGCTTAGACTGGTATACGAGCCCAACATTTAATAGAGTATTCTAACAAATAAGGGGCGCACCAATCGGTGCGCCCCTTATTTGTGGACCAGCCAGGGCTTGAACCTGGGACCTCCAGATTATGAGTCTGTTGCTCTAACCAACTGAGCTACAAGTCCGGTGAAATCGGCATTTCTGTCGTTTTCGGCTGCAAAGTTACATTAAAAACGTCAAATCTCCAAATATTTTTGTAACTTTGCACCCAATAATGATGATTTTGTCACCAGAGATACATCTTACCACACCCTCTGCAGCGACGATCGGCTGCTTCGACGGGGTGCATCGCGGGCATCAGATGCTTGTGCAGATGCTTGTGTCGCAGGCCCAACAGCGGGGACTGAAGCCTATTGCGGTGACTTTCGACCGTCTGCCTCGCCAACTCTTCGATCCGACCTTTCATCCACAGTTGCTCTCTACCCCTGACGAAAAGAGGGATTGTCTGAAAGGACTTGGGGTGGAAGAGGTGATCGTACTGCCGTTCACGCATGAGCTGGCATCCTTGTCTGCGGAAGCCTTTATGAGAGAGATCCTGCACGACCGATTGTCTGTTGAGCTATTGGTAACAGGCTATGACAACCGTTTTGGTCATGACAGGAGTGAAGGCTTCGACGACTATGTGCGTTATGGCCAGCGGCTTGGTATCGATGTGGTTCGTGGAGATGTGGCGATGATGGACGATCAGAAAGCTGTCAGCTCTACGGAAATCCGACAGTTGTTGGCAGAAGAGGGTCGGGTAGAGATGATGCCCGACGTGCTGACACGTCGCTATACGCTCTCGGGTCGTGTGGTTTCCGGGGAGCATATCGGTCACGAGTTGGGCTTCCCTACGGCGAATCTGGAACCTGACAGTAAAGAGAAACTGATTCCTGCCAGTGGCGCCTATGCTGTATGGGCGATGGTTGACGGCCATCGGATGCCTGCGATGATGAATATTGGTACACGTCCGACCTTTGAGGGTAAGCAGCAGACACTGGAGGTGCATATATTGGAAGATGTGGGCAATCTTTACGGGCACGCGATGACGGTGGAGTTTGTGGATCGTCTGCGGGCTGAACAACGCTTTGACACCCGTGAAGCGCTGATAACCCAATTGGAACAAGACAGGCAGACAACAGAACAGATATTAATGAATAACAAATAAGCATCATATATGAAGAAAGCGATTTTGTATTGGTTCATGTTTTTAGTCATTCAGATGGTGGCAGGTGGAATCATTCAGGCTGTTTATTGGCTGTGGAAAGGTCCGGGAACAGTATTGGATGCTATGGGTACCATCCTGACGATGACGCTTTTCGGTATCGCGATTATAGCTTTGTTCCTATGGAAGAAATGGGCAGTCGTATCTCGTCATTGGGTACAGACACGTCCTTGGATCGTGCTGGTATGGTGTGTGTTGGCAGCCTTAGGAACCATCATTCCTTCCGCATGGCTTCAGGAGCAGATGCCGGAACTGCCAAATTTCGTAGAGGAGGAGTTTGACATGATCCTGCGCAACCGCTTTGGTTACTTCGTTATCGGCCTGCTAGTGCCACTGGCTGAAGAACTCGTGTTCCGCGGGGCAATCCTGCGCTCACTACTTAGATGGAACAGTCGGCCTTGGGTGGCCATTCTGATATCGGCCATCTTGTTTAGTGCTGCCCATATGAATCCTGTGCAGATGCCCCATACGCTGCTGATTGGCCTGTTGTTGGGCTGGTTGTATTATCGTACGGATAGCATTGTGCCTGGTGTGGTGTTCCATTGGGTGAACAATACGGTTGCTTATGTGCTTTATAATCTATATCCGAATCCTGACATGACTACCACTGATTTGTTTGGTAGTCAACAGCATGTACTGATGGCGGTGGGTTTCTCGTTATGTATCCTGATACCATCGCTCTTGCAACTGAATCTTCGGATGCAGAAATAGAAAAAAGAGGAGGGCTGCAAAAGCAGCCCTCTCATCGTTAGTATGTTATGAAAATTTGAGAGAATGGAAACTTCACAGTTTCCTGGTTTTAATAATGTGTTTAGATTATTATAGAGAAAGCATAGAATAATTATTCAATGTAGGATGACTCTTCAGGCTTGGGTGTCACAACGGTGTCGGTGATATTCTCTGCCTGGACAGGACTCAGGATATTGACGGTGTCCACCTGCTGCTGACGATATTTGGCATATTCGTCTTGTGGATTGTCCCATCCGTAGTTCCAGGGCGCCTGTGCTGCGTTGCCGATTGTCAGCAGGATCGCCACGATGGCAGCAGCCTTGAAGAGCGGTTTGAGGCGTGATACGAGTGTGACCACTTTTGCCTTGGGCTCTTCGCCGATGTCGCTGAGGATACGGGCATCGAAATCGTCGCCTAAGGTCTCTTCCTGCAATCCGCAACCGAAAAGCGACTTATATTTCATCAGGTCAGCGGGTACATCCTCCTGACTGAAGAAAGCTCGAAGAATAGCCTCTTCCTGCAAGGTTGTTTCACCTTCCCAATAGCGCTCTAAGAGCTGTTCGATATATTTATAATCCATAATCCTCTGTTTCTATGAATTTTTGCTTGATGGTTTGGCGGGCTCGGAAGATATTGACTTTCACTTGTTCCTCGCTGATGCCTAGCACTTGTGCAATTTCTTTATAACTTTTGCCTTCGAAGTCGCGCAACTGCATGCAACTGCGTTGTTTCTCCGGCAGGTGATCGATGAGGTGGCGTATCAGTTGGATGCGATCGCGCTGCATGGCCTGCTCCTCAGGATTGGATGTGTAGCTGGAGTCGGGTGCATCATGCCCTTCCTCGAGGCTTTGGTTCTGGTTTTCCGCTTTCTTCATCTTGTCGAGCGAGATGTTGCGGCAGATGGTAAGGCAAAAGGCTTCGATGTTGTCAATCTCGTCCCAATGGTCCCGCCTGTTCCAGACCTTTATCATCGTTTCCTGCACAACGTCTTCTGCCTCCGCTCGGTTGAGGGTGATACGGAGAGCGAGCCGGAAGAGTTCATTCTTCAGTGGCAACACGTCGTTCCGGAAACTGATTTTTTTCATCCTCTCTAATAATAATGACGATTGACAATCACGAAAGTTACAAAAAAAGGCGAAATATTTATTCGCCTTATTGTTGAATGATAGTACCGCTCTGTCCGTCAAGGGCAGTGGCAAGGGTAATGATGACACGCGAGACACCGCTGTCAATGGCACCCAGGGCATTTTCTATTTTTGGTAGCATGCCACCACTGATGGTGCCGTCGGCCTTATATTTAATAAAGTCCGCGTGCGTGATAGTAGGAATGACGGAGTCGTCATCATCAGGATTACGCAAGACACCTTTTTTCTCAAAACTGAAGATCAGCGTGACATCGTAATAGGGAGCGAGGGCCTTAGCCGTCTCACTGGCGATGGTGTCAGCATTGGTGTTGAGGATATTTCCCTGGCCATCATGGGTCAAAGGGGCCATGACGGGGGTAATACCTTCCTCGATAAGTTTGCTGAGCATCTGACCGTTGGCCTTGTCGACATCGCCTACGAAGCCAAAATCGATGCCGTCCTTGATGGGGCGCCTGTGACTATGAATAACATTCATATCTGCACCTGTGAGACCAAGGGCGTTTACACCATTGGCTTGGAGACGGGCCACGAGATTCTTGTTGACCAGACCGCCATAGACCATTGTGACGACACTGAGCATGTCAGCATCCGTAATACGACGACCACCCACCATCTTCGACTCGATGCCGAGGGCTTCAGCCACCTTGGTAGCCTTACGGCCTCCGCCATGAACGAGTACTTTCCGGCCCTCAATTGCACTGAAGTCCTTCAGTAATTGTGAGAGCTGGGCTTCGTCTTCCACCACAGCACCACCAACTTTTACGATTGTCAGTTTCTCTTTCATTATTCCAGATATGTGTATCCATAAAGGCCTGAGCGGTAGTTGCTAAGGAATTCCTTACCCTCTTCAAGGGAGATCTTACCCTGCTTCACACTCTTGGCCACCCAGACTTCAAGCTGACGGACGAGTTTCTTTGGATTGTACTGCACGTATTCGAGCACTTCCTCCACCGTCTCGCCATCGATAATCTGGTCGATGTGGTAGGAACCGTCCTTCTCAGAGATATGTACGGCATTGGTGTCGCCAAAGAGGTTATGCATATCACCCAAGATCTCCTGATAGGCACCTACGAGGAAAACGCCTAAGTAATAAGGCTCATTTTTCTTCAGGGCATGTACAGGCAGCGAGTGGGTGTTATGGCGATTGGTCGTAAAGTTGGCAATCTTACCATCGCTGTCGCAGGTGATATCCTGAATCGTGGCATTCCGTGTCGGGCGTTCATCCAGTCGTTGAATAGGCATGATGGGGAACACCTGGTCAATCGCCCATGAGTCGCTGAGACTCTGGAAGAGCGAGAAGTTGCAGAAATACTTGTCAGCCAAAAGCTTGTCAATCTTCATCAGTTCTTCAGGGATATGCTTCAGACTCTTGGCGAGGGCATGAATCTCATGACAGACACTCCAATACATGGCCTCCACTTCAGCACGGGTCTTCAAATCCACGATACCATGCGAGAAAAGGTCAAGCACCTCTTCGCGGATCTGCTCTGCATCGTGCCAATCCTCAAGCACATTGCGAGGGGAGAGGTTGTCCCAGATCTCATAGAGGTCCTTTACCAACTGATGAGAATTCTCATCGGGTTCAAACTCCTCTGGCATTTCAGGCAACGAAGCAGTCTCCAACACATCGATGACAAGTACAGAGTGGTGGGCTGCCAGCGAACGACCACTCTCTGTGATGATATTGGGGTGAGGCAGGTCGTTCTTGTTGGCAGCATCTACAAAGGTGTAGATACAGTCATTGACATATTCCTGGATGGAGTAGTTCACAGAACTCTCACTCGAAGGAGAGCGGGTGCCGTCATAATCGACA